>Ga0247812_10000549_pt1 | contig 23197 bp, 15 predicted proteins | sample UWRJL149409B1_FD_178011 | JGI IMG/M metagenome (GOLD analysis project Ga0247812, IMG submission 178011) | Plant litter microbial communities from Arlington Agricultural Research Station in Wisconsin, United States - UWRJ-L149-409B-1 | ecosystem: Environmental > Terrestrial > Plant litter >...
TGCGATCCCTTAGCCCCACTCCGCTCCCTGAGCCCCACTTCGATCCCTGAGCCTGTCGAAGGGCAGACCGACAAGCATTCCGCTCTTCTCCCGATCGACGAGGCACCTAGACCCGTTGCGGGAATCTCTCCCGGTAGGCGGCGGACTTCTTTCGCAGCAGCCGGGGCGTTTGGCTGGGGTCGATGTGGGGTGGCGGGATCAGCCAGTAGTGTTCCCCGCGATCTCCGGTGCGCACGATCTCCCACCCCTCGTTATGCAGGAGCAGGTGGTGATGTCGACACAGCAGTATCCCGTTATCGACCACCGAAGTTCCGCCGTCCCGTGCCACCTGCTTGATGTGGTGGGCTTCACACCAGGATGCCGGCCGGTCACAGTCGAGGAACATGCAGCCCCCGAACATCACCGTGAGAAAGATCCGCTGTTTTATCGAGAACAGTCGCTGCGCTTGCCCGACGTCGATGGCTTGCCCGGTCTCGTCGAAGATCACCGGGATCACTTCGCCGTCGCAGACCATCGCGTCGATGGTTCCGATGCTGACGGGTGCGTCTTGGCCGTCGATGTAGCCAAACGGTGCGGGTGCGGTGGGTTCGGTGCAGCCAGTTGACTCTGCCTCGACACGTTCGGTCGTGGCGTCTTCTGCCTGCGCGACCCGCTCGGCCTCGAGAGACTCCTTCGTCACAATCACCCGCACCTGCGCCCCGCCACGGCCAAGCATCTTGGTCTGGTCGGCGCTGGCGCCAGCTTCGATGATGCCCATCAGGGTGTCGTGGGCAATATGTTCCGTGGTGCGGTCGTCTTCCTCGAGTGCGGTGGCCTGCGCCTGGCGTTCCGGGTCAACGAACCGGGGGCCGCCGCGGCGGGGTGAGGTCGTGCGGTCGTAGATGTCTCGCATCTTCGCATAAGAGATGGCGTCGTGTTCGATGATCGAGTAGCCGGTGCCATCGGGTCGACCGACCAGCTTCCAAGCACGCTTCAAGTACTGGATCCGCTCCCGCTCGGCCACACCCTGGGCATCGATCAGATCGCGCAGGTGGCGGGCTTCTCGGGCAAGCCAGTCCGCGTCATGCGAGCCGGCGAGGACTACCAGGAACTCGACCTGCTCCGCCAAAGCTTCGGCGGTCACATAGTCGGAAGGCTGGCCGAGGCCGGTGCGGATCGCATCAGCCTGCGGCACCGAGATCGCCCCCTCCGACAACGCGGAAACGAGAGCCACCAGCCACGGCTCTTTCGGCGGCGCGACCTCACCGGTCGCGACATCGACCACCTTGGCGGTATCAGTGCCAAGTTTCCCGATCCGGACGGCGGTGCTCGCTTCCCACTTCGTCGACCCGGTGATCTTCCTCACGAGGTTTTCGGGGGAACGTTCGCCCTGCTTCTGCGCGAGCCCGGCCGAACCCAACTCCGGCGCGGAGCGGCGCGCGATCTCGCCAGCGATGCGGGCGCTGTGGGTCGACAGCAGCCGGGAAGCCTGGGCGTTCTCCGCCGCCAACGCCAGCAGTTCCGCTTCGCTGCAGGACCGATACGCGGTGACATCCGGGACCGCAGCAAGCAGGCCGGTGGCTGCTTGCTGCTGATTCAGGAGGTCCGTCGGGGTCATAACACTATTTTTCCGCATCGAACAAGACTTCGGGAAAGAAAAGTACAATATGTGGATAAGTTCGTAGACGGATTCGAGGCAGGCGATGGCAGAAGCACACTGCGGCATCATCGAGCTTGGTCACGCCTGCCTCGAGACGCCTCAACCCGGCGCCGGGCTCAACCTCTGCACCCGCCATCTGCTCGCCGCTTACGACCGGATGTCCCAGGACGTCGGCATCACCGACATCCTGCCGTCTCCGTGCCTTGCCTGCGCGAGCCGACTCGGCGTTCGCTATCCCTCGGGCTGGCTCTGCGCGATCTGCGACTGGCGCGTCGGGGAGCTTCCCGACCGCGACGCCATGCCGGTGCGCGTCGATGTGGTCTACTACGTGCGCTATCGCGACCAGATCAAAATCGGCACATCGGGCAATCCGCGCGGTCGACTCGCCCAGCTTTCCTTCGACACACTGCTCGCTTTCGAACGCGGGGACCGCTCCGTCGAGCACAAGCGCCACGTGCAGTTCGCGAGCCACCGGTATCCGCGCTCCGAATGGTTCCGCGTGCACGATGCGCTTACCGACCACATCGACCGGCTTGCCGAGGCGGGCGACCCGTGGTCGCGCTACGCGTTCTGGGTCAGCCAAGACATCGCGCTTCAGAACTAGATAGCTCGAGTGTCGGCGGCGTCGTTTATCGTCGCCGCGAGGAGGGAAAGTGCCAGAGAACGCAGCAACCTGGTGGGCGCGCCGCCAGTGGTCGAAGGGAACGGATGTCCCGTACCCGATCGGCACCTACCGATCGGAGTGGGCCCGCTACCCGATGCTTATCCGGCAGTACCACCCCGATCTCAACTCGATGATCACCCTCACGCAGATTCCGCCAGCCGCCGAGGTCTACCTCGTCTGGCAGTGCGACGTCGGCCACACGTTCGTCGCGACCCCGGAAGAGCAGCGCCAGCGCCCTGGCCCGGAGCGCCGCCGCTCGAGCTGGTGCCCCGACTGCGCGGCGATGGCCGTCAAACGTTCCCCACCGCGCACGAGAGCGGTGCAAGAGGCCGCCGACCCCGTCACCGACGTCTATGTCGAGTGTGGACATCCGCGCGACCACCGCCGCATCGGCGACGCAGCTGAAACGCGCTGTCACCTCTGCCAGCGCCTCGATTCGGCTCCCGTGTCGCGCGAGCAACTGCTCGAGCTCGTCTCCCCCGGCCAGCGTGCCGACCTCGCCGTCGAGACCGGCACGGTCCGCCGCTACCGCTGGGCTTGCCCACGCGGGCACGGATCGTACGAAGCAACGATCGAACGGATGCTGGCAGGCCGCCGGTGCCGCGTCTGCACCAACGCGGCATCCGGAGCTGATCGCTTCGCGGTTGGCGACGCGTTTCACAGCGCCCTCGCGCCGAAACCCGCCTCGGCGGTGGAGGCCGACCTTCGCCAGAGACTCGGGCAGCGATTCGCCTTCGACCTCTCGCTTAATGCCGTCAAAATCGGCCGTCCGTTCTTCAATCACGTCGAGGTGTGGCCCGACTTCGCGATCGCGGAACTCCGCGTCGCCATCGAATACGACTCGATCAGTCGGCACGGGCTCGAGCACGTAGGCAAACGCGAAGAGATCGACCGCCGCAAAGATCGCCTTCTGCGTTCCGCCGGATGGGAGGTCGTGCGCATCCGCACCGGCAAATTGCTGCCTCTCGGCCCATTCGATCTCGTCGCCGGCAGCATCACGAACAGCCTGCTCGACCGACTCGACGATCAACTTTCGCTCATCTGCGGCGACCTGATGGTCGCCGCATACCGGCGTTGATCGCGGTGGGCGACGTTTAATAGGCAAAGACGGTCTACCGTTGAACTATGACGTCTGACACCCCCGCACCATCCGAGGCAGAAACTGCCCCCGCAACACTGACTTTCTCCGAGCTCGGCCTGGGTGACGCCGTGCTCAAGGCTCTTAAAGACGTTGGCTACGAGAACCCGTCCGCCATCCAGGCGTCGACCATTCCCCCGCTGCTCGCTGGCCGCGACGTGCTCGGCGTCGCCCAGACCGGAACCGGCAAGACGGCGGCATTCGCCCTTCCGATCCTCTCGCGCCTCGACGTGAGCCAGAAGACCCCGCAGGCGCTCGTGCTTGCACCGACCCGCGAGCTCGCGCTGCAGGTCTGCGAAGCGTTTGAGCGCTACGCGTCGCACATGAAGGGCGTGCACGTTCTGCCCGTCTACGGCGGACAGGGCTACGGTGTCCAGCTCTCGGCTCTGCGCCGCGGTGTGCACGTTGTCGTCGGTACTCCCGGCCGCATCATGGACCACCTCGAAAAGGGCACCCTCGACCTGTCGCAGCTCAAGTACCTCGTGCTCGATGAGGCCGACGAGATGCTGAAGATGGGCTTCGCGGAAGACGTCGAGACGATCCTCGCCGACACCCCCGACGACAAGCAGATCGCCCTCTTCTCCGCGACCATGCCGGCCCAGATCCGCCGCATTTCGCAGAAGTACCTGCACGACCCAGAAGAGATCACGGTCAAGAGCAAGACCACGACCTCCGCGAACACCACCCAGCGCTACCTCATGGTCTCGTACCCGCAGAAGATCGACGCTCTCACGCGCATCCTCGAGGTCGAGAACTTCGAGGGAATGATCGTCTTCGTCCGCACCAAGAACGAGACCGAGACGCTCGCCGAGAAGCTTCGCGCCCGCGGATATTCCGCAACCGCCATCAGCGGCGACGTTCCGCAGGCCCAGCGCGAACGCACGGTCGAGCAGTTGAAGAACGGCAAGCTCGACATTCTGGTCGCAACGGATGTCGCAGCCCGAGGCCTCGACGTCGAACGCATCAGCCACGTGGTCAACTACGACATCCCGATCGACACGGAGTCCTACGTTCACCGCATCGGCCGCACTGGCCGCGCCGGCCGCAGTGGTGCAGCAATCAGCTTCGTCACGCCGCGCGAGCGTCGCCTGCTCGGCGCGATCGAGAAGGCAACGCGCCAGCCGCTCACCGAAATGCGCATGCCGAGCGTCGAAGACGTCAACGTCACGCGCCTCACGCGCTTCGACGACTCGATCACCGCGGCCCTTGGTGACGCAGAAGCGCTCAACACGTTCCGCGACATCATCGCCCACTACGTCGAGCACCACGATGTGCTCGAATCCGACGTTGCCGCGGCCCTCGCGGTCGTCGCTCAGGGCGACACCCCGCTGCTGCTCTCCCCCGACGACCCGCGCTTCGCCCGTCGTGAACGCGAGCGCATGGATCGCGACCAGAACGACCGCCAGGGTCGTTCAGAGCGAAACTTCCGCGACGATCGTCCCGACCGACCGGAACGCGCCGAGCGTCGCCCGCGCAGTGGAAAGCCGCTGTCGTCGTACCGCATCGAGGTGGGCAAGCGTCACCGCGTCGAGCCCCGCCAGATCGTCGGCGCGCTCGCCAACGAGGGTGGACTCAGCCGCGACGACTTCGGCCACATCGACATTCGTCCGGACTTCTCGCTCGTCGAGCTGCCGGCCGACCTCTCGAACGACGTGCTCGACAAGCTTTCGGCAACTCGCATCAGCGGCAAGCTGATCGAGATCAAGCCCGACCGGGGTGGCCCGAAGCGCGAGGAACGCAAGACGTACGGAGACCGTGCAACCTACGGCGACCGTCCCGACCGCAAGCCGCGCTACTAAGCATTCCTGTCGACGGCCCGTCCGCGATCTTCGGATCGTTGGCGGGCATTCGTCGTTAGACGGCGGTGACTTTCAGATCGAGCGGACGGATGCCAGCAGCCACCCACTCCGCCCGCAGTCGCGTCTGGTCGCAGCTCGGCCCGGCGAGTGCGATGCCGCAGTCGCCGCCACCCGCCCCGGAGCTTTTCGCAGCAGCCCCGTGCCTCTCGGCGATGGTGCACAGCTCGGCCAGCGCCGGAGTCTCAATCTCGATGCCCGACAGCGCCGCATAGCCGGCGAGGCCAGCGCGGGCCTGCCTGATCCCGCGCTCGATGGCCGCGGTGTCATCGGCGCGAATGGCGTCGGCCAGCGAGGCGACTGTCTGCGTGCTTGCGGCGAAGAACGAGCGGTAGTCGGCATCCGAAGCGTGACGGTCGACGCGCGACTTCGCGACGAGCGAGGTGGTCGAGGCCGGTGATCCGGTCCAGCCGACGAGAAAGTCGAGGCCAGTCGGGGCCGGGAGCGGCTCGGCGAGCAGGCCATCCCACTGTTCGGCGAGTACCGCGGCGACACCCACCCGGCGGTAGCGCTCGAGAACGGCAGCGGCGTCAGCCGAGCGGTAGGAAATCCAGCCGCCGAGGGCACTCGCCGCGATGTCTCCGCCGGAGCCAGTCGGAGTCACGCGCCAGGTGGCGAGGAGTGACATCCGCAGAATCGCGAATCGATCGAGGTCGAGTTCGTAGGCTCGCGCGAGTGCCGACACGGTGGCGACGACCACCGCGGCGCTCGAGCCGAGTCCGAACTTGGAGCCACCGACATCGTCGAGGCCGCTCTCGATCTCGATGGACAGCGGGCGCTCGGCGCGACCGGAGGCGATGGCGAATGCCTCGACCGTGTCGATCGCTGAGGCAACGGCGTCGAGGCGGCGGGCTCCGTCGACGACGATTCCGTCACCGTCACGGCGCCAGGTCAACGGGTCGGCGCCGTAGTGGGCCGAGCGCAACTCGTTGGACGCGGCATGCGTAGCTCGCACCGTGACAAACCGGTCGACCGCGACGGCAATGGCCGAGCCGCCGGGTTCGACGACCGCGTACTCCCCCGCGACAAAGAGCTTGCCCGGGGCGCGGGTCTCGATCATGAGTCGAGCAGGCGCACGCCCTGGCCGGGGCCCGCCGACAGGAAGCGCGCGGTTGCATCGATCGACGACAGGCGCGCGGTGATTACTTCGACGTTTCGCGGCTGGCAGAGCACCTTGACGTTGGGCCCGGCATCCATCGTCGCGTAGGCCTCGATGCCGTCGGCGCGCAGGGCGAGCACGGCGTCGAGCAGTGCGACGCTCGCGGCGGTCGGGTACCGCACCGGCGGCCAGGCGGCGGCCATGGTGGCGTGCATGCGCAGGCTGTTCGACTCGGTCAGCTCACCGACGGCCGTGAAATCGGCGCGGGCGATCGCGGCGAGCATTTCGGCGAGCTGCTCCGGATTCGACGACGCCCAGGCCGGATAGAACGGCGACGTGCCGGTCGTGCGGTTCATCGCTTCGGTGCTCGAGAGCGACTTCGGTCCGTCGTTGATGACCGCGACGACCATTGCAAGATCGAGCGCGCCCCGGTCGATGGGTTCTGCGTAGGATGCGGCGTCGTCGCCCGCGAACCACTGCACGAGACCGCCGAAGATCGAGCGCGAGGCCGACCCGGATCCGCGCCGCGCGAGCCGCGACAGCGCCCGGCCGTCGAGGTCGAGACCGTAGGCCGCGGAGGCTGCGGCGGCCAGCGCGGCGAATCCCGAGGCGGATGACGCGAGGCCGGCCCCGGTCGGGATGAGGTTGACCGAGTCGATGCGGGCGTATTCGTCGCGGCCACTCGCGGCGCGCACCAGGTCAAGAAACCTGCTCACGCGTTCGGCCGGACGACCGGACTGGCGCGTGCCGCCGAGCACGAGCTCGTCGGCGGTCAGGGCCGCATCGAGCTCGACGGTCGTGCGGGTCGGAGCGGTGTCGAGCGTGAGCGACAGACTGCCGGTGACCGGCAGGTTCAGGGCCGCGTCGGCCTTGCCCCAGTACTTGATCAGGGCGATATTCGGGTTCGCCTCGGCCGTTGCCCTCATGCGGCGTGGCCGCCGAGGGTCGAGATCCAGCAGTTCGTTGCGCCGACGGCCCGGAGCGTCTCGACCAGGTTCTTCGCTTCGTCGGCAGTGCGCACGAGCGCGACGATGCAACCGCCCTGCCCACCACCGGTGAGTTTCGCGCCGAGCGCACCCGCGTTCATCGCGGCGCGCACGAGCGTGTCGAGTGACCGGTGGCCGGCACCGAGTTCGGTGAGGATGGCGTGGGCCTGGGACATCCGCTCTCCGAGCATCTCGTGGCGGTTGCTCGTCAGGTCGATCGCGGCGTCGCGCGTGAGCTGTTCGAGTTCGTCGAGCAGTGCGGTGCCGCGTTCGGGATCTTCGCGCAGGAACGCCCCGACATCATCGACAGCGACCTTGGTCGACCCGCGGATGCCGGTGTCGGCGATCACGAACATGCCTCCGAAGGCGGCGTCCAGTCGGGTGACCGCGCCGTTCTCAAACAGGATCGGGCCGGACTCGCGGGTGGCGCGGGCGTCGAGGCCGCTCGGGTTACCGTGGGCGACCCGCTCGGCGGACTGCACGATGGCGAATCGTTCGTCTTCGCTCAGTTCTGTGCCGAGCAGTGCGGCGATCGAGTCGACGATCGCATTGGCGACGGCGGCGCTCGCGCCGAGTCCGCGGCCGACGGGGATGTTGTTGGTGACGCGAACGGCGACGCCGCGCTCGGGGTGACCGCAGTGCGCGAGTGCATTGCGGATGGCGGCGCCGAGGGAGTCGAGGTTGCGTGGGGCCGAGTCGAGTGGTCCGGAGTAGTTGCCGGCTTCGAGGCGCAGCAGGCCGGGGACGATGCGGGCGTCGGCACGCACGAGCAGGCGGTGCACCGGGATGCCGATGGCCGGGCGGGCGTGAACGACCGCGTGTTCGCCGATCAGGATGAACTTAGCGTGGGCGTAGCCGGTGCCGACCGGGCTGATGATGCCTTCGTTCTCAGTGGCGTCGTTCGAGGGACGCGCACTCAAGAACGGTGGTCGGTTCATCAACTGCTCCGGTTTCGCGGGAAAGACGGGGCAGGATCGACCCGTCGATGGTGCATGCGCTCACTGGTATTCGTAGACGACCCGGGTTTGGGTGGGCGCGCAGAATGAGCCTCGGCTTGCTAAGCAAGGTTAGCGCGCACACCGGACCCCGGGTGCGACCGCCTCGTTCCCTGAGCGCAGTCCGCTCCTCGAGCACCCGTCCGCTTGCCCCACTCCGCTGGTCGAGTAGCAGCCGAGGAACGAGGCCGCGTATCGAGACCGGCCGCGCGGCCTTTCTTGGGCGCAACCGTTAGTTGCGCACCCGGTTTCGACAAACTCAATCAGCGCGGCTGTTAACGACAAAAGCCCCGACGTAGGTCGGAGCTTTTTGTCGGGCTGACAGGATTTGAACCTGCGACCCCTTGACCCCCAGGTGCGCAAACGGCGTCACCGCGACTGGAATCCCTATAGTTCCGGGCATCACATCATGCGGAGCAGGTCACGAGATGCATGGTTTGCATGATTCTGGTCCCCTTTTGGTCCCCCCTGCAGCTCGTTGAGGATCTCGGCGCTCGTTACCGTCAAGCATCTCTGAACGCCCAGATCCGTCATACGCCATCGATATCAATGGGGAGCTGAAGGTCAGTTGCGATCGGCGTGTATAGATCGACGCCTTGTTCACGGGACTTGAGGGACACAATCAGCGAGTAGCGAACCGGAAGATTGAGGCGGTCTTTGCGCTGGTTGCGTTTCCACCAGCCGCCGACTGGGTATACGCCTAGCACTCCGCTGGCCGCCAGCTCCTGTCCCGATCCTTCCCATATGTCTTGATGCAGAGAGCCGAGGTTGCGTTGATTCGGACCGATGAACCATCGATCCGAACCAGACGACGAGGAGCTACCAGTCGATTCCTCATCGTCTTCAGCGTCACGGTTGATGCGGGAGATGAACTCGTTCTCGGTCTCGGTCGGAGACTTGAGCTCAAACCGAAGGAGATGGGAAGCATAGGAATAACGCTGCCTCCAGCCCCGTCTGGATGCGGACGGCTCAACAAAGTACGACAACGTGACCCTGAGTGTGACATCGCCGGCATCGATACTCTCAAGCACCTCGACTGGCCACGGCATCGCGTGAAGCCTGAATCTGCGCATCTTGTATTCGTTCCCCTCGAAGGGGACGAAAGTGTCTTGGGTGACCAGGGTGACGGACTGTCTGGATGAACGAAGCACCGCGTCCTCTGTCGGCACTCCCCACCCGTATCGCCTCAGTAGTTCGAGCTTGGGTTCTTTCTTTGTGCCAGTTGCATCGAATTCGGCACGCATCGCGGGGGTCCACTCAGCGGCATGTACAAGCAGACCGCGAACAGTCTCCGGCCAATATTCCGGGTAGTGAGCCAAGGTGAGCGCAGCTAAGCGGGCGGCCTGTGCCGTGGCAGCGCTCGTGGCGTTGGCGGAGGTGAGTGCGAGGTCGTTGTGTATTCCTGTTGAGCGCAGCGAGAGCAACGGGTGACGGTCTTCGTATCCGGACGCGCCATCGGTGAGGACGTTGCCGCCTTCGAAGCAGATGTCCGGCTTGATCGGCCATCTGCTCTTGCCGAACGGGAGCGAGGTCCGACTGTGAGGTGACAGCTCACCCTCTCCGGCCATCGCTGTCCATCCCGCGTACTCCGGATCGGTCGGTATGGACACGAGATTCGTGTGGGCGCCAACGCTCAGAGCATTCCAGGATTGCGCAGGATCTTCGACGCCGGATGTGTCGGATTCGAGGCGGTGATCCGGTTGGTAGCTGTCGACGTTGCCTGTGGCAATGACGAGGAGTCGACTAGCGTCACGGTTGGGTTGAGACAGCAGCTGTAGTTGGTTCCCATCTCGGATAATGTCTGTGCCAACCGCGAGTGCGTCTACTGTCGCGGACCAGAGTGTTGGCACACCTGGCCGGTCTGGGGCACTGGATATCGGCATGCAGAACACTCGTTTGCGCTGTGCTGCGATCTCGGCCAAGGCGACCGCTTCAACAGTGACTGTTCCGTAGTCGAGGGGGTTGGTGTCGGGCTCGTCGCGTTCCGGGAGGATTCTGACCGACTCAAGTCGGTGATGCAACTGAACCGTTCCGGTCCCAGTAAGGAGATCGTCGAGCGAGCCGTATAGTGCGAGGCCGGCCATGGAGGTGCCATGGCCTTGCTTATCGTTTCCTGAAGTGCCGATGATCGTGTGGAGGTCTCCCGGGTCAAGGGAGTTCGAGAGCAGTCGATGTGTCCGGGCTACTCCCGTATCGAGGTGGCAGACTGCCGGAGCGTCTTTCGATGCTGAAACCACGCGGGACGCAAGTTCGTCGACGTACTCATCCTGTTCGCCAGGAAGTAGGTCTTCGATCGTGTCGATGAACTCGGGACGACGAATCTCCGCAATCGGGACGTTTGTGAATGGCAGGATTTCGAGCTGTTGCCATGTCGCCTCGATCCACATGACAACTCTGTCGTTCAGAGCAAGTGAGCGGTCCGACAGCTTGAGTTTGTACGCGGATGCGAACGCTTGAAGGGCATCGATGCTCTGCTCTGCTGGATCTAGCCAGAGTTCCCACCAACCGGAGCCAGACTTTGGCGGTTCGCCGTCGGATTGCCAGAGGTCCTCGAGGATGGCTTGGCGGATCCTGGAGATATTGGCGACAAGAGCACGGTTTGCAGGGTTCCCCTCCGGCGTCTCCCACTTGTCTTCTGATGCCTTCGTGATCTTTTTCTCGAGGTAGTCCTCGAATATCCTCAGGAACTGGGGGCGATAGGTGTCTGCCACCCAGACGATTGCCCTTTCTGGCAGAGCCTCTGTTGCTGGTTGCACCGATAGGAGCAGCCATTGAGGCACTTTCGGCGTCTTACGGTGTCGCGAGAAAGCCTGAAGCGACTCAATCTTCAGGGGGTAGGCAGCTTCCTCTTCTTCCAGAGTGATGACGCTGCCGAGGGCCTTCAGCTCGTCGGCGCTGAGGCTTGTATTGCGTCGCGCATCATCGATGTCAGAAAGGGTGTCTTGAAGCTGTCCTTTGATGGAGAGTCCGTGGGCGCGGTACTCAACTGGGCGAATCTTGGGGTTGCCCTGCCCGCCGCGAGAGAAGTCCTCATTGCGTGCTCGGTCGAGTACGTACAGGTGGGTGAGGTGTCGGAGCTCGTCAGCCAAGGCTCGCCGTTCGCCGGGTATCCAGCGCAGCAATGAGATCGTTGGCGGCAATGAGCGTGTCGCCTCGCATCAGGATGGACTTTGCGGAAGCCTCGGCGGCCTTTACGAGGTCTGCGTGGCTGAGCCCCTCGGTATGCGCGTCAACGTTGTCCCAGCGCATTCCCTTGATCAGTGAACCCAGTCGGGCCTTGATAACGGAACGGGCCTGCGCTTTATCAGGGAGGTGATAAGTGAGGACCATGTCGAACCGTCGGAACAGAGCTTTGTCCAGAATGGAGCGGTGATTCGTTGCTGCTATGACGATGCTCTCGGGGCTCGACTGTTCGAGGAACACAAGGAACGAGTTCAGAATTCTCCGCGCCTCGCCGACGTCGTTACCAGATCGGTCAGCGCCAAGAGCGTCGAATTCGTCGAAGAGATACACACCGCGACGTTCTGCAACCGCGTCAAATACAAGTCGCAGCTTGCCTGCAGTCTCACCCATGTATTTACTGAGTAAGCTATCGAGCCGAATCGTGAACATAGGTAGCGATAACTCGCGCGCGAGTACCGCGGCGGTCATAGTCTTTCCGGTACCTGGCGGTCCCTCAAGGAGCAGTCGATGCGTGGGATCGAAGCCGTGTTCGAGGAGGGTTTTTCGCTGTCGTTGCTCCGCGATTACCTGTTTGAGCCGCTCAACGAGTTCGCCTGGCCCAACGAGGTTCTTCAGTGTCACTTCCGGGTGCGTGACCTCGATCAGATCTGCCAGGTCGCCGCGTGGCTTGGCAAGCTTGGTGACGTTGCTACGGGGACTTGTCTGCCGAGAGGCGTCGACGGCCTTCTTGATATCATCAGCGAGCAAGTGATGACCTTGACGGGCTTCCCGTGCGGCGACTTGGAGGGCGACAGAGTAGAACGCCGAGTCGTCACCGGACGCGTGACTGCGGACCATGGCAGTGATGTGTTCCCCCAAGCCAGCCATCACGCCTCCTCGCAGCATCATTCGATCGGGTAGAGCCTTCCCCGTTCATTCTAGGGTGCCAGCTCCGTCGAACTCGGGAGCGCCCCGGGTCCTGCAACCAGTGTCTAGCCGACCCCAGACATCGCGTAGAAGGTCATGGCCCCCACGTCCGCCGGAACGGCTCCTGACACTCCACCCACAGCCGAGCGCAAACTCTCGCTCTCGCGACCTGCATGCCGAGGACGGCACTCCTTGTAGCCGCTGTTACGTCCTGGATCGTCGCACGTCGCCAGATTCATTGTCGTTACGCTTCTGTCTGCGTCTCTAGGCGTTGACCGTGATGACCGCCTCGTATGCCACATCCGTACGCTCGTAGATCGTGACGGGCGGATGAATATCGCGGACGATCGCACGGCCGGCCTCAATCGAGGCTGTGACCGGTGCAGACGCGATCAGGTGCCAGCGACGCGCACTTGGGAAGCGCGCTTCAGCCATCGCTAGCGCTTCTCGCCACCGCTCGGCAAAGTTGACGAGAGATTGCTCGTGAGAAATAAGAATCGGTCCAGGTGGCGAGCCTAAGGGTCTGACTTCGATGACCGGCAATCCGGCGACATCGGGAAGAATGGCCGCACGACTCACCTCGCTTGTCAGTGCGCAAACCAATATGAGACCTTCGGCCGATGCGTCTTGTTCGGAGGCGACGATCTCGAAGTCGACCGGATCACTCTGGTCACTCCATGACCAACCCGTGAACTGGTCGCGGTGCTTCTGGAAGAGTCGAGTTGGTGTCTTGTCGTCGAGATGCCATCCCAGGTAGACGAGCAGGGGTACAGGAGCGATGGCAAAGACAGAGATGTGCTCCACATCTCCGCTGTCGACGGCTTGACGGACTTGGGCGAGCGTGTCGTCGATCGATTGCTGCGCCGCATCCCAGAAGCCGCGACCGTTTGCGGAACCGTTGATTCGACAGGTGAAGTCACCGCTGCGCTGGGTCTCGACTAAGCCCAGATAGTTGACTGCGAGAAGTGTTTCGCCGATCTCGCGCCGGGATGCCATCGCAAGCGACCCGCGGATCATGCAACCAACTCGGAGCGCGGCGGTTCGAGTGAGTCCACCGTTGTCTGTGACCATCTCGATCCGTCGCTCGAAGGATTCCTTAATCTCGCGGAGCTTTTCGGGCGGGAAGAAGTCGATGTGGTCCGGGTTGTCGATGATCTTGTGACAGTCGTGGCATAGGAGCAGTAGGTTCTCTTCGGCCTCGGTGTCGTCAACGCCGTCGTTGGCTCCACTGCGAGGTGATCCGGCTCCGTCGGTAGCGCCGATGTTGTGAGCCAGTTCCGCCAACAGAACTGAGTGCAGGTACGTTCGCTGGTCGCCGAGCAGGCGACGGTTGCATATTGTGCAACGTCCAGCGGTACGTGCCCAAAGTGCGTTGCGTACTGACTCCTTGATGCGTTCGCGCTTGACGGTGGTGTCTCGCGCGTCAGAGGGCGCCATCCTGCACTCCTCCCGACTTGTCCTTGGTCAGCTCTTCCGTCTCGCCACGTCCGTGATATTCCGACAGTGCCTCGCCTTCGGCCGGCGCTTCGATGCGGGTTGCGGCCACGAAGCTTCGCAGCGGTCCCGCTTCGCCATGCGGCAGCGAGATGAGGTGTGTCCCGGATAGGGGTTCACTGGACCCGAGATGTCCGCCAAGCAGGCTAGTTAGGCTCGCGGCGACGCCGCTCATGTCGGCAGCAGAGCCGTGGAAGGTCGGTGTGGAGCAGCCCCTGGTTGGGATGATCTCGTCGGCGTCGGTCTCCGAGCCCCAAAGTTCGTAGAAAGGCTCCAGCGTGCCATCGGCTCTAATCGCATTTCCGGCATTCTGGTCGATAGTTAGGCAACCCGCTCTCTCGGGTGGCATCGAGACGCTCAGGATACCGAGCGTTCCAGTTCGCACGTCACATGCCATCTGCGCAAAGACCGGGCGCGTCGCCGTCGCAGCCGCAGCGTCGAGCACTCGCCCCACCGCGACGCTGACGGTGGCGTCAATGATGACGTCAGCATCGGCAAAGTCTGACGCTTCCGGAATGTGGGCTGCTCGCGTTATGACCTCGACGGCATCGCTAATTGCGCGTAGGCGTGCGGCGAGTGCCTCCACCTTGGACGCGCCCACGTCCGTTTCGAGGAAGTTCTGTCTAACTAAGAGCCCGCTTGTGATCCGGCCTGGATCGCAAAGCACGACCTTCGTGGCACCGGCTCGAACAACGAACTCAGCAGTCCATGAGCCGAGACCGCCGCAGCCCCAGATGTGCACGGACTTGCCTGCGAAGGAGGAGACCGGGCGGGTCGAGTCGCGGCGAGTCGTAACCTCGGGACGCTGGTCGGAGACAGGGAGCCAACCCGTCTCAATAGCAGGGTCAACTTCAGCCGGATTGATATCGATGATAGATCTCCTTGTCTTGCTGGCGCGTACCAGAGCCCGAACTTGGTCAGCGCCCGCCGACGGGATGCTGGCGACCAATAGGTGCGGGGGGCCGCCGGTGGGATGTGGGACAGCGATGACCAGGCGCTGGGATGTGCCGGGCCCTTTACGGATTGCGCTCGCGGCGAGCGCGGACAGTAGCGGTGCGGCGTGCCCTGTGAGGAAGCGGTTCACTGCGAACGGGTCGCTGGGGGCTGCGTGTCCCACGTATGGGTCTTCGACGACACTCAGTAGAGAGAGCAAGGTGCTGCCAGCTCCCAGAGGCAGGGCGGCATCAAGTCGGATGATGGGTACATGTTCGACGGTAGTTGAGGTGGACACGTTCTGCACGAGTTGCCGGTCGAGGATCAGGTCGTATCGCATCGGGGCTCGTTGCATTAGCCAGCCGTGCCGGAGGAGGCCGTCAGCGGGGATCGAGTCGCGCGCGACTACGCTCGGTGCTCCATCCGTTTCGTGCAGGACGCCGCCGACTGCGTGGTAGAGGGCGGTCTGCGCATCGAAGCGTCCTGCGGTGGCATCGCTGAGCCATTCCATGAGCCTGTCGATGAAGCCTCCGAACCCGTCAGAGGGGTCCCACTCACGAGACGGGTCCAGGTAAAGGCAGAGTCTCGTTCCCTGAAGGACGTGCGCATGGTTGAGGAACCGGAGGTGATCGACTTCGATTCTCGGAGGCGAGACGTCAGACGGGCCCACGGTGACGAAAAAGTCTTCGTGGTGGCGCAAAGGGAGCCCACCCTGGATGTGTTCGAGTCCGCGCGTGCGGACGCGAAGACGTAGGCGCATCTCACCGGCATTGTGCTGAGGCTTGCCAATCAGGTCGATCTCGCCAGGGAACGCCAGAGCAAAAGCACGCAGGTCAGCAAGAACCCTGGCTTGCCACTCGCTGGTGAGCTTTGTGCTCACCCAGCGCGACCAGAGTGCTTGATCGTCGACGCTGTGGTCGTTGCCGCCGCGGCAGAAACGGCGCCGAACTTACCGACACCCACGCCTTTGGACGCCTCTGAACCGGCCGGCGCTTTGAAGCCGTCCCCGAACAACGCCTGCCACTTCTTCACGCTCTCGTCCGGGTCGGTCTCTTCGTAGGCATCCTTGATGTCCGCGGCATGCACGTGGATTCGCTTGCGGAAGTGAGCGTAGGTTTCCTGAGTCCAGCGGTGGTCGAACGACGTTCCGGAGCCCGATGGGTCCATGATGATTGGCTTGTATGGGTTGGATTGGAGGTAGTCGTCGAGGTCGGAGACGATGTGCAGAAGGGCCGTCGGGAGGTCGCTGTAGTAGCCACTGTCGAGCACCTTGCGCCACTCCTCGACTCGTTCGCCCAACAGCGTCGTGAGGAGGATCGACCTGGTACCGGTCCAGGAGCCTTTGTGGTCTCGCAAGTACTTCATGATTCGGACGACCTCGCGCAGGTGCTTACTTGCGATGCCGTCCTTCTTCTTCATCCAATCGGTGAAGCCGTCGGTGTCTGTGCGTTCCCATTTGTTGTCGTCGCGGTTAATGATCCACTGCGTGCCGTCAGCGCGCAGCACAAAGGGGACGATGTCGACGTGCATGGCGTTCTCGGCGTAGTTAACGTAGACACAGCGGCATTTGCGCCCGTGCGGCATGTTCTTGTACGGCGAGGTGTCGTGGAGCACCTTGTAGACGGCGTCACCGTACTTCTTCAGGTCATCTGCCCATTCGGGTTCCTCGATCATCTGAACCATGAAGTCGCCGTCGAATGCGTTGCCGTTGACCGGCTTGATGATCGTCCGCTGGGGCCAGGAGCCTTGGGGCACCTTCTTCTTGATCACCGACTTCAGATCGGGGTCAGCCTTTAGACAGTTGTAAATCGAGTCGACCCGTGCGCTGAGCAGGTCGAGCTTTGACTGCGGCAGGTTGACGGTGTTCTCGAGGAAGTTCTTGAAATGGTCGATGTGCTTCATGATTCGCCTCCAGGCGTTGTCGGAGCGTCGGTGTCTGCTGAGTACTCGATGGTCGGCGAATGGGTGGGGATGTAGGAACTAGGTATGTGATCGGCGAATCGTTCAGAGAAGAGAGGGGTCAGCGCACGGCTCTCGCCGGCCGCCAGACCTGCGAGAGCCCCGGGGTTGGCTCGGTCGAGCGCGAAGTCTCTGCCAGACACGGATGCGTCGAAGCGCACGAAGTCATCTTTGCCGACGAGATGCGTCGCGATGCCTTGTGCGCCCCTGCTCGAGGCGGTGATCACGAGGCTTGTCGCCGGCTTGGCCCAGTTGAGCCAGCCGCCAACATCGAGGCGCTCAGGGTGTTTTGTCCGTTGATCGATTGTGCCGATGTTGAGTACGCGTATCGCCTCCAATGGCACGCCAAGCATGCTGACCGCCTCGCTGATCGCCACCACGGAGGGGTTGTTCGCCCAGATGCCCCCATCGATGAGCCGCTGCCCGTCGACGTGCGCGGCCTCGAAGAACGTCGGTGCAGCGCTCGTCGCCATCGCGACATCGACCATCGAGATTCGTCCGTCGCGGCGCAGTCGCGGATGGTGGGGCGTCTTGAAGATGTGTACAGCACCTCGTTGAACATCCCAAGCCGGGATAACGAGCCGCTTGGTGCTGTGGCCAAGATACCGATCACCGAGCACCCTCGTAAGCGCTGTCCGCAGCACCCTCGCGTCATAGATTGGCGCGGTCAGATGTCCTAGACGACGCAACAAGCGACGTCGCGACGGTGGGAAAACCGCCTCAACGAGTTCCTCGTAGTGTGAAACGAGCTCGCGGGGCCTCAGGCCCGCACCAAGTCCAAGCGCGAGAATGCCTCCTGCTGATGTCCCAGCGATCAAGTCGAACGAGTCAGCGATGCTGACACCGAGATCTTCTTCGAGACGAGCAAGGATGTGCGCTGTAAAGAGCGCCTTCGCCCCGCCACCGTCTAGCGCCAAGATCTGGAAACGTCGGGGTGTGAGCGTTGCGTCTTTACCCTCGCGGGGTGGGTGCGCATGAACGCTAGGTATGTCAAGCTGCCGGGATGGCTCACGGCCTCCCGGTTCTGCAGGATTTGCAGGAACTACACCCATGTAACTATTCTACGCTCGCGCACCGACATCTCTCAGGGAGTTGAGGTGAGGGTGGTGCCCGCTACTTGCAGTTGGTCGGCAGGGGATGTCACCGAGAAAACTCGTTGGACCAGCGCATCCTCGCGCCTGCGCTCAAGCGAGGCAAACATGGAGGCCGAGGTAGACGGCGAGTTCATCGGTATTCAAGAGCCGTTCCAAGCCGAGGTGCCCATCACGACCTTGAAGAACCGATTCCCTTGACGGTAGTCGCGCCTCTTAGCTTGCGAGACGTCATTTCGTCTCAGTCACTGTGAAGTTCGGAAGCTCGGAGACTAAACGCTGCGTCTCTAGGCTCACTGTAACCAGCGACCGGATCAAGTCGACCAAGTAGGACGGCCTCTCTTGCTCGGTAAGCCAGTCATTTGGGTCGTTGACGATACCGCTAGACGTGTCAGCCTTGACGTTGTAGCGATCGATTACCCACTCAAGCGGGCTGCGACCTCCGACTTTGTACAGCGCCTCCTCCTCAGGTATTCCGACGAGCGTGAGGTGCTCGTTGTAGCGCAGGCGCGTGCGATCCTTTCGTGACACCCAGGCCGGTTTCGTCACTTCAAATCGCGACACCAGTTCCTCAGGTGTGGATAACGCCCAGTCCTCTCGCACATCAGGGTGTCCCGGCGCTGTCTCATAATTGAGGTGCAAGTCCGCGAGCTCGCGTCCGAGCCGAACATACTCGGAGAAATTCTCTACCAAAGGGATACGAGGAAGCATCTTCGTCAGGTCGGACGCAAAAGTGTCCCGATAGCTCGGGTGATGCAGCAGGGCGTATGCGCTGAAGAAGATGTCGTCCTTATTGACTTCTCCTCCGTATGCTGCGCGGTACCGCTCGAGGGTTGCGTCAGTGATGTTGTCAAGACGGCGGTAGCCGTCGATGATGTCGCTGGAGTCTTCGAGAGCGTCGAGGTTGATCCCGCCGTCCGGGAGTGAGGTGGGCTCCCAGATGTAGCGAGGAAAGACCTGCGTCGACCATGTGAAGTTGAGGTCCACCAGCCCGCGAGCGATAAACGGAGGACTCGGTTTACGAGAATCGGTGGTGACTGCGATAGCGAGATTCTTGTGGGCATCCGTAGGCGCCAAGCGCTCCGATATTCCGAGCCTGTCGATCATTGCAGGGTCATACCAAAGGTTGATTGGAACGAACGGCCGATAATTGACCCGCCTTATCGTTCCGTCCGCGACATCGAGTTTCTTCCTGCGGCGCAGTTGCGTGTCAAGGCCGCTCGACCAGCCGATGCGGGATCCATCGACTTTGCGGTGCGGATCATGTATGTGCTCGGCAAACTCGTCGATCATGCGGCCGACGTTCGCGCGAAGTGCGGACCGCCCGAAGTTGTACACCCAAGCGTCACGGTTAGTTGAGGCCCCTAGCGCGAACGCCCTGAAAATGCCGGGTGTATCCGCCTTGCCCTTCGTCGTTTTGTCACCGAGTGCCTGGAAGGCACCGAAACGTTCGTCGCGATGGTTTATCCAGTCGCCCTCGTCGTTCGGAATCACATGGCCGAACTCGGTTCCCTCGATTGATGCTTCCTTCGCGAGACGCTCGAGCTTCTCCTCGCGGGAGAGGGAGTCTCCGATGTCCCGGTAGTGGATTCTGGCCGGTCCCTCGTGGTGTGGATCTTTGACCAGCATCGTGATGGCGACACCGGTTTGGCTGCCTTCGCCGAATACTTTTCCGCCTTCAGCTTTCCAGTCCTTCTTGCGCTGGTTCCCTCGAAGGTTGTAGACCACTATCTCGCTGAACTCGTCTGCCCAGCTCAGGCGGACGCCAGCGGCGGTGCCACCCTCGAGGAATCCGGAATTGGAAACGAACGCGATTATTCCTGCGTCTCCTATGCGACCGGTAGCCCAGCGGATTGCGCGATAGTAGGAGTCGTAGAGATCCGCTTTGCGGCTGCCGGAAGACCGTGCCACGTAGGAATTCTTGATCGCTGCGTCAATCTTTGGGTACTTTGCGTTCTTGCTGTCGTCGTTCGCACTGGCTTGGCCCGCGCGATATGGCGGATTCATGACGACGACGTTGATCGGCATTGAGCGCTGTTTTTCTAGGCGTGCAGTGTTTTCGGGGAAGACATTTCCGCCGAGCTCGTTGTCGCGCTCGTCCATCGCGAATGTATCGGTGAGGCTGATGCCTTGAAAGCCACCAGCTTCCGGCTCGACGCTGTTTTCAGCACAAACCTCGCGATACACGCTTTCAATATTGACGGCGGCGATGTAATAACTGAGAAGCACAATCTCGTTTGCGAAGAGCTCTCGTGAGTACTTTCGAGAGAGATCGGCAGGTCTCACAAGTCCAGTCTGAAGGAGCCTCGTCAAGAAGGTTCCTGTGCCGACGAACGGGTCAATAACGTTGACGCCCTCGTCGCTCAGCCCCTTGCCGAAGCGGGATCTCGATAGGTCGTCGGCAGATCGAAGGATGTAGTCGACCACCTCAATAGGAGTGAAGACGATGCCCATCTTGTCTGCCAGGAGGGGGAAGGCCTTCGTGAAGAACTTGTCATACAGGGTCCGTAGCAGTTCTTGTTTCGCGTGCACGGTCGGAAGCCGGCGGATGCGATCGGTGACACGAACGTAGAAAAGGTCGAGAGGCTCGCGCTCTCGCTCAAACGCGGCATTGTCATGGAAAGTATCAATTACCGACTCAAGTGCGACCGAGACTGGATTGACCTGAGAAAAGCTGCTGTCGGGGAACATCGCTTCGAACACCGGCTTGGTGATGAGATGTTGGGCCAGCATTTCAATCGCCTCGTCTAGGCTCACTTCTGGGTTGACGGTCGCCCTTAGTGCCTCCACAAATATCTCAAAAGGGGCTCGGTCGCTCTCTGGCGATTCCAAGTGCGCACGGATAAGGGCGATGAAACGTTGGGCAATCACAGCTATATCGCCAGCCCAGTCATCCCAGTACATTCGATCACCGACCTTCGCAACGAGCTTCGCGTAGACGGCGTCTTTCCACTTACTGGCGTCTGCTAGCGCGAACAACGCGGGCTGGGTGATCAGTTTCGTCGGCTGCGCTTCGCCGCTCTCGGGAGCATCGTCACCGCCGCTCCCTCCGGCACCGATCCCATGACCGTCAGGCCCCTTCTTCGTGGCGATATTAAGTCTCAGCACGGTGATCTGCTCCGGCGGTATTCCGGTGAGCGCCGCTTGGTTGATCGCTGTGTCGAGACGCTCATCATGAGCACGGAGGGCTTGGAGGACCTGCCAAACCACGCGGTACCGATTGTTGTCGTTCAGGGCCTCCTCCGGTTCGACGCCCGCGGGAATCGCAATGGGCAGCACAATGTACCCGAGGCGTTTGCCTTCGGCCCGCCGCATCACCCGACCGACGGCCTGGACGACGTCCACTTGGCTGTTGCGAGGGTGGAGGAACAGAACCGCATCAAGATTGGGGACATCGACGCCCTCACTCAGGCAGCGCGCGTTGGTGAGTACTCGCGCGACAGGTCGGTTGTAGGGATCGGTGACGGCGTCCGCCTTCAACCAATCCAGAAGAGCACCTCGTTTGGTCGCGTTCATGGTGCCGTCGATATGGCGTGCTTGAACTGTTAGGTCGTCGCTTGGGTCGTCATTCATGATGTTCGCCAACTGCCCGTCGACGAGTGTCTCGAAGTCGTTGGCGATACCTTCAGAAGTCTTGATGTCCTTCGCGAATGCAACTGCCCTGCGCATTGGCTGAAGGTCCGATCCGAATCCGTCTGCCAGCTGGCCAGCATTGCGCTTAGCCAATGCGTTATAGCAGCCGATGAGTTTAGCTACGTCGCCGATTTGTAGTTCGTGGCCGTCGTCGGCTAGCTCGCGCTGGAAGCCTTCAACAATCTGGTCCTCGCTGACACCAAGCACGATGACTTTATAATCCGTAAGCAATTGAGCGCGGACTGCCTCGTCGAAGCCGATGCGGTATAGCTCTGGCCCGAACAACGTTTCGTCGTCCATCGAGATAAGCTCTGCGTCTTTTTGGCTGGCGAGGTTCTTCACCTCAGGCGCGAAAATGCGCGGAGTTGCAGTCATGTAAACACGCTTGTGGCCCGAAACGTACCCGTCGTCGTGAATTTTCACGAAGTGCGATTCGTCGTCGCCCGGCAGAACCGCTCCGGTAGTGCGGTGCGCCTCGTCGCAGATGATCAGGTCGAACGCGGGCGCCCCGAGCTTCTGGGAGGTGGCGATGGCGTCGATCGACTGATATGTCGAAAAGACTACCGTCATGCCCTCATCCACGGCCTCTCGCCTCTCCAAGAGTTCGGCTAAACGTTTGCCGTCAGTGGTGGCGGGGGCACCAAGATCCTCCAACATGACACTTGTGAGGTCGTCGTTTCTCGTGCGCCCGATGTTGATGTCGCTTCCGACCGCGAACGCTTGGAAATCCAGCTCCGGGTCCCGTTCAGCGCTCCACTCGTTTAAGGACTGCTGCAGGAGTGCAAGTGAGGGCACCATAAACAGGATCGTCGATACGCCGCCATTGTGGTCCCGAGTCCATCTCTCTGCGAGCTTCAAGGACGTGAAGGTCTTGCCAGTGCCGCAGGCCATGATGAGCTTGCCCCGATCTACGATGCTTCTTCCGCCTACGCCGGTGAAGCCGTCGATCACCGCGGAAATTGCTTGGCGCTGATGCGGTCGTTCTGTCTTTCGAGAATGGCGCTTTGGCGCTTTCGCCGGATATTTCAGCGTATAGGTCGACCAGTCAACTGCGCAGTGGCGAAGCTCATCGAGACTGACACGCCGAACCGGCTTTGTCCTGTTCCGCAGCGCTTCCTCCGCGTGCGTCGACCAGAGGCCGGCGGTGGTATCGATCACTAGCCCCTCGGTGAACGGTTCCTTGCCCATGGCTTCGAAAAATGAGTCGAGGTCCTTCTTCTCGATCTTGTGGCTCTCCTTAAAGAACTTCACCTGCACGGCGAGTAAGCCTCCACCCTGAATCTCGGCGACTATGTCAATACCGGTATCGGGTCTGCCTCGTCGGTCTGGCCACTCGTTCCACAACCAGACGCTACCTAGCTGATCGGCCCACAAAGGCTCTAAGGCAAGGAAGTGCTTCGCAAGCTGCTCTAAGTAGTTGCCCTTCATACGCTCGCTATCGGCAAGCGCTCTCAGGTCATCAAGCAGCCGGTCGAAGGACGTCATGCTCTCGGGGTCCATCGGGACGAAAGTCGGACGCGTCGAGAAGCGGTTTGCCTCGGGAGTCAATGCGGTGTTCACGGGTCGACGCTCCTTCACAGCGACGGTGGACCGGTCGCGTCTTCTCAGACTATGTGCGAGG
>Ga0247812_10000551_pt1 | contig 23173 bp, 19 predicted proteins | sample UWRJL149409B1_FD_178011 | JGI IMG/M metagenome (GOLD analysis project Ga0247812, IMG submission 178011) | Plant litter microbial communities from Arlington Agricultural Research Station in Wisconsin, United States - UWRJ-L149-409B-1 | ecosystem: Environmental > Terrestrial > Plant litter >...
GCACCGGCAGGATCGAGGATGCCACCAGCAAGATTGTAAGCCATACCACTAGCACCGTCACCGATGGCCAGCATACGGGCATTCTCTTCGTCTTGGCGGTTACGAATGTCCAAGGCCTCACGGAGAGAGCCAGTGTTCTGACGAAGCTCATCGACTTGTCGGATAGACCTACCATCCTCAATCTCATCCATGTGTGCTTCATAGTTGAAGTTAGGATCAGTAGGATGCAGGCCGTTATCCAAAGCCTCGGTAAGAGCATTGAAGGCGGAACCGACAACAGAGTTCTGACGAGCAGCATAGCCGAGCTTAGTAGCCCAATCGAAGCTGTCCTCATGTCGTTGTTGGTTAGCATTAGACAAGCTACCCATTTCTGCTTCAGTACGGGCAGCACCGCTGTAACCAGTACGATCCGCAGCAGGCGTATTGCTAACCTCAGCAAATGCCTCACCAGCGTTCATACGATCTTGAGACGCACGGGGCAACCGCACAACCGAGGCACCACCAAGGATTTGGTCAGCCGTCAGAGCACCAGAGCCACGACGGCCCCCAGCGAGCGCCTCCGAGGCCGTCAGGGGCGTAAACTCCACGTTCGGGGTAGCTGTAGCCCGAGGGGCTTGAGGCACGTCAGAGCCGCTCATATCGCGGTTCCCGTAGCCTAGCTTGAAGAAGGTGTGGTTACCTAGAGCCTGTCCTCCACTTCTAGCCCATGCAGGAACAGCCCTACCCGCAGCAGCCTGTGCTTTCGGGGAGAAGAAGTGATCAGCGCCGTTGGTAGGGTCTTCGCCATTAAGAACTCGTTGCAGGGCATCCTGTGTGGTAAGCCACTGTGTAGAGCCGGGACGGAACCCGCGCATACGCGTTTGGCCTGCCTCAGTAAACGTAGGCTCGTATTGCCCGCGTTGACGCATAACCTGTTCCATAGTCAGGCCAGTCTGTCTAGCCCGGTTAGCAGTTACGGCTAGGACAGCTTGGAGACCAACCCTTCCCTCACTGGCAGCTTCCGCGAGCGCCACGCGAGTAACGAAGTCATTATCACCGACTTCTACTTTGTTGTTAGGCATAAGCCCTCCTAGTTATGAATGATCGGACGGGGCACGAAGCCCCGCCACTTTAATCCCAAGGACCCCGTACACCGGGGAGTAGGATAGCTGGACGATTATTTTCGGGTCGCCTAGCCCGCATGTTCTCTCTATCGGTATTCCGAAGCATGTCCGGAGTAACTGAGAAGTAGTGTGGTCGGCCTTGAGCATCTTGGGACCAAACATACCAGACCGAAGTTCCCGTATCGCCAGTGACGGCAGGGGTAACTTGGTAGCTGCTAATATCAATATCCGGATGCTGTGCCTTCTGTTGCTGAATGGTCTGATCCCAAACACCAACAAGCCTGTCTTCAGGGATGCGGGTAAGATCAGTCATACGCGGAGTACGTTGGGGTGTATGCCAGTAACGGCTACCCACCCGGTCCATAGTCTTAGAAGCGATCAGGCTTTCAACTTCAGCAGCAACAGCGCTCTCAACGGTAAGTCGAGGGTTAGCAGTCATACGCTCAGATGCACCACCGCCAGCCAGTTGCAAGATGGTCTCTTGACTAGCCGTGTCAGGCCCCGTAGCGCCCACCATACGGGCATACCACGCAGGCCGGAGCCTAGTAACCTGTTGAGCAATCTCCTGCCCTCTCGTGCCCTGTGGGCGAGGCGCACGGCCCATTGTACCCGCTTGGGAACCGGGATCACCGAACGTCTGAGTGAAGGCCAGAACCTGTGGTGTACCGTTAGAGGTAAGCTGACTGTACCTCAGAAAAGTACGATCATGGTCTCCGAAGTACGTAGCCCTAGCTACAATACCCCCGTTCTCTTGTTGTCCGAATGCCTGCCAGACTTTATAGATTTTCTGGAAGCTTTCGCCATCAGCACCAGCCAGAGTATTAGCGGTAACAAACGCTTGGATATCTTGTGCTGTCCCACTAAACGTATATCCTCTCTGTTGGTTCATTCTAGTCATTAGTCCGACTGCTTGAGCCGGGTCTTGTTGCCACCATTGACGAAGGGAGTTGTCAACGTCCTGCATACCGTATTTAGCGATGACCGTGGTAGGGTCGCCAGAAGCGAGGCCCATTCGGATATCATTAAGCTTAGCATCCGCAGCAGCGGCAATGTTAGCTGGGTTGGTAGGACTGATGCTGTATTGGAACTGACGTTCCTGTTCCCGCACGTCATCCTCATGCACATCGCGAACATAGCCCTTGACTGCATTGTTGATATCGTCGGCGGAGAACAACGGTACAGTAGACCCGGTATCCCGTTCTGCTTTTAGATTGACACCTTCCATCACGTCTCGGATTTCATCGCCCTTAAGTTCACGGGTAATGATCTGAGCGTTCAGGGTATCGATTAGTTCTCCGTTGTCGAGGGACCAATCGGTAAGGGCCTTACGACTTGCGGTATCCGCAGCAGACTGTATAGCACCAAGCTTGTCAGCATCCATAGCATGATAGAGTAGGCTGTCGTTCCCCCCGTCTGCCATAGCGCGATATGCAAAGAGGTTACCATCAGCCAGCACACCACGAGCAGCTTCTCCAATACCGTCTTGCCATGCAGCATCGTGCATTCCTTCTAGCGGCGTGAAGCTCTCAAGGAACTGTTGCCGTGCTAAACTACGAACCTCATCAGGAAGTTCAGCGGTAGTCATCGTATTCTTAAGTGCAGCCCCAGCGCCCACGGCCCCACTGACAAAGCCCCGACGTAGCGTGGTTTGTTGCCACACGGTACGGGCTTCTGCGATAGCAGGGATAAGGGTAGCCTGACGCTGTAGGATTTCTCCATGCAGCGCATTGTCCGTGAAGGTATCGCCAGTGAGATACTCACCAGTCATATCTTCTAGAAGTGAAGGCAGTTGATCAGGAGGAACTTGTTTAAGCTCATCCATGTTCTCAAGGAGTTGGTTCTGGTATTTGTTCGCACTATCCTGTACGGTAAACGCAGCAGCACCAACTTGGAAATCTGTCGGGCCAAAGATCGCAGTAAGTCCCGGTTGCTCAGCAGCAATCCGTTCCATAGCAATCCCGTCCGAAGCAAGGGCATAACCCTCGCGCATACGTTTCTCTTGGGCCTGCTTAACAACCGGCTCCAAAAGCTTGTCTAGAAATCCGGGAACGCTAGAGCCTACCCCAATACTAATAGTAGGGTTCTGAGACTGAACCACACCGCTTGTGTTCTCCCCAGCGCCAACAACGCCGGTGCGTCCTGAAGTAGGAGCACTAGCGCTATTGACTTGTCTTGCAGCAGGGGGAGTGAAAGCGAAGGTACGGCGAGTAGTCTCTCTATTGTCGTAGCCTTTAATCGCCACTACTAACCTCCGATATTCAAGCGCGGGCCATATCGGCTCTTGACGCTATTCCAAATGTCTCTACCGTAGGGAGTGTTCCCCGCAGTAGTATAAGTCTTAAGACCTGTTAGGCCAGAAGTAAAAGCACTCTCTGCACGAGCAGCAGCACCATCGAAGTCCCCGTTAGCAGCACGGTTGTTTGCGCTCACTAGGTCAAGAACAGCAGAGCCAGCTTGAGGCCCACCAAAATAGGAAGCCGCAGCAGCAGCCGCAAATCCAACGACCTTTTGTAGGCCCGTGACTTTAACATGGTCCACAAACTGTGTATAGTCCAACCCAGCTTGAAACGATTGGTTATCCAACCCTTCAACTGCACCTGTAAGCGTTGAGCCCTTAAGCGCAGTATTAGCCAGCAGATCAGTACGCAGCCCGCGATCTTCAAGTTCTTCCTGTCGTGCTTGGTTTATCCTAAGTGTTTTGTTGAAGGTTTCCACTGAGGAACCACCAACACCCGCAGCAGCCGCAGCCGCTACGTTAGCACCAACTTCCTCAGCCGCAGCTAGTCTTGTGCTGAAGCGTCCGGTGGTAGCTGCGTCTAGGTTCCGTCCAATGTTGGCCGTGATGTCGTCAATAGACTTACCGGCGGCCTTCAGGCGTTTCTGATTGTTAAACGATTGCATCCAGCTATTAGATGCTGCCATCGCACCCTTAAGCTCATTACGAGCCTTCTGAGTGATCCGGCCTGCATCTATCTTAGCTTGCTCTCTAATATGTACGGAATCGCTTGACAGTAGTTCAAAGGCACTACCCATCTACACTCTCCGGGTATTATTAAAGGATTGACCAAGCCACGAGATTGCGGTAATGGTTAGAGGAAGCCAAGTCTTTGCACTAAGCGTGTACTTACACTCCCGCACTTCTTTACCGATGAAAGCATTAACGGTAGTGGTAACGATAGGTTGCCTCCCGATCAGATTGATGTTCTGGCCCAAGATGCGCCCATTGAAAGAAAGGGTTCTCTTAGTTCCAGCACTAGTCTCTACATCACAGAATAGCCCAGCGGTATCTGATACCGACACACCAAGTCGCCCGAGCGTCAGACGCCCGTTAACAATCGCCTTGTCATTCTGATCCCTGACGTAAGGATTAGTCGGAGTGACAAAGGCGGGATAGGATATACCTGTCCAGATACTATCCTCAGACACGCCGGGGTACTGTGTAAGGAAGGACGTAAGCTGTGCATACGGACTACCAAGCAGGAAATATTCGGTGGTGTTATCAAAGGCAGCAATAGCGTCTAGTCCCGTACCCGGATGGATAAAGCCCTCGTCGTTAGACACAGGCCTCAGGCTATCCGCATAAGGCTTACTTGACAGACTGCTATCGGTGACAAAGGTATCACAGGCAATATAAACCTGACCGTCTGAATGACGGATAGTGAACGCTAGGATTTCTCCGTTGTTAGAGCTAATGCCAACAAGCGGTCCAATATCCTCTCCCCATTCCCAACGGTTCCAGCTATCGAACACACGCTCCGTCCCGGCTGGATTATCCAAATAGGTGTAGAGATATAGTCCGTAGCGAGAAGTCGTAGTTCTAAGGAAGACAATGTTAGGCGCAGTCACTGTAATGATCTGAGTGGGCAAACCACCGAGATACTTATCCAGTTGTTGTGACACGTTGATGCTCTCAGGGTTATCCGAGAAAGCGCTAGTCTGAACTTGGTGAAGCGAGACCTTATTGTTTCGGCTCGTAGAGTAGTAAACAAAGTTGCCACTATTCTTAGGATCAGCAAGCTGCCCATCCTCATACTCCGCAACCACAACAATGGATGCGTTCTTAGAAGTGAGGCCTACCCGGCCATTCACAGTGTACCACTTACGTTTACCGCATAGCAGTAGGCTACGGTCATACGTAGTCGAGCTAGTTATTGTATCATCCTCTGCACCAAGGGCGTAGATTTCAATCGGGTCAGTATCCTGCGCGGTTAGCACAGAGCCTCTAAACCAGTTGAAGTAATCGCCGGGGCGAGAGAATAGTACGGTAGCACCAGAGCCTATGACCAGACGGTCTTGGAAGATGCCTAGGTAGTCAATACGCTTACCAAAGAAAACAGGGGCAGGAGTAGTCACTTCATCCCCAACCGAGTTGGGTTTGTATAGCGGGTTATCCTCTCCCGTTAGCCCTGTGAGGTACGCAGCCGAGGATGCGAGATACAGGGTCTCATTCTTCACAGTGCCCTGTACGAAGACGCTAGTAGGCTGCATGAGCACACCAGCGGCCTCTTGCCAAGTCACTTCCGTCCATGACGTAGCGTTGGTATTCTTAGGGATAGCTTTGAGGTAGAAGACTTCTTCACCGGCTTCCTTCTTAGGGGAAACCTTAACGACCTTACCGGGCCAATGAATAGTAGACACTAAGTCCAACGCATCAACGGTATTGCCTACAGTGCGAATGAGCGTGCCATCAGCACCATCGTCCCCGTCAACCTCAACGAAGTTAAAGTCGTCAATGCCTAGGGTGCTTCCGATGATAGTCATGTTCTGAACGCCTTGTGCGATCAGTTGCTCTTTAAGCTGGAAGATAATATTCTCCGGAGTAGCATCCGCAGCCGCCTCACCAATGTACGCGGTGACAGCAGAGTTGTACGCATTAGTCCGGTCATTCACTTTCTTCTGATAATCTGGGTCACTCGTAAGAATGTCCGAGGTGTTCAGAAGCTCGGGATAGGATGAGGGCTTGGTCTTATAAGATGCCTTAAGTTCCGTGCCATCCGTTTTAGTAAGAGTAACAGAGAAGGTTCGGCTGTATGCCCCGCCCCTAATCCAAATCGCGAGTTTAATCTTGTTGTCAGGATCAGTGTAAGGATTGGTCAGTGTGTAGCTAGGGACAATGCTGTTCCCGGCTAGGTAGATATATTTCCCGACGTTAACTGCCGCCGATACACCGCCTGCCTTGAGCAGGTTTATAGTAGTATCCGCAGGGTCAGTAACAATAGGGATCAGCTTGCGAGTGTCCTTGTTAAAGGCCCACGCAAACGAAACGTTCTGAACTTCCACGTCCGAAGCTTTCGTTCTATAGACAAGTGCGTATTCCACACCGCCAACGAAGAACGTAAACTCCTTGTGGTTCTGAGTGTCAGCCACGAGAGCATCCCACAGGCCCGAGTTGTAATCAGCGATTACTTTCTCATCCTGCAAGACACTCCCATGCCGACGAGCCAATCCTTTAACAGGATCGGACATCATGTTCAGTTGTTCATAGTGTTGACCTGAACGCCGGTCCTGAGGGACTTGTTCCGACACGCCCAGCACAACGCTGGCATAAGAGCCAGATACTTTACCCATCAGGGCCTCCTTATATTAACCTGAGTAGTTGGTAGTACGATACGTGGTTTCACCACCGAACCGCACTTTAGTAGAAGCCAGAGTTTCTCTAAGGATCAGAGCGCCACTTACAGCGTTAAGCTGATAGTTGACAGGCTCGATCAAGTTACCTCCTAGGCTGCTTTCATCATTGATGCCATAGATACCATTGGTGCCCATGTTAATATGGAGTGTACCGATAGTATTTTTGGTAGGTCGCCAGTTGTTAGGTCCACCGCTGTTATCAATCAGGCAAACGGCCCCAATGGTAGCAGTAGAAATAAACGCGTTCTGGTAGTTGAGGTTAGAGATAACCCCGCCAGCGAACACGTTCCCTTCCGTATGACCAGCGCCTGCATTAGGAGAGCCAGAGAGGCAAACACCCCAGCGCCCAATATCTTGCATATTGAAAGCACTGAACGTATTGTACTTAGCCCCGTGGACCAGCTTAATGCCAGCGTCTCTAGCTTCCTTAATCGTGCCGGGTCCAAAGTTACAGTTTCTGGTTTGAATGTCAATAGCTTCACTCAAGTTCCGGAACTGATAACCAGCAATGGTATGTCCACCGTCATCAGCACTAAAGGTGATACCGTCTGTCTGTTCTCCGAACAACGCCTTAAGCGTAGCACCCATAGTGATGTCATTCACCTTAATGTAAGGGAAGAAAATACCATAAGAGTTGGAGGGCGAGATATGATCGTTATCGATTTCAATGCCAGAGATTTGACGCTGACCCGCATAAGCGAAGTTGGACGTCATGTCATGCACGTAGGGGTTAATGATCGATCGACCACGAACGCCGGACAGTGTGATACCGACACCCATAGGGATACCGAAGACTTCAACGTCCATGTTCAAGTTTGTTACGTTTTGCGCAACAATCCCACGGAGGTAACGTCCATTATCTGTAGCCTCAGCTTGAACGATAACACCCTCAAGGTGCTGCTGGTTACCGGGAGTATAAGCTCCGGAGTTAAGCCCATCGAACTTCAAACCCACAGCCGATGTGCCGTAGCCACGATCCACCGTATTGGTGAAGTTAGCAGCAGGCATAAAGATTGTTGGCTGATTAGCGTGATCGCAGACAATGCCAGTGTTAGACGGGAACACAAGCGTACCACCGGGCCGAAGCTGATCACCGCCACGCATAGACAGAGGCTTGGTAGCCGTAGCAAGATAGGCGTTGATAGCTGTAGTATTTGCGGTAGCTTGAGCCGTGGAGGCCGCACCCATAGTAACGCCAGAGATATCGTTGACGTAGGTTCTAACGATGTGCTTCTGTACGGTTGTAGGAGTTACGCCGTCATCAGATAGAGCGCCTACAAAAGCAGCAGCGCTAGTCAGTGCAAGGTTTGTACTGTCCCAAGGGGTAGCGCCCCATTGGGGCCGGGTAGAAAAGCCTGCTTGACCAGTAGCTCGGTTAAGAGAGAACGCTGTGCCAAGAGAAGCGCCGGTATCATCATATCGAATAATAGTATAGTTTGAGCCAGCGTTAGCGCCAGCCTCTGCCGTACCATCACCCATATTGGTGATCCAGCGCCGAGAAGTACCTGTCCTAGCGTCAAGCTGCTTAGGGGTGCCAGCAGCGCCGTCATAGCGGATCACACCAGTAAACGTAGGACTAGCTGACGGAGCTTTAGCAGCCATGTCAGTAGTGTACGTTGTGGTATCCACCTTTAACGCCAAGCCTGAGGTCAGCGCTGTAACGTCCGCTTTCAACGCTAAACCAGAGGTCAAGGCTGTGGTATCCGCTTTCAAAGCCAACCCTGAGGTATAGGTCGTAGTGTTGACCTTCAAGTTCAGGGCTGCTAGTTGTGCGGTGCTAACAGGTTTATCAGCGTCGGACGTATTAGTTACGTTACCTAGGCCAACGGAGGCTGCACTAATAGGGCCTGTGATTTTGGTAGCCAAGGCTGCGATAGCCTCATAACTAAGGGGCTTCTCAAGGTCCGGGGTGTTGTTCACCAGATCGAGACCAAGGTTTACCTTAGCCGCAGGAATACTAACAAGGTCCGAGAGGTTAGCGTCTTTACGCACTCTCAGGCCAACGGCAGTTCCCATAGCTTGTGCAAGGGCGATAGTACCGATGTTGATATCTTCAACGTCCTGTGCGGACGCATAGCCACTAACTGCCATTTTCTGCATCCTCAAAGACAGCGACGTAATCCACATTGGGAAGATCGACAGGGGCGGGTGTGATACCCTGTGTGGTATTAGGAAGCACTCCACCGCCATAGCCCATAAGCCCACGTCCACCCAGCATGTTCATCTTAGCGAGAACAGAGCCACGGTAGAGAAGGTTACTGTCTGTAGCGCGAATGTTCTCTGCATTCAACACAGTGTAGGTTTCTCGTTTTTCATTGAGAAGAAGTTCAGTCTTACGCGCATCCGCATCATAGTCTTTACCAAAGTCCAACTGCGCGCATATGCCGATGTAAACTTTGGCCAGAGCAGGCAAGTCCTCGAAAGGAACCTTCCTAACCATACGTACACGAACAGCACGTCCGATAGTATAGCCAGCACCATTAGGATCATAGAGCCTGCGTCCACGGGCAACAAGGTGCGTCCATGGATTTAGTGGATCAATGCTAATGGTGTCTTCAGGAATGAATACGAAGTTTGTAATAGGGTCCGGTTGTAGGTCAACCAACTCGCGGTTAAACCACCAAGATTTCGCTTGTTCTCTAGTGTTGGCTACACGTAGCTTAGCCAGCGCGGAAGCGACCATAGGATGGTCTTCTTCCAAAGAGTTGAGTGGGCTTTCCCCGAGCAGCGCAATGCAGTCATTGACCACATCAAGAGTAGTATCGGGCATAGAAGCTCCTAAAACGAAAAGAACCCGGACAAGCATAAGCTCATCCGGGTCCAATGGTGATTATGGCAGCAGGATTGCGCCCGCGTATTCAGCGCGGTTCGGAGTAACCCCGAAGGCCATGTGGCTGTCAACGAACCACATCTTGTAAATCTTGTCGTAGAAGACATCGCTTTCCAGCGGGATGGTTTCACCAGCCAGCAGAGCACGGGGCGAGAACGCCAGACCTGCAAGCTTAGAGAAGTCACCGTTGTAGGCGTTACCATTAGCCGTGTTCGACAGCAGGTGTCCAGTGATGTTCGTGTTCGGAATGTTATTCGAGCTAACAACCGGAGCACCAAGGGCCTTAAAGACAAGACCTTCCTTCTGCGTACCATCAGCAGTATGATACATACCGTTCTGGATTTGCTCACTATCGCGCAGGGCGGCGAACACGTCAGGCCGGAAGGCCAGCATGATGTCGTCGTCCATGAAGTCCACGTCCTTCAGAGCCATCTTGGTTTGAAGGTTCGAGACCGCACGATACATTTTTGCCGGATCAGTAACATCAGCAGCGTTAGCAAGAGTTTCTTGCGAACCGCCGAAGTGACCATCGGGCTTACCAGAAGCGCCGCCGTCTTGATAACGCGATTGCGTCAGCAGGGCAGACCTAGCAGCTTGAATGAAGAAGGCTTGGTCACGGAACTTGGCGATCTTCTTGCCGTGTTCAACACCAACTTCCTTACGCGCATCATACTGCGTTTGGAACACGTCCAGCAGCGGGAAGATGTTACGGGCATAGATAACCGTATCAACGGTCAGTTCAGCCTTCGAGAAGTCGATACCACTAGCGGCAGGAGCAACACCGGGTTCAACCTTACCTAGGGTAGCTTCACCCACGGCATAGTTACGAACAGTGTTAGTGCCCCGAATAGAGCGCATAGGAATCCAGTCTGCAAGAACAGACTTACGTTCGATGGTGCCCTCAACGTGGCCTGCATATTCTGCAATGACCAGAGCGTTGGTGTCACCAGTTTGTTGTTTTTGGTTCGGGTAGGTAACCGGAGCCATTACGTCGGTAGTAGGAAACAAACCGGGCATAGTATTATGTAATCCTTATGCGCTTCTTATGATCGCGTAAAGCGAGCGGCGCGTTGTTGGAGGGCTCTATATTCAGGAGAGCCATTGTTGATTGCATCCACACCCCTCTCGCGTGAAAGCTTGTCTAGAGCTTTAGTATATTCTCGCGGAGAGAGTGGGGCATTAGCATCAGTTACCGCACCACCAGCAGGGACAGCGCCCTTCAATGGATTGGCAGGGGTTACAGTAGTACCACCAGCCTGATTGTATAGTTGCTGAAGCATAATGACAGCAGCCCGTGCAGAGACGGGGCTTTCGTTCAGCATCTTATTAACTTGGATTTTCTCTGCGTCGGTAGCTGTTTCTTTAGCCCAACCTTGCAGAGTAGCCCAAGCATCCTCACCACCGGCTGTCTCATGTACTGCCGAGGTAATAGTAGCCGCATTAGCCTGAGCGGTCTTAACCGCCGAGTTATACGAGTTCTTTGCTAGTTCGACGTGTTGTTGCCAACCAAGGGCTTTATCCCCAAGGGCAGCAAGTTTCGCCTCTAGATATGAGAAGTCACCTTCACCTGCTTTAATCATAGCAGGGTCATTAGGTTCAAGACCAAGTTTGCCAACAAAGGCAAGAGCAATGTCCATACCAGCATCGCCGGTCGGAGCATAGATTACACCAGCAGCGCCAGTCTCAGCTTCCAGCGGAGCGCTCTCAGCCTTAGCTGGCTCACCAATAGTAGGCGCAGCAGGAGTAATGAGAGGTTCCGGGGTAGCAGTAACCGCAGGCGGGACTTGGCCCTGTGCGAGCGCCTGAGCAGCCTCAGGGGTACTTGCGTTAGGGGCAGGAGCCACAACGGCAGGAGTGACGGGAACTGAGGTTGCCGCAGGGGCAATAACCGGAGCCGCGCCTTGGCTGTCTTGATTAGAAACGATAGTCATTATTGTCCTGTTGCACCAGAGGCTACAATAGCTTCACCAGCATTAGCGCCCGCTTGTGCGGCCATCCGTTCCTGTTCAGCTTGTTGGGCTCTTTGTTGATCTTGTTGTACCTCAGCCTCGGACTTAATATAACGGGCGGGGTCAATGCGTCTAGCAGTTGCTAGGTCCGCTACCACGGCGTCAAGTTTCATACGGGCTAGTACGGTGGGTTGAATGTTGCTAAGGGACACTACGTCCGCAAGGAACATCTTAAAGGTTTCCAGATCACCGTCTCTAGACAGAGCGTCAAGGCCGGTAACGATAGAGGGTTCAATGTCCGTGCCACGAATAGAAAGTTCCACAATGTCCATGAGCCAATAGGCCATAGGCAGTTGGAAGTCCACGGCTAGGCGAGAGTAAGCACCACCAAGGGAGGTCTCAAGCTCTTGCGCTTGCATGCGGATTTCTTCAGCAGTAACACGTTCAGCTTGCCGAGTAACAGCGGAGCCCATGAGAAAGCCACGGCCAATACGATTAATGTATTCGCTGGACATTTCGCCCATGACGGCGAGGTCTCTAGACTTGCTACTCTCAACAAGGGTAATGTCTCCCTCAACACCGGGAATGACAGCACCGTTCTCACTGTTCTCAAAGTCCTCGGGTTTAGTAAACCCAGCAGGGTTAGCTAACCAACGAAACTCTGAAGAAAGAATAGCGCCTTGGATTTGTGCGGTGCTAAGCATGGACAGGCCAGCGAAGTCACCTTTGTAATCCTCAACCAGTCCAGTACCATAATGGGCGTCATCAGACAGGTCCCAAGTCAGTACACGGTAAGGCAGGTTCTTTTCAGACCATTTACCATCAAACTTCTTAGACAGCCGGATAGTGTCCACATGCTGTTCCAGCTTGTAGTCACCGTTCTCATCCAGCTTAATCCATTTGTAAAGCTTGACCTCTTGGTCCTCTTTACGGCGCAAACCCTGACGCAGGCATTCTTCCTGCACAGCGTCATCAAGCTCATCGAACTGAACGGTATCCTCAAGCAAAAGCTCTAGGACTTTACCGCTGGCCGAACGCCGTACTTGATATTTCTTAATGCCAATAACTCTGAGATTATCTTTCTCAAAGAACAAGAGTACGTTGCCTAGAACCACTAGGTTCTTGACGGCTTCGTACAACTTTGGTCGAACTGCCATGCGATCCAACGCACCAACGGCACGCTTCTCAGCTTGGGCTAGTTCTACTGACAGGGCTGCGGGGTCCAAACCTACTTCGGTTAGTTCCTTAAGCATCTTAGGCGTAGGGTCCAAACGGAAGAAGGGTCTGGACGGAGCGAACAACGCCAGCATAATCTTGTTAGCCAAGTGGTTGACAGCTTGTGCGCCAACGGCTTGGTAGTCGTGAGAAAGTTCCTCACTGTTTTGTGTGTACCCGGTAGGGGTGCAAAGTTTGGGTAGGGTGAGCGCAGCGTATTGTTCAAGCCGCGTAATAAATCCACGCCGCTTACCGTCTAGCTGTGTCCACCTAGCCGAAGCTTGTGTAGCGTGGGCCATCCCGATCCTTAAATATTAATGCCAGCACCGCTTCCGCGATTGGCTTGGAATGCAACTCGTTGAGGCCTACGACGGCCAGTGGCGCTATCAATGACACCCTCATCCTGAGGGGCCAGGTCAACCTCGACTTGGTCCATAGGAATATTAAGTTTCTCTGAAGCAGCTTCCGCTGCACGAGACTGTGCGATTGCACTTTCAATGCCCATCTGCGCTTGTTGCGCAGCTAAGCGGTCAGCCGCCGCTTGATCATTGGCAGCCTTAAGAGTAGCAGCCGCTTGTATCCTAGCGTTTCTTTTGCCGCCGAATAGATCACCCATTAGGCTTCCTTGATTAAAGAGACAGCCTCCTGATGAAAGCCGTGGTTATTATAAACTTTACTCATAGCGCGGTCTGATAGAGCAAAGGCTGTGCCTACTCCTACCAATACCGCACCATGAGCTTGTCGCCGATCTTCTAGGAAAGCCGGGACGACTGAGAAAGAACTACCCTCGTCGCTTATGCGGAGAACTAGTTTTTCCTCAAGGTATGTGATGCTATCGTCAGCGTACCACGGAGTTCCTACAAGATAGGATACTAAGTAAGTATCATCTACAATGTAAGTCTCGTTAACGTAGAGGCCTTGCATAACAGCATCTAAATCTAGATACTTGAACCATCCTTTACCGCCGCGAAGCTTATGCTTTCTAATAGCACTATCAATGATAGGATATAAGATAACACAATCTTCTTCGGTGATCTTTCTATATGTCATGCTACAATACCTTCTCTAATCATTTTGAGAACGTGTTGTACTCCTAGCATATAACCTGCTTGGATATCTGTAGTTTGACTTGTCGGTTGTGGAGAACCTAGCTTACGTTCAAGGTCTTTATAAACCTGTTCTGATATTCTATGTACTACAATAACCTTAGTTGTATCATCGGGCAATAGATGCTCCTTGTGTCCGAGGGTGACGAAACTACGTGTGCCTCTACCCTACGAGAAAAAGTAGGGAGAGACAAGCACGTCGCGGAGGTTCAAGCTACCCTTGTCAGGGAGGCCTGTCAGGTCATATCGTGTAGCGAAATCAGCCAGATGGTCCGAGGCTTCATACATCGCTACGAACGTTTCACGGATGATGTTATAGAACCTAGCGCTGTCGGCGGCATGGGTTCCGTAATCATCGTGGATCATCGCAAGCTCTAGGCCTTCCAGTTTTGCAGCAACCGCCACAAGGTGTAGGTGGGCGGCGTCAAAGGAGTGGATGAAGTTTGGAGCAACACCGTTTCTATGCCTGTTACTATCGGGGTTCTCGGTCTCCTTGTGTATTTTAAGGATAGCCTTCCCACATAGGTTGGTTCGGATTTGATGTTCGGACCTTTCATTGTAAGCTTGGATCACGGGGAAACCACTAGGACTAACCCAACGAACGGTCTCGTTACCCTGCTTGATGATAGTCTTGGCTCCACGCTGAAGCCAGTTCATAGCCTCCTGAGCCTTGACCACAACCTCACCAATCGCATCCCATACGAAGTGCGACAGGTATTGTGCAGCCTTCTGATACTCAGCCTTCTCAAACTCCGGAGCCTTACCCATCTTAAGGTAATCACCAACGATGAAGTCCGCGCAAGAGAAGCGAGTAGAGCCATAGGGCAGGGTCATCACAGAACGCTTAACGAGCGTCCGGTTAATCCCATGCTTCAGCCACTTGTCCCGATAGCCAGCCTCATCCGGTCCAATCTGGCGGAGAGCCAAGGCCGTAACCTCAGCGACCATTTGATAGATATCATTAGGCTTATCGCCGGGCATAAGGTTAGTAGCCTTGCCACCAATCTCATCACGGAGCATAGCCGAGAAGTTCTGTAGTCCGTTGCAAGTTCCATCCATACCAACGGGGATATGACTTACGAACGTGTGCGGGTTGGTCTTCCACTCAGCGTACTCAAAGCACCATGCAAGGAACTGAAGCGGGCTATCAGCCTCACGCCATTCATTGTTCGACACATGGTCCGAAGCAAAAGCCATAATCTGATCGTGATGCTCAGCAACCCAAGCTACGCGATCATCCAAAGATACCTTATCATAGCCCCACTTATTCGCCCCGTGAATACAGAACCACTTCTCTGCGTCCAGAGTTTCCAATGGCTTCCCATTGCTGAACCTCAACAACGCTTTCTGCATGTCGGACCCTTGAGGTGACACACCAGTTGTTTGTGCATACAACCTCCCACGGAAGTCCGCAAAGTACACGAAGTAGATCGCCGGGAATGCGCGGAACTTGTCCGCTACTGTGGTGGCTGTATAAAATCTTCCGTATTTGGTCCCGCGCAGTTTCATCTGCGTAAACCATTCCGCCTTCAATCGCTTCCAATGAACAAACTCCTCTTGTTGTGGAGGCGTCATTGTCTCCATCTTCATATCACCCATTAGCCAGTCAGGCTTCAGGGGAGCGGGGAACTCAGCTTGGCTGAGGATTTCTTCCATGTCGAAGTGTCTTGCAACGTCTCGGATCGCATCAAGCATTTTTGAGTTGATCTGCCATGCAGTAGATTGTAGAGCATTGATCGCTGCCAAGGGTATAGTGAGGTCTCCGTCAGAGAAGTCATCAGCGCTACGAAGGTTGACGGATCGGACAGCGAAGGGTTGCATCCGTCGCATTTCTTTAGTGTGGAAACCCCCGTCGTCAAGGGCAACCCAATCTTTCGGCGGTTCAATGCAGGGAAGGTAATAGGGAGTTGTTCCAATGATATGTTCCTTAACTCCTCCGATAAGCTCAAGCAAAGGCTCAGCCAAACGGATATGGATAGAGGTACGGAGGTTACCAGCCCGAGCCGTAGCCGGGGTATCATGCCGCGTCTCAACCATGCCCAACTGTTCAAGCTGATCAATCAGGTAGGAGCCAACTTGGATCACGCCGGACTGGCCCCATTCAGGAACAGGGATGCCATTCTCCTTGGCTTGCATCTTAAACACCGTCATGCGGTGCCGCTCACTTTTAGAGAGCCGACGATCCAGATCATTGACGAGAGTATAGAACAGGCTAGGGTTCAGGTGTTCAAACAGCACAAGACACTTCTCGTGATAGACAGCCTTGCCCATCTGAGAGGCTACCGTGCGGGCCACCGGGGTCTCACGCTCTGTCATCAACAGGTTCAGACAGTTACGCACAGCGAGGTACGCGATAGCCTCAGCGTTCATACCTTCTAGCAATGCGGTGTGAGCCTTGCGGCGGCCCGGTGACTTAGTATCCATGTCCTCTTGGATGATAGCAGCAAGAGGCAGAACGAACCTACGATACACCGCTTGGGCGTAAGGATTAGCATTCGCCCTCCCTGCTTCTTCATTGGTATTCATCATGCGCTCAGCACGACCTTTACCAAAGTCATACATCTGGTGTTCAAGTTCGATCTGTGTAATCATGTTGTTCCTATAATCTTGGGCGAAGGTCTAACTCTACACCCTCACAAGTAACCCGGTCAAAGGTCATATCGTTAATACGATATCCATGCCCATCAACCTGATGAACTATATCGTGTCTAACGGCTATTGCCATTTCTTCCATCGGGGTTGGTCTATCAACAGGACCAGTATAAATGTAGTTCCAATCTCGTCTAATAGGAATATACATGACCGGGTTCTTAAAATAGAATGACCGATCACGCTCTTTCCAAGTCTTTCTAATAAGAGCCTCTCGCTCAGGCGTCAGGGGTTGTGACGTCATCACGAATGCCTTTGAAGCGAGGCTCTCTCAGAAGTCCCTCGGAACTGTAGTCCATAGCTTCGACCTCAATGATCTTTCCAACGATCGAACTTGGATTATCAAACCACGAATGTCGTTGAGCATCTGTCCCCGCATTGACGGAAAGCGCCTTGCCGTTGAAAAGAACGGTGATGCTTCCAGCTCTGCCTCTGTTTTTACCAAGACCCTCGACAACTCCTGTAACTCTAAGAGCGAAAGAAAGTTTGCGCTTGATCTTGATAATCTCACCTGTAGTTCCCGAACCAGCGGTCCAAGTTCCGTTAGGGTCTCGGTAGATAATGCCATCATATCCTCCCTTAGCAACATACCAGTTGCAGTTTTCCTGCGGATCAGTTTCTACCAGCTTCATTGAAGAGACAGGTCGAACTACGTTTCTATCCTGACCTAGCAATCTTAGTTGAAGCGGAGCGAACCTAACATGATAAGGTACAGAACTATGGCCCTTTTCAAACTCTTCAATCGTCAGCATATCGAAAGCTACCAGCCCCAGCCGATCACTCTCCTGATGCCGCCGGAAGTGCCCGCTGATCTCGCTGAACTGGTCAGCGCCGGGCCACCATGCCTCGCCTAATACAACATGCCCCGGAGGGATGATGCCCGCCAGTGCCCGCTCTACGCGGCCCATAGCGCGGTTCGGTTCGCCAGTACGGCTTAGGGTCTCGATATGACCTGAGTGCCTAATCTTGATTACAGCATTGCATCCATCATGCTTGGGCTGTGCAAGGTAGTTGGCTTGCAGATAGCCCGGAGCCTCTAGCACTTGGCGGCGGGCTTTCTTAACTTTAGAAAGCTCCACCGCCTTGTGAATGATGTAGTCGCTCAAAGAACGTTGTCCGTGAAAGACAGCGAGGACTTGTATTCCCGCTGGCTAGTATAGGGAGGGATACGGCTGGACATAGAAGCCTCCGCGCCGGAGTACACACGTTCAGCAAGTCGGGCCAGCTTTTTAGCTTTAGCTTCCTCAACTCGATGCTCACCATACATGACAGCCAGTTGGGCCATCATAATCTGTACGTCCGCAATCTCACTGATCACTTCCTGACCGGAGATACGACCTCGATCATAATGTCGAAGGGCTAGGATCAACTCCGCCATTTCCTCAATAGCCATTTCAACCTGAGGCTTCTCGCCCCACTTCTTAATGGTGTCTTGATACAGTCTCTTTATAGCTGCGATGTTCACTTGCTCAGGTCTCCTTTGATTTGCTTGGGCATACGAACCTTATGTCGATCATCGACACCGATGCCACGAAGCTTGAATGTCAGTAGGGCCATAGCATTCCACACAACGTGAGTGATATGCAAACAACCAGTCTCAGGATCACGGTCGATACCAGCTTTGAAGTCATGCCAATGGCGATCAAGGCTACCGATTACATTGCTGTAAGCCATACCCTTTTCCCAGTTCCGTTCGGCGTACTTAGAAGCACCGATAGTGAACAGGTCTGCCAAAGCTGCCAGAGCATCCGGAGGGATCAGATCAAACCGACGCTTCCCCGTATTGAACCGAAGTCCTTTATTGTCCACTTTGAGTGTCATTTATTCTCCGATGTGTCCGAGTTGGATCGTGAAGCTATCATAGAGGGATAGACGGGTGTCTTCACGTGGGACGTGGAAGCCCATCCATTGAGCCGCAACGGAGGAATATCCATTGATGCTACTGTATTCTTCGCCGCCGGGGCCTGATCCGAAGAACGCACCGTTAACGACGTACTGGCCAGCATTGAAGGTCGAAACATTATGCTTGTCTCCCATACGGAAATACGTCAGGTACGACCGCTCTTGTTCGCTGCGCTTGGTCTTGTGGGAACGCATGGCGCTCTCAGTTACCGAGACACCCACGCCGTGCTCATACAGAGCTTTCTGGCCGTAGAAGTCAACGATAGCGTAAGTACCATCAGGGATATTGAAAGTTACGTTGTAATACCCGAGGCGCTTCGTAGTGTACTCCAACCCCTTATAGAGAGGATATGCCAACATATCGCGACCGGGGCGATACATTCCCATGCCGTGCCCATCCCAATCATGGTTGCCCGCAATACCAATAACGTCCATAGGAATGCCGAGGCGAGCAAGAGGTTCGAGAACGTATTCAAAAATCGCAATCTGTGCATCGTACATCTGTTCCGAAGTGGAAGTATCTGTAGCACGGGCGGAGTTCTCATGTTTCTTGTCACTCTCGATGATGTCACCGAGAAGACCAAGCACAATGCGCTCTACCTTATAACCCAGCTGGATTTTCTGGCGGATGCCTACAATAGCAGCGCGCCCCATTTCAAAGAGACGACGACGAGCTACCTGTGTATTGTATCCCGGTTGCAGCTTACCGATCTGAAGGTCCGAGAGAATGATCTCTACCGTCATGGGCTTACCCTCAGGGTCCCCGATAAACTGGAAGAAGTCTGTAGGCTCTCGCTCACCGAGGGTCTCGACGATCTGGCGCATACTATCCAGAAGGCTTTCCCTAGTGCCCAGCGCTTCAGTGAGCACACGGTTATCACGACGAAGATCGAGGTTGCTAGTCTGAGCATTCCTCTTTTCAAGGAGCAGCTTAGCACGGCTAACCTCAACGGTGACGTCACTGTCATCTAGCCGGGCAATCAGGAGCCGCAGCAGTTGGGGTGTCATGTGCGGGTACTTAGGCTGCAATCGCTTAGCAGCTTGGGCAATGCTCCATGACCCACGGCCTCCCCTAGGGAGAACCTCGATTAGCTCATCCGGAGAAGGGTTACGTGGGATTTTACGTTTCGTCATGCGTGTGTCCTCTTAAGGGCGCGGAGTTTCTGAGCTTTAAGATTGCGGGCAATCCGCTTCTCATCCTCCGTCTTGTGCAACGGGTGAATGTATTGTGTGGGCGGGGCACGGAGGTAGTCGCCTACTCCGTACATAAAGGCTTCCAGTTGCCCCGGTGCATTGAAACCGAAGCGGGGAGCGTTGTTCTCTAGCTTGCCTAGCAAACTATTGCAGCGCCGGTGCACAGCGCCCCGCACTAGGCCTGACTTGTGGTCATGGTCCAGTACGATCATCTGTTGTGGTAGGGGCAGCTTACACAGGGCACATTTCTGTCCCTTGCCAGCCCATAGGGCGATAGCTGTAGGTTTAATGCCGGAGTGCGTCAGCTTCATCGCGTAGTCCTTTCACACGATTAACGAGTTTATTAGCTGCGGACCGTAGCTCGTCGGGAAAGGCTGTCGATATACACCCATGTCCTTGGTGACGTACAAAGTTGTCGATTGAGGCAGTCCCATCTGATCGCATCCAGAGTAGAGCCGCTTGTTCCACAAATCGATCATCCGCGAGAGAAGCTCTCTCACTTCGGCTGAGTTCAAGTTCTGGTCGGGCGTTGAGGTAATACTCTTGGTAGAGACCGTATACCTCAGCGAATGCAGCTTCGTTGCTGGATTTTCCTGCCAAGAACTTTTCGGCAGTCTTTTCACCCATGAGTTTGAAAGCGGGCTTTCCTTTTGCGTCCGTGGTATAATACTTGGGAAGTCCGGGGATATTGTCGGCGGCGTCGCCTTGAAGCATTTGGAGCCAGAACCACTTGGTTCCATATTGTTTTCCATTCTGCTTACCGACTACATCATAAGCTCCTAGAGGAACTCGGATAAGCTCTTGCGTTTTCCAATCGATGTGTAGGCCGGGGAGCATACGCATGTCTTTATCTGCCGTAGCGATGACAATGTGACCCGGTCCTGAACTTCCTGCCGCATGATACGCGCATGCTGCGATACCATCATCAGCCTCACGCGAGGCCCAAGACTTGACACGAAAATGTGGACCATCATAAGACATAAGCCAATCTTGAAGATAACCATGGTTCTTAGGTTTCTTTGAACCAGCGCGGTTACCCTGATATGGTTTAACAGTTGCAATGAGATAGCGTTCTCCCTTATGGCAATGGGGTGCGGTCATGTGTACGACGACCGTCTCTGCCCCGCTATAGATACGCAGCTTCTCAATGAAGGCAGCAGCGATAATCCTAGCTCGACCGGGTTCCATATCGTCGCCGCCAGCACAGTGATAGCAAATCATATCGCCGTCAAGGTGCATGACAAGGCCGGGAACTAGGAGAGGTATCTCACGAACTTGAGGCGTCTCAGCTTCAGCTAGAGCCTGTAGTTGTTCAATGTCCATCAAACCTGTCTAGTATAATGTGAATGAAAGCAACGGCCGCTAGGGCCGCCGCTACAACTAGCCAAGGTGCCAAGTTAGAAAGGAATGTCGTCATTCAGATCATACTCTTGCTTGACGCCACCTTCCTCAATGTCCAGAGGATCACCACGAGGCGGGGTCTCAGCACCGTCAAGGTCCAAGCTATCCCCGCCAGCTACAACAGCAGCGACAGGAGAGTTCTTGAAGTTCTTGGCTGCGAGGATGCGCTCTTGTATCCAGTTCTTGGACTTGCCCTCAGCGATAACGTTGCCCTTGTCATCCTTCTTAGGATTGAAGACACCGTCGATGAACAGGCTGTCCCATTGTTCTTGGTCAGCGTAGTCCCACAGGAAAATCTTCAGCGGGGTTACAGCCTTGGGAACATTGATGCGCTTGCGCTCAACGCCACCTTCGCCGTCATCGGCATCGATGTACGGAGGACGGATCGTATAGCCATTGGTATCACGGAGGTTAGCATACACTCGACCATTAGCATCGGGCTCAGTCAGTACAACAGTACCGAGGAACTCCTTACCAACCAGCGAGGACATATGCTTGACGTCGTAGTCTTGGTTCATCTTCGTAAAGAGCTTGAAGAAGTTAGCCTTCTCACTCAGGAACTTGTTCTCAGTAATCGTGATGATGAACGGTGTCTCACGAGCTTGATGTTCGTCAGTCTCAGGAGCAGTAGCGGGATAGTTCTTCCCGAGAAGCTCAAACTGAAGCATGACTTGAGGCACGTCCTTATCAGGCTTGCCCGTAAACTTTTTAGTGTGCTCACCGATTTCGATGTAGCTTACCAGACGAAGCATAGCCGTGCCTGCCTTAGGCATATCGAAGGGCTTGCCGCTGCCTTTAGTAGCAACGGTTTGATCCTCGCCTTGTTCGGCCATCTTTTGGATTTTGTTAATGTCAACCATGTGTAATCCTAGTTCTTAAACGACGGACGATATCCGCCCATGTAGGTCTCATAGATTTTAGCACTGTACTTAGCTGTCAGTTCCTCATGGCCCTCAGGCATATGACTTTCTTCCAGCATGTTCGGGCCATACTCAGTTACTGAGGGAACAGGAACAGGAACCTCCCAATCGAAGAGGTACTCCATGTAACCACTAGCCGCTTCCATGCAAGCATGAAGGGCTGCGCCCGCAACACTAACGGCGCTGTCATCTGCATCCACGTATAGAGCATCGTGAACCTGATTGACCAGCAAAGCTTTGCCGCCGAAGTTTCCGGTACGATAGAACACCCGTACCGCAAGCCACATCGCCGCTTTAGCCCACTCGCCACCGCTTCCTTGAACAATGTAGTTCTTGATTTCGGTAGGAGAAAAGCTGGTAGTACAGCCCCCCTTGCTGAGGGGCTTCTTAGCGAGGAACTCCGGGCTTGCGCTCTCCTGCAAGCTGTAACGCTTGCCGTCAGGAGAGTAGAAGTGGGACTTCCGGAAGTTGCAAGTAAGATGTGGAAGATCGGGGTGAGCAGCGAACTTATTCGTGCTTTCACTGTTGTCTTTAACGATCTGAGTGAGGTTCTCATAGTAAAGTTCAATCTCCGGATAACGTTGGTTCTCAACAACGATGAGGGCCTTGACGTCATCAATGGGAATGCCGGTACTCTCAGAAATCTTAGGAGCGCCAGCACCGTAAGCACGTTGGAAGCTAAACTCCTTAGCGCCCTTACGTTTCTCAGGCCAACCGGGCCGGGGCGGTATCTCTTTAGTGCCCTTACACCAGAGCAAGGCTTCCTCATAGGTACAGCCTTCCTTGTTAGCAACCCGCACACAGTGCATGTCTAGACCGGCCTTAAGGTCTTCGATCAGTTGGTCGCATCGTGTAAGCACAGCTTGGACGTAGACTTCCAGCGCGGTAAAGTCCGATTGGATGATCTTGCCATTTGCAAATCGGCTAACGAACAGGGACTTAACCAGAGATTTCTGGCCAGTGGGCAGGTTCTGCAAGTTAGGGTCACTACTACTGAAGCGAGCAGTAACCGTCGAGGTATGATTGAGCTTGTGGTGAATGATACCCGTGGCTTGCACCAGAGTAAGCATCCCCTTCTGGACACCTTTCTCATCTGTAGTGATGTAATAGGTGCCTAGGTCCTTAGCTACGGCTTCAACTTGGCCGAGTTGCTTAAGGAACGGAATGTCCCGGTTAGCTAGGGCCTTGATGACGTCCGCACTCGTGGACCATACACCCTCAGCAGCCAGTGCCCAACGTTTGTCAGGCTCAGTGATACGAGGGAACGTGTACT
>Ga0247812_10000555_pt1 | contig 23076 bp, 21 predicted proteins | sample UWRJL149409B1_FD_178011 | JGI IMG/M metagenome (GOLD analysis project Ga0247812, IMG submission 178011) | Plant litter microbial communities from Arlington Agricultural Research Station in Wisconsin, United States - UWRJ-L149-409B-1 | ecosystem: Environmental > Terrestrial > Plant litter >...
TAGAAGGAGAGCGTATAAAATTGTCTGTTTAGCTTTAGTAATCACAAATCGTTCAAAAAGGAATGGGCATGCTCACAACTGGTGCTCTACTTTGCGATTCGAGCTTTTTCGCACCGGGCTTCGCCTTCTTTATGAGCTTCGTCGCAGTACCAGTGGCTGGAAGACAAATGACAGCATAGCTGGCTTGAATGATCACTAATGGTAGGAGAGAGCTGAGAAGTGTGGGAACTGGATCTGAGACCAGTGAGGGAAATCTTATGGTATATGCTGCAAGAAGAATCGCGGGATGGGCGTGTGTGAAGTGTCGTGCCAAATCTGTAGGAAGTAGCTCAATTGGAAGTGAAGGTTTTGCAAGTATTGGCTGACCTGCGGCAGACATTGTGACAGGATCTATGAGTGGCATTCTTGAGTTTGCGGGCAGTTGCTGAAGTAAAGTTGTCCCATTCATTTACGCGGCGATGCAGCGGGAACTAGGCAGGGGTGGAGGTTGGTCGAAACGTCAATTCTGGCATCAGAAATATATCTTTACATAACTTGAGATTAGAAATTTTAGAAGAGTCATGAAATCAACTGGATACTAAATCTCTCATTTGTCTTACACACTACATAGTTGAGTATGTTGTGCAATTTTGTGGGGATTGCAAAACTCGTCGAAAGCTAGCTAGACGTTGCGGGCCAACCAATATCCAAAAAGACAGCTAAATTATACAGACTTTTCCTACAGCCATATACAGTCTACAGATTATGATATCCGAAACATGAGCCATCTGATGCCTAACTCTTAGCGCCATTATAAATATGCTTGTAGTATGCCTGTGTATCTCCCTGTTGCCAGAACCCCACCTGATAGGGGATGCCGTATGCTTCAAGGCTCTTATGTGTCAGTTTTAGGTATCAGATCCCGAAGAGAAAGATCATAGACAATGTCCTCTATCTTCTTCACATTATATTTGATGCTGTCGCTCCGGCGTCTCAACGAGTCGTTCTTTAGGTTAAGAATCTGGAAGCCTGCATGTAGGTCCTTGACAAATTGACTGATTTGGAGAGGCCGTTGATAATCTCCCAGAGTTACAGAATTGATTGCAAGGCGCGCCAGTTCTTCAATGAGTGTGATAAGGGATTGTAGGTACTCTTCGATGGTAATGTGGAACGCATCTTGATCTTTCAAATTGACCGGAACTGGAGTCATTAGTATGGAATGTAACCAAAAGCATGCACAATGTACCGTTGAGAATCGTGCCAACTTCCTCGATCGTCAAGAGCTTTCCAGGTTCAGAAGTAATGCCTGTTCCTCCCATACCACCCAGCCATCCACAGAATAAGATCGCAAACACAACATTCTGAACATCTCGCGTCCAAAGACCATTGTATCTGTCCAGGTTTAGCGGGGTCTAGAAGTAAGACGGGGGCCTGCACTTGTAGTATGGAGAGCCAGATGTTGCTTCGGAGAGCTTTCCAATATTTGCTACCTCCTCCTTAATGGCTTCCTCCGCGGATTTGAGAACTGGTTGAACTAGAGATGGTTAGCAACAGACATGGCAGATCCGGGCATACTTACGGTGTGCCGCAGGGGTAGAATGAGCCCTTGAAAGGATGGATTGTACTGTACGTCCCTGCCTCTCGAGATTCTGCAAGATTATCTTGATATTATCGCGAACATGTTGATCCTCATCGATCTTGGTCTGAAGACTCTCGAAGATCTTGGGGTCAACCATTCCGGTCATGATGGAGATATTGGGGTTGGGTGATGGACGAAGTTGAAAGAAAATTAAAAGTTTGCGGGCAAAGTGATGATTGTTCAACAACGCGAACGTCGTATCAACCACGTGTTAAATACCAATTACTAACTGCAATCGCTATACAATTAGTCGCCGGAAGCGTTCTCGTCAGTTTATGCTGCAGTTGTGTTGATCATTTAACGGTACTCAATGATTCTACCACTCGAAATTTGACGTTGAGTAGGCGGAACGTCAACGTTAGGCATTCTTCTTCAAGTCCCAGCACAAAGCTGGATGCTCAATGAAAAACGGTCGCATCATCCGGAGGCAGTATGATTCCAGAGATACAGTGAAAAGGAACATAAGCAAGCTCAGAGACACCTTTCCACTGGACAAATATAAAGAAAATTAATGGACCAATATTTTGGGTTTTCAGAGGTTAAACTGAAAATAAAATATATACTTGATCTAATCCAAAAGGTAAAGAGAGCTCAAGAGAAGGGAGACAACTAGAAAAATGAACGAGGTACTGTACTGCCTTGATATATGGAAGTATGTGAATCAATGGCTTGGCGATCGGACTTTCCACGTGATCTCGCGTTTGGGGATTTGAATCGTCGTAAGGCTCAGAAAGTTAGACTGGTGTCACCAGCTAGATTCTGAAGTCAAGAATCGCCATTTTATTGGTGATTCACGGTCCGTTAATTGTCTACAATGTGTGGACGGTACGTTTTAGCCTTACGACCTTCGCAGGTTAGAGCACATCTGGTTGATGAGTCCCACATGCCTGTCTATGATGCCCCTGATGACGAGGGTGATGATGCTCCTAGACAAAGCTACAACTTTGCTCCCGGATATCATGGAATTGTCTACCGTGCAGAAACCCCGGATACTGGTGCTGGGCCAACTCCTTCGCGAGAAGAACGAGATGCAGAAGACTTACCAGGGAAGGCTTTGGGAGAACAAGCAGCTGGTATAGAGATTCGGTATAAGTTACAAACAATGAAATGGGGTCTTGTTCCCTTCTGGACGAAGCGAAATCCCGACTATGGATCGTTGATGAAAACTATCAACTGCCGAGACGATTCCTTACTTGAGAATAAAGGCATGTGGACTAGCATGAAACAGAAGAAGCGTTGCATTGTAATTGCACAGGGATTTTATGAATGGCTGAATAAGGGCAAACAAAAGATACCCCATTACATCAAACGTAAGGATGGGCAGCTGATGTGCGCGGCTGGGCTTTGGGATTGTGTCCAGTACGAAGGTGTGTTATCACAACCTGTGAAGTTGACTTATAACTAACTAAATACCCCAGGGTCGGATCATAAGCTGTAAGTAAGATTCGAGAAGCTAAACCCTCCTGCTTAGAGATCTGCAATCATTATTGCGGATTCTTTGCGACAACTCCTGCAAGTTAATCTACAGAATGAGACCGCTCAGCCCCACTAAATTAGTTGTCAACAAAGTAATCTAATTCGGTACGTGCAGATATACGTATACAATCATAACGACCTCTTCAAATAAGCAATTGAACTTCCTCCATGACCGTATGCCAGTCATCTTGGATAATGGGTCTGAAGAACTCAAAACTTGGTTAGATCCTGGTCAGTCTACCTGGTCAAAAGAACTCCAAAGCCTTTTGAAACCGTTTAAAGGCGAATTGGAGGTCTATCCCGTATCTCAAGAGGTTGGAAAGGTTGGCAACAACTCATCCAGCTTCATAATACCTGTCGCAAGTAGCGAGAACAAATCAAATATCGCGAATTTCTTTGCAAAAGGAGCTGCCAAAGGGCATCCAAAAACCACTTCTTTGACAGAAGCTCTCGAACCTCTGGGCAAGGAGGTCAAGAAGGAAAGCGAAATGATTCAAATCAAACACGAGTCGGAAGAAAACCGAGAAACTGTCGATCACAATGGAACGGAAGACAATGCACCGCTTCCTGTGCCAAAGAATTCCTGCCGAGGTATTAAGAGGGAAATCGAGGATGTGCCGGACATGGAGCCACCGAACAAGATTTCGAAGACTTACGACAGTCCAAGTAAAGCGATGGCTACTGCAAACCCAGCCGCTAAAACCAAAAGCGCAACGAGCAACGCTAAACCAAGTCCGAAAAAAGCCATGGCAAAAGACAATGGGTCTCAGAAAATCACCAGCTTCTTTGGCAAATAGTAAGAGTCTTGCCGGCGACTGGTCTCTGGCCCTGTATGACGGTGGTGAGTTATGTGAGTCAATAGTTCTGCGAAAAAGGACAAAACATATATAGACAGAAAGTACCTAGGGATTAGGTCAAATCTGCTTTTAGTAGTAGAACGCAACAGCTTTATCATGTTGTTTAGTCTCATACTCAAACAGAAATAGGTGTGATATTAAGCAAGAATTTCACGGACTTGTCAGTACAGGGTTAAAGCACTGTTCCTCAGACTTCATAACAAAAGACAAAATTCCACAATGGGTGGCTGTCTAGCACATTTCGAGCATATGAGAGAGTGTCATAGAGGAAGACAGCATAATTATCTTCCAATTTTGGACATTGTTATTGAATTATTATTCAATATGTGTAGAATTGCGTTGTTACTAGTTGCCGCGATCTTCAACTATAGCAAGCAGACGCAAACAACAACAGTTTCAAGCATCTATCCTTTCCAGACTGCTGGTCCTGGTGCCGTATACTTTTGATCATTAGGTTCAAGGTCATTCTCGGGCTAAGGATATTTACTTACGGCGGTTGGGATTGGATAATTTAGATTGAATAAAATTCCTGGGTCATTGGCCTACCCAATGTCAGCGAAAACTTCAATTACGAACAGAAGAGCTCACAGAATATCCTCCAGGCAGGGAGATGGTGGGAGATGGTGTCTTTGTTCCAGAACCAGTCACTGCAATCTGTGCACATGAGATGTAGAACTGAGCACCTCCTGATGCTGTAGCGCTGTGGAGCGCTATATGCTCCATTCTCAACAAATATTCACCCGGGGCTGAGAACTTGTAAGTGCAAACTCAGTTTCGACGAGAATATTTACTAACCGAGACTAGATGGAAGGGTCAATGTGTATTGAGCGAGGTTTGAAGCCAGCCAGTTCACAGAGCCACTTGGGAATGTTGCTGTAATACTTGCAAGCTTGGCCCAACCACCACTTCCATCATAATTCTTCACATCCGAGACCGTTGATTTCGAGATGTATACCTGTAGTGGGCCTTATCGCGGATTAGGATGACGCTCAAGTTGGGAGGATTTTTGCTTGCCTGGATGGTAGATCGACTGGTCTAAAGCAAGACCCACTGTCGATCCAGCTGCTACAGTAGCAGTACTCGTCTGTGGCCCAGAGGAGAGACCTCCAGTATTGCATCTTATATCATTAGAAGTTACCGAAGTGACTGGAGAATTATAATTGGTATTGCGCCTGGTATGGAATCAATTTCTGGTCTTAGTTTCGTTGTACCTATAGTCACCTAACATAGAGATACTCCGCGGTTTTCTGTCCATTTACGATCAAGCTAGTGATCCGATCAAAGAGGAAATTAGTCGTCTAAGAGCCTACAAAGAAGCCGCAACTTACAGTGAGCAGAAGCAACATCTACCAATCCTCCAATGCCAGCTAACAATACAAAAATATTCTTCATGATGGGGAAAAGAACACAATGCCAAGTCGATTTGTATGAGATATGATGAGAATTGGTGAAACTCCAGTGCAGTAACTGGGCCATATATCAATGTTTTAGGTGGCATATCCCACGTGTCTTCTCCAGGGATTCAAATTCATGGGATGAAACCTTCAATCCGGCCCGCATCCCATAGCTACTTAGTGAATCTTCTCGGTACATCTATTTGTACCTGCATCCACTCATCTTTGAGTATGTTAACTGGTCAGACCGATGCACGATGTTCGGCAGTGTCTGTAGGCGTCCGGCTCATACCTTTCGCATTTTCGGTCCGTCCGTTTATAAACCCCCTAGATAGGTCACATCTAGAAGCTAGAATGGTAATATGAATCGCTTTCGATACCCCATTCTTTGATCTGGGTTGGCCCTAAACTGCGGTCTAAGGTTTCTGTTGCTCAGATATGTGCCTACTCAGATTCTCCGGTGCCTGAAATATTTAGTAGACTCCAAATGAAATAACAATCATTCGCCCTTGAGAATAGGTGCGAGTAGCCATAGATGTCAGATACGAGATTCAATCATGATCATATCTCTACATATGATATGTTGCTGCTAATTGTTTACTCGATGATATTACAAAGATTTCAGAAAGGATCTAGAACAATGATTTGAAGACAATTTTCATGAGCCCTTTGGTACCAATATGACTGACTATATCGATAGAAAACAAGGATAACAGCAGGCGGTTTGAACATATTGTGATAGACCGTTTTTCTCTATCTTATGAAGTTCAATATGTAAAGTAGACGGTGTTCTTTGCTATGGAACCTGAATAGAATCTGCGTTCTATATTCCAAACTATGTATCCAAAGAGATGCCTATCTTATCAGCCATACTTGGATTGCTTTACACTTCAGCCAACTTTATAATTTGCCATCTCCCAAACCGCTGCTATTGCACGAGCCAATAACCTTTTTGGAATATGCAAAACCCGACGAGCACTACGGCCTATGGTTGAGTTTCAAGGTCTTATTAATGTGCTGTTCAGATAAGGATTGCCGTAAAATTATTCAAAGAAATCTTATTCGTTGATGGTTAAATGTTTTTAGAGATGTAATGTGCAGCCTAAATGTTTCCCAAGGTGAAGATCTGTTATTGAGTAAGTCAGTCTCTGTGGCGGTCGATAATCCTTGGCACCTATGGCAGGGGATGGATGGCCTTGATCTTGAAACGCACAGGTTGCACTGTGGGGTTTGCGGGGTGCATCGAAGAGGCAATAGGGAGAAGAGGGCTATAACCGACTGGGGCACAGTGCCCTGATATGTATCTTACTTGCCACAATAATCGAAGAAGGTGTATTGTACCGGGTAAAGGTCTTCCGTCTCAGGTTACAGATGTGGTAAATTCGGCATTCTATGTGCCGGATATATATCTCCACCTTATAACTCACAAGGCTCTCACTTTTAAAGATAAGATGAGATGTCCTCAGAGGAGGTGAGCAATAAGATACGATTCCAGTTTTGGAATTTTTAGTTTTCAGATCTGGAAGAAAGAAGGACCGCAGTTGTTATCCTAGTGGTGGTTTGATATGTTAACAACTCGTGGATTCGGGAACTGTTCGAAGTTGCAATCCTAATATTTACGTGAAGAAGAATATATACAGTTTAATAAACATTTTGCTTCCTACAAAGGAAATAAAGTACCTTCGCTCCATGCACCAGCAACCTCACGAACCATAAAAGTGACCGTGACATTTCCAATGAGGTATCAAATTGAGATACCTCTCTTAAAACGATGGGTTGGCGTTCGTGAGCAACTGAGCAAAGTACGCTTGAAACCATGTTCCAGCTTCTGGCGCTGGCTTCAATGCATCAGGCAAACCGCAGTGGGCGTCGTATCGGGCAGCGCTTGTGTCGGAGGTTCCCTAATCAAAAAATTAGGCTGTGCTACACACACGAGCTTTGGTAACTTACATCACATTCTCCTCCAGGTTTGATCCAAACGAAAGCATCCGCGAGTGAATCGCCAGTGTTTGTTGTTGGACGAACGCCAAAACCAGTGCCCATAAGGTTACACCAGTCTCCCCAGGCATTTTGCGCGGTTGGCTGAACTCCATTTCGCGACGTATCGATAATAAAGTGAGCTGGGAATCCAACTGCAGTTAAAAGAGGAGCCAATGCATTGATGTATTTCTTCTCATCGCAGTTTGCATCTCCCTGGGTGTATGAGGGACAAGTGCTGATACTCCAGGCATTGTAATTTGCGACATTGGTGGCTAGACCACGAACAGCAGCAGGACTTCCAGCAGCCTTGTAGAGATCTCCAAACATTTGGGCCGCTGGTCCGATATTCGCGGCCCATCCAAGCCAACCTCCATGGCCTGCATCCAGATACATAGAAACGTTAGGGAGGTTTAGTGCAGTAAGGGCGTACTGAGTAAGTGCCTTATAAGTAGGTGCAGCATTCGAACACTTGGCAACGTTCATGTTTGTGACCAGATTAGCCAAGGAATCAGGTTCTTAAGTACGTCAGCATTGGTTGTCTAGAGAAGTTCACAATGTTCATACCAATGACAAGAATGACTTTAACATCGGAGTAAGTAACAAGAAGAGCCTTGATTGAATCGATGTATGCTTTGTACTTTGCAGCTCCGCCGTCAGCAATAGAGTACTCGCCATTGGACGCAAGAGCAGCACAATCACGGTCTGGAAGATCATAGACTACAAAGGTTCCGGCAATTGGTGGTGACGCACCAGCCTTATTTTGAGCTCTGATATTTGCGAGGTAAGTGCCCATTTGAGGAACTTTTGCAGCGGTGTCGCTTTAAGTGGTCAGCAAACGCTCTTTTCTTGTTTTTGAAGAGTTTCTCACAGCCAAACAAAAGTTCCAACTTTAGCAACTGCGGCGGCTTTCGTTGCCATTGCTCCTGTCAATGAAGGAATGGCTAATGTCGAAACCTCAGAAGCGTAATACGGGTTGGCGTAAAGACCAACTCCAGAGAAAGGGTTCCCGACTGCAGGAGCTTGGGTAGTTCCTGGGCTAGGTACAGACGTAGTAGTCCCGGGACTTGGTCCAGATGTTGTAACTGGGTTACCTGAGCCAGTGCCTGGTAAACATTGTGAATAATATTGATTGCTGAAAGTACATGTGTAGCCAGATACACAAGTGGTAGGTCCAGAAAATCCTGTACCTCCGCCTACGATAAAAAATTAGTAAACTGATCAGAATTCAAAGCCATAGGGAGTAAATACATTGTGCATAGGCGGCTCCCTGTGCTGAGACTTGACTTGCAAATGCCATTGCGGCGAAAGAAACAAATTTTAAGCCCATTGTGACGTTATAGCTGAGAGTTTGGAGCTTGATTGCTGGATGAACGATCAAAACTAGGTGGCTAGATCTGAATATATATAATCCATTGAAAACACCACTAGAGTCGATGGTATCCACATCTCGGGGCACTTACCGCATTCCCATAGAGAATAATGGTTCTTTTCCAAGTTCTTTGAAGCACGAGGCAATCGTCGACTAAGTCTGGGGGTCATGGTGAACCAGTAGCACCAAACAAATTGATTAAAAAAGCTTAAATTATGCAGGTGCCTTAAGTTAATTTGCTACCCGCACGCCTTATAGTGTTCTATTTATCTTTCGGCTTGGTCCCTTTTATCCGGTCGCTTCGATGCTGTGAAATGTCTGCATAAGAGATGGAGTGTGCAAGACGGAACCTATCATATATGAGTATGGCTCCCGTCCACCTCTTCGGAGACGGAATAACCTAAACCGGAGGTGGATCAATATTTAGGCATATTAAAAGTTATTACCACCGTGTATAATTCGGCAGCATCCGACCCAACGAAAGCTACAAATAATATAAGATTTATTAGATCTGACGACACCCAGTGATATTGTTTGTGATGGACGAATCGACTCTAGGTTTCCTAGGCCAAGTCTCGAGCTCATTTCATAGGCTGTAAATTTACCTGAAAATGTTCTTCCCATTTGCTTGAAGTTAAAAGCAGCGGGAAACTCTACTCGATATTTTCCCACGTAATGCTGTACACTGATGCCCAAGGTGGAAGTTGTAGTATCGTAAGACTCAGAATATCGTCTGAGAAAGATCCCTAGCACCGAGGGAAGAGAGAATGGCCGCTTTGACGCGGGGGTGCCAAGGACATAGAGTCTATTCAGGCTATAAGAAGTATATAATGGATCTCATCTTATTAAAGGGAACAGTGACGAGCTCAGAACGACACGATTCATGATGACTGGAGTCGCAATGTAGTATTTGGAAAGTATTCATATTGACGAAACAATGGCCAAGATGATGTCACGAAGTAATTGGTGGAACCAGGGGACTCGGAGTGGTGATCAAGGGAATGGAGCAGATGGTGCAACCTCTCAAAATGGATGGTGGCCATTTCAGTTGATAATTTACTGTATAATCAGCTCTTGAGAGTCGAAGGCATAAGCTAGGCAAGTAAGTGAATATATGTGTGTGGCAAGACTCTAGGTGGTGAAGTCGATCCTGAGTGAGGTCAACTTGAATGATGTCTGTAAGCGAGTGTGATCCATGGAGGTACCGCTATCCACAATGCCACATGTCGTCTCGACTTCCGCACATCAGCAAAAGTCTTGCCGAAAAGCCGGTGAATACATGTAGACTATACTTTGCTTTTGGCTAGTATCTTTCTCCAAATGATAAAAGTCGATTATAGTTAGAAAAAGGAAGCGGCCCGCATGGACCGCAAGCACTCGATTGCTCCTCTGACTGCCGGAAGAGGCAATTCCGTCGTCAGGATTGTCTCGCGGATGCGTGTATCTTCAGTACCTTTAAATTCGTCACAAGATAACCCCAGTCCCATACAAACCAATGCCGCCGCACCGCATTGCATTGTACGCCGTTACATCATGCACCCCACAATATAGTAGTCGGCACTGTAAGTAAAATATACATGAGGGAATAAGGACAGGAGAAGGGCCGGTAACGGCAAACTCCAAGTGCAATATCATTCATTCGCCATCCAGCCAAGATTTCAAAGTGGAACATATAGCTGGATAAAGTTGTTAACATATGCTATATCGCAAACAATGATTGATTGGCAATGAGTATGTCAAATGATTGGACTGCCCATCTATGTGATTCGGTTGCCACGGCTTTGATTTATGTGACACGGCTGTGAGCTTATCACGGAATAACATGGAAAATGTTTAGATTGATTGGATTACAATCGTCAACTTGTATACTTCTAAACCCAACCATGTTGGGCTCAGTGAAGATGATATAAAGAGTCCTAGAAGTCGCCGAAATATCGTATAAACCACTGCCTTTCCTGAGAATTTTTAAACTTCATCGACTACTTGTCTCTTATCACTTCAGTCACAATGAAGGGATTTCTAAACATCTCCTTCGCCATCGCGGCACTCGCAAGTCAGGCCTCTGCTCATTGTAAGTCTCTGATATACTGCCGAGAGTAATGTAGCTTATCCGACTGTAGACATCTTTCAACAGTTCAACGCCAATGGAAAATCCAACCCAGCTTACCTCTACGTTCGAAAGAACACTAACTATAACTCCCCTGTGACCGGTATATTTCCTCCAAAAAAACCCATCTTAAACTAGTACTAACTTTCCTAGACTTGGCTTCCAACGATCTCAGATGCAATGTTGGCGGAGCGAGTGGATCAGGCACTGAGACTGTTTCCGTAGCTGCTGGGTCAACAGTATCTTTCACAGCCGACACGTATGTACATTTGCCTTGAAGCAAAACGTTTAGACTCAACAATTGACATTTTTAAAGAGCTGTCTATCATCAAGGTCCGCTGTCCGTCTATATGGCCAAAGCTCCCACTACCGCCGCAGAATTCGACGGCTCTGGAAACGTATGGTTTAAGATCCTCGATATTGGGCCAAAGTTCCCTGGAGGCACATGGGATCTCAAACGTAAGTGTTTCTCTTCCAAAACACAATAAATGACCCCTAACTTTTCACAGAGACCTATACCTTCAATATTCCAAAATGCATTCCTACAGGAGAGTATTTGCTTCGCATTCAGCAACTTGGTATCCACAACCCAGGCGGTCTTCCTCAATTCTATATCGGATGTGCTCAAGTTGCGGTCACCGGAGGCGGATCAAAAGATATGGGACCCAAGGTGGCCATACCAGGAGCGTTCAAGGCCACCGATCCGGGTTACACCGCAAATATCTACAACAACTTCAATAGTTATACCGTTCCCGGCCCTGCGGTTGCAACTTGCTAGACATTTCAGACGGAGATTGTTTGAGTGAAGATAGATGTTGAAATTGCATCAATCATGTCATTTGGGTCGACCGAATCTTGGCAAGCTTGTTAGGAGATATCAGAGGTTTTTGTAGATATTGATTACTTTGAATCATAAAACCTTTTGTTACCGATGGCAAGCTTCTTGTTAGACATTCTGTGTTGTAATAAGCGTGCTTTAAAACATGTCTTTTTGTACAATCTCGAACATAAAAGGTCTGGTCTCGTTCACTGCAGAATTTATAGTTCCGTTTTGTATTTTTTCGATTTAAAGAAGGATATGTGAAAACGATATAGGTCCTGATCGATTTAGGGATTATTTGTTGTACCAAATGGTTGGGGGATATTCCCGTGCCTCGTACGCATTACTGAATTATAAACGCTTCTTGATTTTGGTCTTGATGTTAGGATTTCATTGGAATGTGACATAGAATATATGAGCAAGAATGGTAGGGTGTTAAGAGACACTGTCGGACCTTCTTCATACACCATTTCCATAGATTGCCAGAAGCTCTGTGCGGAGATAAAGAATTAAACATTATACTATTATTACGGACCACAGCGTGAGTTTCTACATAGGGCCGATAGCTTTGGTCCTTTCATGAGCCTCTTTAGATACATATTTGATTGATTGGATGGAAAACTCCATAAAACGGCTGGCAACATTTTAGGATTAATCAGGACTCATGACAGCTTAGTGCGTTATGTATGTAATTTAATTGAAGCGAATATATACATCGAACTCATAAAAAAACAAGTCACTCTTCTATATCCCTTTCATCATTCTAACTCAGAACTTCCTTTTACACATCAGCCTTTTGAGATCATTTCTCATTGCCTTTTAACCAATTGATTCATGTTCAACATTGGAACACCGATGGACCAGGAATTTTGTACGAAGACAAGGTCTGGTAGATGTTGATGGTGATCCCTGGGTCAGATGCTTTATAGGCCCCTGGGAATGAGACGGTAGCTGGGCTCTTCGCTCCTGTACCTCCTGTCACATTGATCTGTGCACATTCCATCTTTTTACTATTAGCAATGGTTCAACTTCTTTCAAAGGGGCCACGTACATAGAGTTGAGCTCCTCCAGCTGAGCCGGCGGCATGAAGAGCGATGAGCTCTGCGCGAAGCAGGTATTGGCCCGACGCAATGCATGCTGGGATTGGAATTTGCTGAACACCCTTTGCGCTGATCTGAAATTTGTAAGCTATCTTTCCACAGAAGCTATGGAGATACACTTACCAGGTCTGTCACAGCCCATTGTTGTGCTAAGCTACGTGTCAGTTTTGGTCAGTAGATAGATATTGAATGCATTTCTTACAAGCAACATTAGTGAGACCAGCTTCAGAAATTTTGAACCATCCTGGGCCGTATCCAACATCTGTTGTCGCATCTCCGACCTTCTTCATATAGGCCATCACCGGTCCCTATACGTGTGTTAGCAATGCTATCGCGTGTAGATTCACATCATGCAGTTTACCTTGTGGCTAGCATCAATGACATCACTGGGACCACTTTGTAGAGTGTGTCTCCATGTGGCCTGCACTGTTGATCCAGCAGCAACATTGATTACCTTTTTAGTTGCAGTTGTTGGATTAGGTCCACCGTTGCAAGCAACATAGTTCTAATTTACCAGCGTCAGTAATTGTCTAATATAATTCCAAGGATCTATAATATATCACAACTTCAAATTGAACATTTAATTTCTGAGTGGTACTTACTTGTGATACGTCCTGAATTGGCTATGAACAGAGTCATTAGTTTAGCATGGATATGGTTGAAATGGATAAACACGTACGCCATCATAAGATGGAACTCTAACGCCTTCACCGATACCTAGAAACTGTTAAATTCTACCCAAAGTAGTTCAGAATATTCAGGTTACCATATTGAGTGCCCCCTGAAGTCAATTGAGTGAAGATAGTGTGTGCAGAAGAAAAGCCAATCACAGCAGCAACTGAGAGGGTGCCTTGGAACTTCATCCTTGCTCGCGGAAAGAGTGGTAATATGGCAGATAGATGGATGGGAAAAGAAAGTGGAATTGAGTAAATTGGAGCGGCAGAAAGAAAGTTTCAGGTATGGGAAGGTGAGATATAAAGAAGTTGAGATGTCCCCTTCGCTTTCCAGTTCCAAGGCCCACGACCAAAGCATGAGGTTGAGCTTCGTTAACCACCGACCCCGCCAAGTACCAAGTACCGGATTCTCCATATTGAAGTTACATAAGATATTACATGGAGGATATGCTTCCGTGCTGATGGAAATGTGCTGTCAAGCACGAGACCGTCGTGACACCAGGCGTGAAGTACGGGTGGGTTTTTGCACCACTCGACTGGCGTGGAACGACATATGAACATGAACAAAACCTTGTAGACCTGATAAGTTACTTTATTCGAAATATGTGGCGGTCCGGCGGTCCGTTTCATCGTGGGATATCTTATTGTGTTTTTTATAGTCAGGTGTTTTCTTCAAACACATTTATCCAAATTGAATGATGTTCTAAGTAGAATGGAACCTGTGTGAATTGGGAAATATTGACCCGTCGACCCCAGATTTTGCATCTGTGGCATCCTGGGATTTCCCGAATGCCCCAAGTTGTTGTGACGGCCTAACATGGGTTTCTTCCCAGGATTTTGCTGTGATGTTTCTCCAATCATTTTCTTTTTGGATAAATAGGTTATGTGGGTACTGATTACAGTAAACTCCCTATAATTTCCCTTCTCTTGTAAAATCATCTCTGAGGAAGGTGTTGATACCGCTCGATCAGATCGCTGAATTGACGTGGCTAACAAAAGCCCTCAAAACTTGACTAGCTAGACAATGGAAGACTAGGATACTTCTCTAACTCGCTTCACGTTCGTGGCAAGCATCACATAAAAAATGGCATCTGCGATTAGAATCGATAATGGTGCTTTGTACCGGACAGACTTGGCTACATCTGCAACTACCTACGAGCTATGGGGATGCGAATTTATGAAAATAAAAAACAATCTCAGATACGCCGATTCCGACAGAAAGGGACGAATAGTCGAGCCAACAAAACTTCTACCACGGTTTATTTCTTTACCACTAAACAGTTCAATCGATCTCTCCTTGGTTCACCATTCTGCGGCATGAGTCACGATCGTCAACGTGTGGTATGCTCACAGATGCGATGCCAGCTATCCATCCAACACCAAGTTCCCACGTACTCCTGATATCAGACTACAAACAACTTGCAATCCACAACGTGCGTTGACCGTAACTCTGGGAAATCCAGGCGATATCTAGTCATCAGTTTGATTTACGGAGGTATATCAACATCCAGCCATAGTTCATTCAAACAAATTGGCGTTCGTGAAGGATGGAGCGCTCCGCAAAATGTGAATAAGTAATGTTCATTATGTCCAGACAGATGTAGTAGGCAGTTCAACTTTGTCGGCTCTCCACAGGTATCCTCAACTGCCCCTCGGTGTTTCTCACGTAAGGTTCTCTGCAGGTTCAAGCTACTAGGCTTCTAATCTAAGAACTTCTTACTTCAGAGGTAGGAAGTCCGAGAGATCTAAATCGCGAAGTTCTGTTATCAGCATCACGGTAAGCGCCAAGCACATTGATTTGGTGTCACCAATATTATACAATGCCATAGCCTTGGGAGCCTTGGGAAGTGGGAAGTGGGAAGTGAGATGGAGGTGCGTGCAAAATACTGCTCCGTTAGTTATGGGGAACCTGTGCTGCTGGTAACCTATACGAACTCAAGAGCTTGCCCCAAGGAGCTGGAGGGTCAGAAGTTGACGATGTTTTTGAGTATCTTCAGGCACAGGGAGTAAGTACCCTTTCTTTGCTTGGGACGAAGAAACCCTTTCAAGACAAAAGTCACTGAGATCAAGACAATTCTCTACTGCCTAGCATATAGGAAATGGTGATCGGATAGGGTTTATCTTTCAACCCGTTTCCCAACGGGCTCATGGCCGCGCGCCGCAGAATTTACTTTTGAAGTTGCAAACGGCACGCCGAAAGCAACGATAGATACAACACCTCTATTCTAAAGTCGCTAGGTTATCTTCGGGGAGCCCGAACTCGAGACTGTTCTTGGAGGGCGGCGTGCAACTTTATTTTTTGACCCCGCAAAATGCCAAATGGTGAGGTTACTCGATCATATCGAGTAAAAGGGCTGGTTGGAGCTTATCGCATCCCTTGTTCAAGATCGCCTTGGGTCTGCATTCCCAATTGCACTGCGGCGCACTATTCGGCTCCCATATGGTTATGATTGGCCATCCAGTGTTTTTGATAATCGGGAAGCCTTGTTCTTCAGGCCACACGCCGCGGCGGCCGTCAACCATCTACTGAGCTTCATCCCCGCATCACGTTTTCCCCACGCCGGAAATGCCACTACAGGGAATAGTTCTCTAGGGAGAAAGTCACTTTGCACGCTTGCTTCCCCAAGAAGTGACATGCAAAATAAGATAAACCAAAAAATCGGCTTATCTACGACTAGATAGGCGAGCCTAGCCTTCGTAAAGAAGCTGTAAACCCAATCGCTGGCGCCATGCGGTCGCACTTGCATATGATAGATGATCTTGGGATCTTGCAGAAATGACGTTCCTTTAGAATATATAATTGATCCAATGTCCCTTCCCAAACATGAGGAGCCAAACTCAAGCACCTCATCCAGATCGTCATACAACCAACGGTCTAGAGCCCTATCCGAGACGGAACCACTGCTAGTCTCCTCTGGCCCATCCACCGGGAATAATTCGAGAAGCTCACTCTCCGAAGAAGAGGCTATCTGGAATCACTATCAAAACTCTCCAGATCACACTTTTTTTTTCGATTACATCATGGAGAAGGTCAAGTCTACGAAAGTAGCATATTATATGGGCAAGCTTGCTGTTGAAAATGAGCCGGGATTGACAAACGCCCAGCTTATGCTGCACAATCATGATCTGAAACCGGTTGAACCAGAACGTAGACAATGGGGTCCTTGGAACTTTGTAGGGTTTTGGGTTGCAGATTCGTTCAATATTGTGAGTGGTTGGGTTACTGGGGTGAAATGATAGCAACTACTAACGAATGTAGAACACTTGGATGATTTCTAGCTCCATGATCGTAGCAAGCGGTCTATCTTGGTGGCAATCATGGATTTGTGTCTGGATAGGATATAGCATTGCAGGATGCTTCATCGTACTTACTGGTCGAATCGGTGCCCAGTATCACATCTCCTTCCCAGTTGTTTCCCGCGCATCATTTGGTATATGGGGAGCATTATGGCCAGTATTCAATAGAGCAGCAATGGCCTGTATTTGGTACGGCGTTCAAGCATGGATCGGAGGCCACTGTATCAAACTCATGATTTCCTCGATTTGGACTTCTTGGGAGCCTGAGAAGGTTCATAACGGAATCCCGAATTCTGGCACCAACACCGTGGACTTTGTTTCTTTCTTCCTGTTTTGGCTTATTTCATTACCAGCTATATGGTTCCCGGTTCACAAAATTCGCCACCTGTTTACAGTCAAGGCTTATGTCGTCCCAACTGCTGGTATCGCATTCTTCATCTGGGCTTTGGTTAGAGCCAAGGGAATTGGTCCAATCGTCAAGCAACCAAACACCGCAAAAGGCTCCAAACTGGCCTGGGGAATTGTTACTGGCATTATGTCCGCAATTGCTAATTTTGCAACTCTCATTGTAAATGACCCAGATTTTGCTCGTTTCGCTCGCAAACCCTCAGATGCACTGTGGTCCCAACTCATAACCATCCCCGTTGGTTTTGCGGTGACATCTTTCATTGGCATCATCGTTTCCTCCTCCTCAACAGTCATCTTTAAGGGCGACCCCATTTGGGATCCCCTCGAGCTTCTACAGTCTTTCCTCGAAGAAGGCGGCTCCAAAAATCGAGCTGGTGTTTTCTTCATTGCTGCCGCATTCGCTCTGGCCCAACTCGGAACCAACATCGCAGCTAATTCCGTCTCAGCTGGAACCGACATGACCGCTCTCCTTCCTCGCTACCTGAACATCCGTCGCGGTGGCTACATCTGTGCGTTAGTCGGTCTCGTCATGTGTCCGTGGAACTTATTATCCTCTGCAAACAACTTCACGACCTACCTCTCCGCCTACTCCGTGTTCTTGTCGTCTATCGCCGGTGTGATAATCTGCGACTACTACTTCGTCCGCAAAGGTTATCTGCAAGTCAAAGACCTCTACAGCGCCCGAAAAAACAGCCCCTACTACTTCACTTATGGATTTCACTGGCGCGGCTACACGGCTTACATCTGTGGCATCCTTCCCAACATCGTTGGCTTCGTGGGAGCCATCGGTAAGCCAGTTCCCATTGGTGCTACTTATGTATACAACCTCAACTTCTTTGCGGGCTTCATTGCCGCCGCCGGGACGTACTACTTCCTATGCCATATTTTCCCAATCCCGGCGATTAGTGACGTGTGGATGGAGCTTGGGGATGATATTCCGGTATCGATGGCATATGGAAATGATGAAGGAAGCGAATATGATGACGAGGGTATGAGGGGGAAAGGAGGTTTCAAGAGTGAAGGGTTTGATACGACGAGTGGGAAGAGGGATCTTGAGGCATAGATTCTTTTTTTTTGTTCATATTACAAGATTGGATGGATAAGAGGTTTATGTGGCGTTTTTATCATGATAAGATGGATTTAAATTCTTTTCAGGAGAAGATACCTAGGTGTGATAATAGATATCAAGTCGTGAGTTCTTGACTGGCTAGAATATTATAATATTTATGCTTATTGTCTCATGGTGCTGCTTTCGCTGACTTGTTACTCTTTTCTGGTAAATATATCACAACGCAAAACGTCTTTCCACTAGGTGAAACCTTAAGAGAAATTGTTACGAGCATGTGCTAGGAATCAGATACAGAATGTTGAACAAACTGCTAACGGGTTTACTCTTTGGTGATATTAGATAAGGGGTTTTTTCTTTCTGGCTGAGAACCTTAGTATTAGAAATAGTGAGCTTTATTGTAGCTTGATTGTTTATTTTGCATTGCCTTATCTGACTACTCGAAGGCCTTTAGCTCAACGCTAGTGCTCTCCGTCTTGCTATCTCTGCATACACGAAACATGAATCACAGATAATCTAGTATGCCATAAAGTCACGCTCTGTCCCAACGAAATCGAAATAGGTTCATAATGCATTTCTTCATTCATCAACACTTTATTGCGGATTACCAATTAGTTTTCGGTTTCCTTGAGCGCCCCCTCCAACTTTCCCACCTAAATGATCTCGTCATCTATTGTTCGACCGCAACCTCAAAATCCCCAAACTCTTTCCCAACCGGAACCACCAGCTTCTCAGCACTAACATCACTCTTCCATCCCTTGACGGCATTTCCATCAATTTTACTACCCGTCGGTTTGCCGCCCAGTCCCAAAAATGTAACACTGGCTATCTTGACACCAGGGTTATATCCAAATTTACCTCTGATCTTAAGCGTCCTTCCATCGAAGGTGAATGCGACGTGAGTGGTAGACTTTTGTACAAGACTTAGACCGTCATCGAGATATAGTTCCCCAGAAGCCTTGCCATCGGAGCCGATGGCGACGATGAGCTCAAAGTCGATTTTGCGAAGTGCTGCAGTGGTGGGTGCGGAGGAAATTCGCTGGGGGACGATGGTTCCCCCGCGGTAATGTAGTGGGATGGAAGTGGTGTCGACGTTTGAGAGCGTCATGGGAGCACCTTTACCTATTACCCTGGCGTGGGTGTAGAAGTTGTAATATACGTCCTTGGGAAAGTAGACAGATACGGAGGTGCTGTCCTCTTCAGTGACAGGAGAGACGAGAATGGAGGGACCGTAGAAATATTGCATTTCGAGACCAAATGTGTTTTTGTCGTTGGGATAGATATAGAAGATCGGGTTGATTAGAGGGGTTCCATCGACAGTGTTAGAATACATTGCGGTATAGATATAATCCAAAAGTCTGTATCGGACGTCAAGAGCCTTCTGCGCGGACTTGGCGACAGTTGGCCATCTGTAGAACTCTTGTGGGATGTTGCCGTCGGCATTATGGTTCCGGTAGAATGGACTGAAAGCACCAAGTGCAGCCCATCGAGCACAAAGCTGTTCAGTTGTGTTTGAAGAGAAGCCGCATACATCACTGCCTACCATTGGTACTTGGTAGATGGCGGCAAATGCTACCATTGTGCGAATTGAGATGCGGTATTGGTACCAACTGCTGACATTATCTCCAAGCCATTTACCAACCTTGCTACCGGCACCTGCAAAAGTACTACGGGTGATGATCAGTGGTCTCTCAGCTGGGCGTCTGTTGAGTAGAGCAACACGAGATGCAGTTGACATCACTGAGCATGTTAGCTATATGGTTATATTTCGCGAAGTAAATACGTACTAGTTCCGTAAAGATTGTGGGTGTCATATTCGGCCAGTCCATTGTGGTGGATCACATCAGTATTGACAGTATGATTGGAAATCCCACCGCCGGAAGCGTTGTCCTCGACAGTATAGGCGACTGCGTTGTGGATTGCATATTTCGGATATAGTAGATCTCTGCCGGGGAGACCAAGCTGCTGTCCTGGTGCCTGTCTCACTTCAACCTCCAGAGAGTTGGAAACTGTGCTAGTGAATGGTGCTGCAATTCCTCGTCGGAACTTTCCAGTGCATGGAGTTCCAGCAGGCTGGAAGCTACATGGGAAGCCTGGGAGTGGTCGCGGAGGAGTGCGAACAGGAGGTGGTGTTGGTGGGAAGCCAACAGCTGAAGCGAATGGGTCCGAACAAGGGAAGTTGCAGGGAAAGTTAGAAGGTTCATTCATGTCAATCCACAACCCATCGAGGTCGAATCCCCTAACGGGGTCAAAGAAAGTTTTGAACTCTGTTTTGTGTTAGCTGTTGTAAATCTAACTGCGTATTGGTGCTAATGACATACCTTGGTTCCAGTAGTTTTGGGTATTTGGATGGAACCAATCAGGAAATACAGAGACTCCAGCCCATACGACACCGAGCCAGTAGGATCCATTATTTCTCTTCAAGAAAATATCATCTCTAGCACCTGCTTGATATGGAGGGTAATCAGCATAAGCTACGGCTGGATCGACCATGACAATCTGTCGCTGCTTGTGATCATGAAGGTAATGGTTGATGGCCTGCATCTTCTCGAGAGGAAATCGCTGGGGATCGAGGGAGAATACCTTAGCTGTCAGTAAGATTCATTTTTTAACTTTGATATTTTCTAACTTACTCTTCGGCGATCCATATAGTCGATGTCCGTCCACATGACTTCCAGGGGAATTGCAGCCTTGGAGTAGTTCTGGATAACTTCGGCAACCTCGAACGCATCCCGATAACCGTATCTGCATTGGTGGAACCCAAAACCCCAATATGGCATCATAGCAGGTAATCCCACAACTTCGGCATATTGCTTCGAGACAGCAACGGGTGTAGGTCCAGCTAGGAAGTAAAGATCGATTACACCACCCAGAGTGTTATACTCCAAGTACTGATTCTTGCCATTGGTATTATTGAGCTTAACATCCATACCGTTGGAATTCAAAAAGAAAACACCATGAGTTCCCTTGCTTCTGTGCTCGAAGTATACCGGATGATTTCCGTACAAGTTCGCACCAGCTGGGATGGCATAGGAATCCTGGGACCACAGAGTACGAATACTATGAAATAATTAGTTGCTTGCCAACCAAAAGAATCCAATTGGAGTATCCTCTGTTTATATAATAAATAGCCTTAGATATTATACCAAAGGCTCCAGAAAAACTTACTAATTGGTAGTATTCAGTCTGAAAGGATCGGAATGTTCACCCAGTCCGTACAAGTTTGGATCTTGCGGTAACGAAGTACGAAGTCTCAAGTACTGAGACTCAAACACGATACTTGCTGCAGAAGTATCAAATAGAACCTCACCCGTCTGCTTTCTCACAATAGAGAAAGAGAATGGGGACGCAATGTACTTGAATTGTATATTTGAGCTCTGGGAAAACGACTTGCCCCCAGGTCGCGGAACGACGGAGGAAGGAACTTGGTAGACACTATTGGCGGTATCTTGAATTTTAACGTGAATTCGATCATCTACGTGCTTGTATTAGTTTTGATGGTATTCGCGGTAACAAAGGGGAATATGCTCTACCTGTTTGATACTCGACAGTCAAGGTCAAGCTCTTCAAGTCATCACCATAGATATTGCAAGCCTTCCCAGCCAGAGACAGGTCGGCAGTAAGAGTGGAAAATGAAGTCTTGACATTGGAAGCCTTGTAGCCAGGGCAGGAAGCCAATGGGTCAGCAGAAGCTCGTGGACTAATTCCGCTAGCTGAAGCAGAAAGGGCCGTCACCACGAGCCACGAGAATATACACGAAGTAATCATATTAAAGCTAACGTGGTCGACCAAACACCACAATTCACTTTTGCCGTTTGCGCTGAAGAATCTGGATGGGGAAGCTAAATTGTTGAATTCTTAACAGGTCCCTTGCTCTGGTTATATAGTTTACTAGCGCACTTCTTAGCCAACGCAAAAAGTATAGCCTGGCGAGTTCCCCTGACGACGATCGTATTCTACGAGACTTGTATGGAGCTCCAAAGCTCTTCTTTATACATAGTCCCCTAGGTTGAGGTGTTGTGCCCTCATGCAAGAACCCAATCATGACCATGGTCCATAGAAATCAACGTCCCCCAAAAGAAGCTCCGAATACGTTACGTTGGTATTTCTTGTATTGCGGGGCTACTGGCGTTGCCAAGTCACGCCTCCACCGGCACATTGTCAGTCATAGGGCCGTTTTCTCATTCATTTCTGTATAGTTGATAGGACCCAAAGCTACTGTGCTACCGTGCTGACTTGGTCGATGGCTCTTATGACGCTGTGTAGAGCTATGAATGCACGCTGGCGCGCCGATGATGCACCAGAATGAGCGGCTCACCAGCACACGCCCCCGCCAGGTACTTTGGGGCTTTGTAACGGCCCGAATGAACTACCCCGCGCCTGTGGCTCCCCAGCTTCCCCGGCTTTGCTAGGGCGACGGGCCCGCCATTGGCCAATTGCCGCCTTTGCCTGCAGATCGAGGGCCGCATCGTGACAGTAAGTAAGTACAGTATATGTCTGCGAGGTTGGGAAGGTGTATGCACGAACGAATAGCTTCACCTCGGATGCAGCCGGCGAGCTAGGGTCGGTACTTTATCCATCCAGTGCTTACTTACGGGCCTACAACGAAAGCCCACTTAATCAACTCGACCAGAGGGTAGCTTCGGGCGAGAAGGTGTTGTGATGGACCATCTGATGTCCTGGCGGCGGTCGACCTTCCAGGGAAATCGGAATTCAGAGTGGGAGTTTGAACAGAGCAAGGAGGTGGGCCAAGCATTTGCAGTAACACAGGATATACATATATACATATGCCCTCTGCCAGCAACCGAAGCTTTGGCCTGTGGCTTGTGGCTCGTGGCACGATGCTTCTAACCCACACGGTTGGCAACGGTAAGATCCTGGAGCTTCGTGCAAACTCTGGTGTTGATGGG
>Ga0247812_10000557_pt1 | contig 23024 bp, 21 predicted proteins | sample UWRJL149409B1_FD_178011 | JGI IMG/M metagenome (GOLD analysis project Ga0247812, IMG submission 178011) | Plant litter microbial communities from Arlington Agricultural Research Station in Wisconsin, United States - UWRJ-L149-409B-1 | ecosystem: Environmental > Terrestrial > Plant litter >...
AACGCCAGCCAACTTCTTTCACTTGTTGAGAAGACAAATGAAAACAGATTTCCGTAAACCATTAGTGGTATTCTCTCCAAAAAGTTTATTGCGTGACCCAAGATGTGTGTCTCCGGTTGAAGATTTAGTAAACGGAAGTTTCCAGGAAACGATTGATGACAATACAGTAGATAAAAAAGGAGTGAAAACATTGGTTTTCGTTACTGGTAAATTCTATTATGATATTGTGGCAGAAAGAGAAAACAACGGAAGAAAAGACGTTGCAGTAGTTCGTATTGAGCAATTATTCCCTTTGCCTGTTGAGCAATTGAAAGAGATTATCGCACAATATCCAAACGCTGATGACTATGTTTGGGCACAGGAAGAGCCTAAAAACATGGGAGCTTACAGTTTTATGTTAATGAACTTTGATCTTGTAAAATGGAGATTGGCTTCATTAAAAGCATATGCTGCTCCGGCCGCAGGAAGTTACACTCGTGCTAAACGCCGTCATGCAGATGCTATCAGAATGGTTTTTGATAAAGATTTGTTTAGATAATAAGGAGCTGTTTCCTGCTGTACGCTAAATCTTTTCCCGGCTGGCGCAGCCAGAAAAAGGATATCGCTGCATCAGGGCTAGAAAAATAAAAATAAGAAGTTCTTCGCAGAACATTAAAAAGATAAAATTCATAATTTAAAATAACAGAACATGATTTTAGAAATGAAAGTCCCATCACCAGGGGAATCAATAAAAGAAGTAGAAATTGCAACTTGGTTAGTAAAAGACGGAGATTATGTAGAAAAAGACCAGGCAATTGCTGAGGTTGATTCTGATAAAGCAACTCTTGAATTACCTGCTGAAGCAAGTGGAATCATTACGCTAAAAGCAGAAGAAGGTGACGCAGTAGCAGTTGGAGCAGTAGTTTGTTTAATCGATACAGGTGCAGCAAAACCTGCTGGAGATGCTCCGGCAGCTGAGGCTCCAAAAGAAGAAGCTAAAGCTGAAGCACCGAAAGCAGAGGCTCCAAAGGCTGAAGCTAAAGCAGAAGCTCCAAAAGCGGCTCCAGCGGCAGCAGCAAGTTATGCTACAGGAACTCCATCTCCCGCAGCAAGAAAAATATTAGACGAAAAAAACATAGCACCGGCAACAGTTTCAGGAACTGGAAAAGGGGGCAGAATTACAAAAGATGACGCTGTAAATGCAGTACCTTCAATGGGAACTCCAACTGGTGGAAGCCGTGGAACTGAGCGTACAAAATTATCAATGTTGCGTCGTAAAGTGGCTGAAAGATTAGTAGCTGCTAAAAACGAAACTGCAATGTTGACTACTTTCAACGAAGTTAACATGACGCCAATCAACCAGATTCGTAATGAGTACAAAGATGCTTTCAAAGCGAAACACGGTGGTCTTGGTTTAGGATTCATGTCTTTCTTTACAAAAGCAGTTACAAGAGCGTTGCAATTATATCCGGATGTGAACTCCATGATGGATGGTGATTATAAAATTGCTTACGATTTCGCAGATATCTCAATTGCGGTTTCAGGACCAAAAGGATTGATGGTTCCTGTAGTTCGTAATGCTGAACTTTTAACTTTCCGTGGAATCGAAGCTGAAATCAAAAGATTGGCTTTAAGAGCTCGTGACGGTCAAATCACTGTTGACGATATGACTGGTGGAACATTCACAATCACAAATGGTGGTGTTTTCGGATCTATGTTATCTACACCAATTATCAACCCTCCACAATCTGGAATCTTAGGAATGCACAATATTATCGAGCGTCCAATCGCTGTAAACGGTAAAGTTGAAATTCACCCAATGATGTACGTAGCACTTTCTTATGACCACAGAATTATAGACGGACGTGAGTCAGTTGGTTTCTTAGTTGCTGTTAAAGAAGCATTAGAAAACCCGGTAGAATTATTGATGAACGGAGATGCTAAAAGAGCATTGGAGTTATAATCAGAATAAAACCTAAAAATAAAAAAATCCGTCTCGTCTAAAACGAGATGGATTTTTTGTTTATTTGCCTTTAAATAACCAATTTTTATGGCATCAAACAAAAAGCAAGCAGCTATAGGCTTCATTTTCATTACAATGCTAATCGATATTACCGGATGGGGAATCATCATTCCGGTTATTCCAAAACTAATTAAGGAATTAATTCATGGTGATATTAGCGAAGCTGCTAAATATGGCGGCTGGCTGACTTTTGCCTATGCAATTACTCAATTTATGTTTGCGCCTTTAATTGGGAATCTGAGTGATAAATTCGGACGAAGACCCATCATCTTAATTTCGCTTTTTGCTTTTTCACTTGATTATATTTTATTGGCATTTGCCCCAACGATTACCTGGTTGTTTATAGGAAGAATAATTGCAGGATTAACAGGTGCCAGTATTTCAACCGCTTCCGCATACATCGCGGACGTGAGTACACCAGAAAACAGGGCCAAAAATTTCGGAATGATTGGCGTTGCTTTTGGTCTTGGATTTATAATTGGACCTGTCATTGGAGGTATTTTGGGTCATTACGGATCGAGAATTCCTTTTTATGCAGCAGCAGTTTTGTGCATGCTGAATTTTCTTTACGGTTATTTTATTTTGCCGGAATCCTTATCAAAAGAAAACAGAAGACCGGTTAATTTAAAAAGAGCTAACCCAATTGGCGCCTTTTTAAACTTAAAAAAATATCCTGCGCTGTATGGATTATTGTTTGCGCTGTTTTTAATTTATGTTGCATCCCATGCTGTTGAAAGTAACTGGAGTTATTTCACCATGTATAAATTCAGCTGGAATGAAAAAATGGTGGGTATTTCGCTTGGAGTTGTCGGGGTTTTAGTAAGTCTTGTTCAGGGTGGACTGATACGGGTGACAAGCAAGAAATTCGGAAATGAAAAAAGTATTTATATCGGAATGACATTGTATACAATCGGAATGGCTTTGTTTGCTTTTGCTTCAGAAAGCTGGATGATGTTTTTGTTTTTGATTCCGTATTGTCTTGCCGGTATTGCCGGTCCGGCATTGAGAGCGATAATTTCAGGACATGTTTTACCAACCGAACAAGGAGAAATTCAGGGCACAATTGCGAGTTTGATGAGTGCTGCAACCATCATTGGTCCGCCAATAATGTCGAGTCTTTTTTATTATTTTACACACAAAGATGCACCGTTTGAATTTCCCGGTATGCCCTTTATTCTTGGAAGTTTACTGATGATGAGTAGTGGTATTATTGCTTACTTTTCATTGAAAAAGCATTCTGCTCCAAATGATAATGCGTGATGAAAAAACTAAGTTTAGAATAAGAGAAATTTTTTATATCCGAAAAATAAAAGAAGAATTATGAAAATAAAATTAATATTGCTCATTTTCTGTTTTGCCTTACATTCTGTTTTTGCAAATCCACCAGCCAAAAAACAGATTTTGGTTTATATTAAAAATGGTAAAGGTTATGTACATAAAAATATAGCTGTTAGCGTTGAAGCCTTAAAGAAAATTGGCGAAACAAATAAGCTAATCGTTGATGTTTCAGATGATCCGGCAATAATGACTTCCGAGAATTTAAAAAAATATAACTGTCTTGTTTTCTCGAATACCTGTAATGATATTTTTGATACGGAACAGCAAAAGCAGGCATTTGTAGATTACATTCATTCAGGAGGATCTTTTGTAGGGATTCACAGTGCCTCCGATTCTGAAAAAACCTGGCCTTGGTATACAGCAATGGTAGGCGGTAAATTTAAAAAACATCCGGCTTTTCAGTCTTTCGAAATAAAAGTCATTAATAAAAACCATCCTTCAACGTCAGCACTGCCTCAAATATGGAAAAAAGAAGACGAATGTTATTATATGAATGAACTCAATCCTAACATTCAGGTACTTTTAGCGGCCGATTTGCGAACTATAAAAGATGCTGAAAAAGATGTTTATCCAGGACGTATTTTTGGCGATTATTTTCCTTTGGCCTGGTGCCATGAATTTGAAGGAGCCAGAGTTTTTTATACCGCTTTAGGACATGACAGTAAAGATTATGTCGATCCTGTTTACATTCAGCATCTCACAGGTGGCATTTTGTGGGCATTAGGCGAAGACGATAAAGATTTTAAATTAAAAAAGAAAAGAAAATAGCTTCTTTGGTTTTATTGTAAATACAAATAATGATTGTAATAATCGATAATTCCTTTTCCTTCCATCAAAACATCTGCGCCAATAATACCGTGAACGGGTTTTGTTTTGTACTGTCTTAGAGCTTCATTGACATGCGAAAGATCAAAAATTACGAGATTGAAATCCTGATTTTTCCAGGAACCAATTTGCAGTGCATTTTGTTTGGAAATCTGTGTTTTCATACCGGTTCCGCCTGCGCCTGCCGCTTTGGTTTTGGATTTTTTTGAAGTTAATTCAAAACGTTCAATACTTTCGTAACCCACGCAAGAGTTCGAAGCACCTGTATCTAAAATAAAATTTCCCGAAACGCCATTGATTTTTACCTTAATCAATAAATGCTGCGTTTTAATGATTTTGAATTTTATCTTTTTATACTTTTCTTTTTTGAGAACCAAGTGAAGATTTTCCATTTTTGATAGTGATTGAAAATCAAAAATAAACCAATTATGCCCAAAAAGCTAATGATGTAAACGATATAATTTGTTGTATTTTCCTGAGAAGAAATAGAACCGTAATAGACAAAAGAGCTCCAGTAATAAGGTGATTTTTTATCGTTTGAAATTTCATGATTATTTAAAAAAGCTATTTTAGCATTGGCATTGGCTTCAAAATAGGTTTGATTGTTTTTGATATTTTGATAAAAATCAGACATAAATACCGAAGTCGTATAATCATTCACTTTCCACAGGGAAAACAATAAATTTTGGGCTCCTGCAAATTGAAAACCTCTTGCGACACTCATGGCTCCTTCGGCTTTGTATAGTTTTCCGATTCCGGTTTCACAGGCGCTTAAAACGACTAAATCAGGATTGATATTGAGATTGTATAATTCTGAATATAAAATTTCCTGCTCATAAAATTTGATGCTTGCAGGAGTTTCAATATCGCCTGAGGAAGCGTGCGTACTCAGATGCAAAATCGAATACTTTGAAATATTATGTTTAAAATTTGAAAAGCTGGCTTCGGAATTTTCTAAATATTTTCCCTTGAAATTATTTCGAATCGATTCAAGTTCTTTTTTTGAATAACGCAATTCAAAAGCCGTTTTTTCGAAAACAGGAAAAACGCCCAAAACGGTTTTATCTGATTTTGAGATTGGTTTTGAATTGAGATAAAAGCCCGCTGAATTATTATAGGCAATTTTAAAATCATGCAGTAAATAATGCATTTTGGCAAAATTCGTTGTGTTTGATTCTTTTGTAATCAATGCTTCAAACGGAAGAAAGTTCAAAATACCTTCAGGAATAATGATCAGGTTTTTATAAACCGTATTTTGAGGTAACTTTAGTAGATTAAAAACTTTTTTTCCTGCGTAATTATATCCGGAAATGTCATTCGTAATTGCATCTGCCGTATTGAAGTAATCTACAAATTCAATTATTTTTGGAATTGCGGTATCTGTAATATTTATTTGACTTAAGGTGATTCGGTTATCCTGTAAAGTGAAATAAAACAAATTTTCAGTGCCCATAAAATAATGAACCATGATCGCTTTATCTTTTTCTAATTTAGAAAATAAAGCTTTTGAATCACAACTTTGAGGAAAATAATCAGCATTTTTCAATTGTATTTGCTTCAGAGAAATTGTAACTTCATTTTGTTTTTTGATTGTAGAATTAATGTGTGAAATGTTAGCCTGATTACCTTTTTGCTGTTCTTTTAATATCGTGTTATTTAAATTTTGAAATTGCAGTAAAAGTGATTTTTCTTTTGCAGAAGCTGTTTTAATGTTCGAGCGATAACTTTTTAAAATCCCTGATTTCGTTCTTTCTGACAATTGAAAAGCTTCTTCTAAATATTGAATTTTATTTTCTTCATTGTACAAACGAAGATAGATAGAAAGGCATTTTTCAGTTCGGTTACGAGTTCGAATTTGGGTAATAATTTTGGAGTTTTCATGCACTAAAGCATTTATCAATAAATCTTCAATGTGAAGCGAAAGTTCAAAAGCTTTTAAAGCTTTTTTTGGATGATGAAGTTTTAAAATTTCTGCCTGCAAGTCGAGTGCATCCATTAAAACTGTTTCAGCGTATAATTGATTTTGATTTGGCAGAATAGTTTCCGGATTATAATCAGGGATTAAGATTTTAAAGAGGGTTTTAATTTCATCCTCGCTTTCATTATTTTTTTCTTCAGCAAACAACAATAAAGCTTTTTCATAATGCAGTTTTGCAACTTTTCTAAGTTGTGGATTCCGAATCCCCGAAAACAATTTTTGTGCTTTTTCTAAGTAGGATTTTGCAAGGTCAAATTTTTGCCTTTGACGATTAAGTGTGGCTAAATTGCGATAGGAATTTGATAAATTTTCGGATTGTTCCTTTTCACTTTTTAAATGTTTTACTGCCGATTCAAATGCATTTTCCGCCTTTTGATCAATGGCTGGATTTATAAAATTCCCTCTCGAACTTAGCAAATAATTATTTCCGAGATTATTCAGCAAAATCCCTCTTTGAGCATTAGATAATTTTTCTGTTTTTAAAGTTTTTTCCAGTAATCCTATAGCCGAAGAAATTTTACCGGAACTCTGATACACATTGGATAAATTCAAAATCGCTGCAAATTTTTGTTTTTGAACTTCGGGATAATTTTTGGTTGTGTTAACAATGAAAAAATATTGTTTAATCGTGTTTTCGGCACTATCATAATCGCCCAAAACGGTATACAGATTCCCCAACGGTTTTAAGCAATATTCGATTATATCGTAATTATTGAGTTTGTGTTTCTGATAAATTTGCCAGGCTTTTTCATAACTGGAAAGTGCCTTTTGAGATTGCCCAAATTGATTTTCATAATAGGCTTTGTTGCAGTTTAAAACTACTATGGCGAGCAATTCATCCTTGGTTTTAGGATGTGGATTTCTCCAGAAATCCGTTTCCGTTTTAGAAAGTTTTTGTAACATTTTCGTTGATGGATGAGCGACAAAAACATCAATTGCATCATATATTTTGTCTTCCTGATTCTGCCCAAGAACATTCAGGTTTATAAAGAGAAAGATTAAACCATATAAGTGATATAAGTTCATATTATTTCATCACTGTTTTTTCCACCATATAAATCATATAAGTTCATTCATTTTATTGCGTATAATTCTAAGATTAAATTAAATAAGTGCATATAAGTTTTTTATAAAATAGATTAATTTACAATCCAGCTTTTAATATGTACTTATATGGCTTACATGGTGGAAATATTTAAAACTTCCAAATCCCATAAAGCTGAATATAATTAAAATTCTGTTTAAAATTCATGACATAACGTGCTCCTAAACTCGGTCCGATTCTGGCAAAACCTGCGGTTAAATCGAATAAAAGACCGGTTTTAATATCAGTAAAAGAATTTTTTATGGTGTTGTTGCTGGTTTGTGTCCCAATTAAAAAATTATCCTTGTCGCCTTCAAAGGTTTCTATTTTTATATCCTGATGCTGCTCTGATGAAACATTAATATTGGCCTGAATTCCGGCTCCGATACCTATATAATTATTAATATTGTAGCGAATCAAAATGGGAACTTCCCAATTGATATTTTTGTTTTCAGTTGTAGTAGTGGTGCGTATTAATTGTCTCGTTCCGTTTGCATTGGTGTCAAATACGTCTACAATATTGGCGCTACTGTTATATTGGTTTAAAGCATTAAACCATTCTGCCTGCCAGTAAAAACGATAGGACTTGAAAGGCGAAATAGTAGCACCGACAAAATAACTGGTTGATTTTTCTAAATCGGGATAAATATTGTAGCCTGCTTTGACTCCAACAGATATTCCCGGTAAAAATCTTGTGACGGCATAATTGGTTATGATTGGCTCGTTTTTGTCAAATATAATGGCAGTTCGGCTTTTGGTTTTTACTTTATGAAAGTCTTCATTAAATTTCATCGAATAGCGTACAAAACCTTTTGTACTGTCTTTTTCCTGTACGTTTTTTTGTTCCGTTCCCGGCAAATAAATATTCTTGAAAGTAAATATGATTTGTTTCTGTTTGATGATGGTATCCAGACAGCTTACAGTTGGTTCTTCATCTTTTGGACAAATGGGACATTCAGGATACATGCCTTCAATCTGGAACGTTTTTTTGTCAAACATATCCGGAATATCCGTTTCTAAACGAATTTTTCTGGCTGGTCCTTCGCCGTTGTTTTGAAAACGGGTTTTGAATTTAACTCTCTTAAACCGCACCAGTCTGTAATTGATCAGACTTCCGTTTGAGCCCATTTTGTTGGGGTCGTGGGAGGTTACGATTTCCATCTCAAGGTTTTTGACTTTATGGTTTTTAAAACTTCTGTTCGGAACAAATATTCCACGCATGGTAACTGTTGCACTGGTATCTTTGATCATTTCAGGAGTGGTTTTGAAAGTGTAAAAAACATTACGTGTTTCTGTTGGATTGGAATCATCAAATTCCAGAATCGAGACATTGTTATAGAGTGTGTGTGCTTCTTTTAAACTCGCCTCCAGATCTTCTTCTGTCGTCGTGTTTTTATATTTTTTGGTTTTGAATGTGTTTTCAACCGAAGCCACATAATTATTGGAGTCGTCAAGATCATCAACTGCCGCTATCGTGTTTTCCTTTACTTCACGCTCGCCTGCATACGTTCTGAAATCGAGTAATTCGAAATTATTGTTTTTGAATTGTTTTTCGTTGTAAAAGAGATAGAGCTTGCCGCTGGCAACATAATTTTCCAGATTTTGATAACTGACTACGACTACCATCTCCTGATCCGGAATGGGATCGCAGTTTTTTTGAATCGCAAATCCGTTTTGGTCAGCGATGGAGGCAATATCCTCATAAGGATCATTTTCTATTTCATTAACCGCTACTTTTTTTGGTCGTGTAGCTGGAGGTTTTCCGTTGTCGTAATTGTTGGTTACAGCTAATCGGGTAGTGTAATTGCCTTTGTTTTTATAGACATGTTTGGGTTCTGCCTGTTTGCTGTAATGTCCGTCTCCCATTTCCCATAGATAGGAATAGCTTGGTTTTGGTGCACCTGCAATCGGAATCAAGGGTGGTGTTTCGGGTTTAAAAGTGACAGAATTGCCTTTTTGGATATAGCTGATATTCGCTCTTCGGGTAATGGTGTCTTTTACTTTGGTCTGCGCCAACACCATTGCTGATGAAAGAATAATGATACAGCATAAAAGTTTTTTCATGATCGAGGAGGTTTTTTAGCCCTGATGGGAATGGCATCCTTTTGTGCCGGGGTTCGGCATAAAAGATACAATGGACAGCAGGATTAGCTTCTGAAAATCATCAGAATAATTTAAAACAGCTTTAAATGTAAAAAAAAGTGATGAGCAAATCACCACTTTTTCTTAAAAAAGTATAGAGAAAGTTATTGAATAGCATTGATTGCGGCTACCAATTGCGCTTCTGTGCCCAATGTTGTTTCGGCAAGAGTAAAGGTGTAAACGGCATTGGCAGTTGTTGTCACTCCTTTGATAGCATAACGCCATTTTCCATCTTCTTCTGTAGCGAAAATAATGTGACACGCTAAACCAATTGGAATTTGACCGTAGTGTTCGCTGAACAATCCTTCGGCTGTATAAGTGTCTAATTGCGCAAGAGCATTTGTTCCTTCACCGTCATAAGACAGATAAACGGCAGAATTAGTATTATTGTAACCTTCCGGAGCATCAACTAATATGGTTGTTCTTGGTCTTGGATCATTATAAAATTTATCAACATTTGTCCATCCAAAGCTTCCAAAAGTCACATAATAGCTATTTGCTTCACCCTGAACACCGCCTTTTCCACCAGCTCCGTCAGCACCGTCTCTGGCCTCTGTCCACACTAAATTTTCATCCTCATCAATATTTCCAAACCATAACGTCATTTCATTATCGTAACCTCCGGTTAAGCCAGTTGGTACAATAAGATACAAGCCACAGTTAGTCGCTAATTCCTGACCGTTTTGTGTTGCTTTGATGAAAAATTCACCTCCTGAAATTAATAGGTTTTTCTTTCCGTCAGGCATTAAACCCATCGTTGGTTTGTTGGTAACCAGCATGTCTCCTTTGTCAAAAAGCTCTACGTATTCAATATTAATTGTTCCGGTTACGGCAGCTCCTCCTTTTGTCAGGCAGTTTCCATTAATATTGATTTTAACTCCTTTTGCAGAAGTAAGAACGATATTGCCTTCTCCGGCTGTAGCTGTAAATTTTTGTGTTCTGCTTTCTAAGGCTTCTTTGCGGACAGCTGCAAATTCTGATGCTGATGGCGGCATAATTTTGTCATCTCCGTTATTGTCATCATCACAGCTTGCAAATGTGGCCAGTGCTAAAAATAATAATCCGATTTTTCTAAAATTTGTGTTCATGATATCTAATTTTTATAAATCTGAGCTGATCTTTATGAGTTGGTTTTCAGATTCGGTTGTTAATTTAATTTTTATAATCCTATATCAATTCGGGTTTGATATTGTTACCCTTGTTTTCAAAAAATTATTTTTTATCCTTTTATACCGTTATATCAATTCGCCTGAAAATTTGTTACCCCTGTTTTTTGAATTTATTTTGAGAAGCATTTTTCTTCAAATACATTCCCGTCTTCATCTACGGCAACAAGAATGTCTTTGTTATGATGGGAAGCAATAAAATGATACAGCCAAATAACTGACCAAAGGCCAAGTGTTGCAAAAACCATAGCCAGATGAAACGAAGGGTCTATTTGCTTTTTTTCTCTTGATAAAACTACGTAAGGCAATTTTTCGCTTTGCTCGATAATTACAAATCCGTTGCGAATTTTGTTTGAGAGCGCTTTTTGAAATTTGGCAAAATCTTTTTCTGTGGTAAATTGGTAAGTGTTCATTTTAGGATTATTTTAAATTCTTAAAAAGAGTATTGTTTCCTTATATCAACCTGACCTTATAATTGTTACCCCTTTTGTCTGAATTTATATTGGATTCTTTTTTTTACATTCGCATATAATTTTTAATATGGCAAATAGTACAATTCATCCCGACCAAATGTTTATTGATGGACTGGCGAATAATGATTCGGCAGTTATTCAGGCTATTTATAAAAAGTTCGTTCCCAAAGTGGTTTTCTTTATAAAAAATAATTCGGGAGATGAAGATCAGGCTCAAGATGTGATTCAGGAAGTTCTGATGTTACTTTTTAATCAGGCGAAAGCGAATACATTGCTCTTGACCTGCCCGTTTGATGCCTACTTCTTCCTACTCTGTAAAAGGAAATGGCTTAACGAATTGAAAAAAACTTCGAATAAAGGGGTAACAATTAAGGAAGATTTTGCATCTATCAATGAATCTGCTCTCGAATTGGTTGAAGAAGCCGAACAATTTGATGAAAAACAACAGCTTTTTGATATGATGTTCCAGAAATTAGGAGATAAGTGCCAGGAGGTTTTAAAACTGAGTTTCACCATCAAATCGATGGAAGAGGTTGCCGAAAAACTAAACGTAACTTACGGATACGTCCGTAAAAAGAAATCGTTGTGTATCGGACAACTGACACAATGGATTCAGGATGCAAAAAAATTTAAATCTCTTAAAAATAATTAGCCATGAACGAAGAACGCTACCTATTATTTGATCAATATCTTCAGGGTGAATTGACTATTGAGGAAAGAAATAGCTTTGAAAAAGAGGTTTCAGAAAATCCGGAATTTGCCGCTGAATTCAGAACTTTCAAAGAAGTTATGGTGGAATTGCAGAATAAATTCGGACATGTACAGGAAAGAGAAGCTTTTAAAGAAAATTTATCCGACATTTCAGATAAGCACTTCAATAAAAACAAACCAAAAGTAGTAAAACTGAAGCCATGGTATTATGCGGCGGCAGCTTCGGCAGCGATATTATTTGGATTGTTCTTTTTTAATCACAATTCAGATCCGAATTTCGAAGATTTCAATCAGCCGGAACAGGCTTATTTTACGGAAAGAGGAGATGCTGCATTAGAATTAAAACAAGCAGAAGATGCTTTTAACAGCAAAAATTACAAGAAGGCAATTCCACTTTTTGAAACCATCCTGAAAGAAAATAAATCAGCTGAGATTCACTATTTTTATGGAATCGCCTTATTGGAGGAAAATCAGTTTATAAAAGCAGAATCCGTATTTAATGAGCTAAAATCCGGAACTTCTGTTTATAAAAATAAAGCAGTCTGGAATCTGGCCTTATCCAAATTAAAACAAAAAGATTACAAAGCTTCAAAAGAAATCTTATTGACAATTCCTTCGGATTTTGAGCACTATGATAAAGTAGAGGAATTATTAAAAGAACTGGATTAAGATTTTCTGAACAAATAATATGTAAATCTATTTTTAAGAGACTAAAAAAGACACAAAGGATTTCCTTTGTGTCTTTTTTATTTTATGACTTTTAATCGATTAAATTTTAAAAAACTTCGCAACTTTGCATTCTTAAACTTTGAACTTGGAAACAACACCCATAATTACCGATACTCACACCCATTTATATTCTGAAGAGTTTGATCAGGATCGTGATGAAATGATACAAAGAGCCATAAATGCAGGAGTGAAACGTTTTTTTATTCCCGCCATTGATGCCGCTGCGACACCATCCATGTATGATTTGGAAAAAAATTATCCGGATTATGTTTTCCTGATGATGGGACTTCATCCCACTTACGTGAAAGATAATTATCTGGACGAGCTGCAACATGTGGAAACAGAACTTTCAAAACGAAAATTTTATGCCGTTGGCGAAATCGGAATTGATTTATACTGGGATAAAACCCATTTGAAAGAGCAGCAGATTGCTTTCAGAAAACAGATTCAATTAGCCAAACAATATAAACTACCCATCGTAATTCATTGCCGTGAAGCTTTTGATGAAATTTTTGAGATTCTGGAAGAAGAAAAATCCGATGATTTGTTTGGAATTTTTCACTGTTTTACCGGAACTTACGAGCAGGCGCTTCAGGCCATTTCATATAATATTAAGTTAGGAATTGGAGGAGTTGTGACTTTTAAAAACGGCAAAATCGACCAGTTTTTGAACCAAATCGATTTGAACCATATCGTTCTGGAGACCGATTCGCCTTATCTGGCTCCCATTCCATACAGAGGAAAACGAAACGAAAGCAGTTATTTGGTAAATGTAATTGCAAAACTGGCTGAAATTTACGACCTTTCATATAAAGAAATTGCAGAGGTAACAACGCAAAACTCCAAAGACGTTTTTGGGATTTAATATCCCGATTACAATACTTTGATTTTTTTTTTGTTCTTTTGCCCACCTAAATTGATATTTAATGCAGAAATTTGACGCTATTCGACCATTTTATGATTCTGAAGTAAATGAAGCGCTTTATGGGGTTGTCAATCATCCGATGATGAAAACCATGATGAATTTTACTTTTCCGGAGTTAAATGATGAGGCCTGGAAAGAACAATTAAAGAAAACACACTCTATTCGTGATTTTCAATGCAATTTTATCTATCAGACGATTCAAAAAGTACTGGATAAAAGTTCTGAAGGACTTACCACTTCGGGTTTTGAAAAGTTAGAAAAAAACACGCCTTACTTATTTATTTCCAACCACAGGGATATTTTGCTGGATACGACTTTACTAAATGTATGTTTGTTTGAACATGGTTTGGTCATGACAGCATCAGCAATTGGTGATAATCTGGTTAAAAAAGCATTCCTGAGTACTTTGGCAAAACTGAACCGAAACTTTTTGGTTTTAAGAGGCCTTACACCAAGGGAGATGCTGCAGAGTTCTAAGTTACTGGCAGAATATATGGGGCAATTGCTGCTTCGTGAAAACCGTTCGGTTTGGATTGCACAAAGGGAAGGCCGTACCAAAGACGGAAATGACGAAACCAATCCAGGTGTTTTAAAAATGATCGGAATGGGTTCTGATGAAGCCAATCTGATGGATTATTTCAAAAAATTAAAAATTGTTCCGGTTGCTATTTCATACGAATACGATCCGACCGATGTCTTGAAAATGCCGCAATTGATGGCAGAAGCCAATAATGAAGTTTACGTAAAAGATAAAAATGAAGATTTTATGACCATTTTAAGCGGTATCATGGGAACTAAAAAAAGAATTCATATTTCTGTTGGAGATGTTCTGGATACTGAAATTGATCAGATTGTGGCCGAGAATGACAATTCGAACAAACAAATCCAGGCTTTGGCTCAGGTAATTGATGATTCTATTTTGCAGAATTACCAATTGTGGCCTACCAACTTCATTGCATACGATATCTTGCATGAAACCAATAAATATTCACATTTATATAAAGAGAACGAGAAACTGCTTTTTGAGCGTCGTTTAGAAATGCGAATCGGTTGCGACAATGGCGTTGCCAGACAGGGATTTTTAGCCATGTATGCCAACCCGGTTGTCAGTAAATTAAAATACCAGGATGTCATCTAAAGCTAAAATACTCTTGATCTACACCGGTGGAACCATCGGAATGAGTAAAGATTTTGAAACAGGAGCACTCAAGGCTTTTGATTTTGGCAAATTGCTGAAAAATATTCCCGAAATCAAACAATTGGATTGTGAAATCGAAACGGTTTCTTTTGAAGATCCAATTGATTCTTCCAATATGAATCCTGAAATGTGGGCGAAAATAGCCGATATTATCGAGGAAAATTATATTGCTTTTGATGGATTTGTCGTTTTGCATGGTTCTGATACCATGTCATATTCGGCTTCGGCATTGAGTTTTATGCTCGAAAATTTAGCCAAACCTGTAATATTCACGGGTTCACAGCTTCCAATTGGGGATTTGCGTACCGATGCCAAAGAAAACCTGATTACAGCCATTCAGATTGCCTCACTTAGGGAAAACGGAAAACCGGTAATTACGGAAGTTTGTCTGTATTTCGAATATAAATTGTACCGAGGAAACCGAACTTCAAAAGTAAATGCAGAACATTTCAGGGCATTTACTGCACCAAATTATCCGGAATTGGTAGAATCAGGAGTTCATTTGAAACTAAACCGACATTTATTTCTTCCTGTAAAAACGGATGCGAAACTGATTGTTCATAAAAACCTGAACAATCAAGTAGCCATCATCAAAATGTTTCCGGGAATGAGCGAAGTTGTTTTAGCTTCGATTTTGGCAATTAAAGATTTAAAAGGAATTGTTCTGGAAACTTACGGAGCCGGAAATGCTCCAACAGAAGACTGGTTCTTAAACCTGATAAAAAAAGCAATTCAGGAAGGTTTGCATATCGTAAATGTTACACAATGTTCGGGCGGAAGCGTAAATATGGGGCAATACGAAACCAGTACCGTTCTGAAATCTTTAGGTGTTATTTCAGGAAAAGACATTACGACAGAAGCTGCCATTACTAAATTAATGTACTTGTTGGGACATACGGTTACGATTCCACAAAAAGAGTTTAAAACGATTTTTGAAACAGCCTTGCGAGGTGAAATTTCGCTTTAACAATAAAAAATAGCGAGTATTGAAAAGGATTTTCGAAAATTACTTTTCTAACTCGTTTTTTTTCATGTTATTTGCAAACCCAAATAGAGAGGTGTCCGAGTGGTTGAAGGAGCTAGCCTGGAAAGCTAGTATATGGGTAACTGTATCGAGGGTTCGAATCCCTTCCTCTCTGCAAATTAAATCCCGCAATTTCATTTATTGAGATTGCGGGATTTTTGTTTGAATCGCATTCTATACTTTTTTGAAAATGAGATGTTTTGCTTTGAAAAATCTATCTTTGTAAAGTAAAATTTGAGTAATACATTTGACTAAAATTTGTGTATTAAAAAAGATAATCAATTGATGGAGATTTTCTGTTAACCTGAAAAGGGATATTGTAAAAAACGAATTGTAAAAATGAATAAAATGTACAGTTACTATTTTCGTCCGGGTTATCAATCACAGGATCTTTTAATTGATGTTTTTGGCGGCGCAGAAAGTGAAACTTTTAATTCTGATTTCTTAAATGCAATTACCGAATTAAAACCTAAAATGATAGATATCCTTGATTTGTGGATGAATGATGAGACGTTGATGACTTTTGATTCAGAGGTTGGAAAATTTATTCTTTCAAAAGATATTTGGGGCTTTGCTTTCGTTATGGCTGAAAATAATCAGGAAGGTTTGCATCGTATTAATTCTATTTTAGAGTGTTCAGAATTGTTTGAAAAGATTGAGGTTAACTTTGAAAATTATAAGTAAAACTTTGAGTTATTAAAGTTTTTTTTAAAAGTTCTGAAAATCACTAAACCTCTAATTCAGCCCCGATAGAAATGATATCCTTTTGTGGCGGGGTTCGCCATAAAAGATAAAATGGATAGCGGGACTAAGCGTGTTTTGAAAACTGCTTTTCTGCTTCCTGAAAATATTCACAAAAGACTTTTAATTGTTCTCTACCGGGATATATATGTCAAATTTTGCGCCCTGATTTAATTTGCCTGAAGCTGTAATAATTCCGTTATGGTTTTCTACAATTTTCTTTACGATAGCAAGACCAATTCCGGTTCCTTCATATTCTGTTTTGCTGTTAAGCTGCTGAAACATTTCAAAAATCCTGTTTTCAAACAGAGGATCAAAACCAATTCCGTTATCAGTTATGGTGAGATGGCAATAATTATTTGTTCGCGAAATATCAGTGGTGTCGGGCTTAGTGTAATAACTTTTAATTGTTATATGTGGAGTTTGGTCCGGTTTAGAAAATTTAAGAGAATTACTGATTAAATTACAAATGAGCTGTTCAAACTGTGCGGGAATTACAGCAGCTTTACAATCTCCGGTTATTTCAATCACTGCTTTTTTTAGAAGCAGCTCTTCCTTTAAGTTTTGCTGTACTTTATGTATTATGGTATTGAGCTGTATGTTTTCGAATTTTCTTTCGGTTACACTCGTTCTGGAATAAGTCAACAAATCATTTATAAGGTTTTGCATGTGCGAGGCTGCATATTCTATGCGTTCAAAATAATATTCGCCTTTTTCAGATAAATTTTGATGTTCATCATTAACAATACGGTCAGAGAACACCTGAATTTTCCTTAAAGGTTCCTGCAAATGATGACTTGAAATATAAGTAAAGGCTTGGAGCTCGTTGTTGGCAAGAAGCAGTTCGTTTGCCCGTTTTTCCTTTTCATTATTTTGAAAAATAAGTTCAGTATTGGCGATAACTAATTCAGCAGCTCGTTTTTCCTTTTCGTTATTCTGGAAAGCGAGTTCAGTATTAGCGATAACTAATTCAGCCGCTCGTTTTTCTTTTTCATTATTCTGGAAAATAAGCTCGTTATTAGCAATGGCAAGTTCAGCGGCTCGTTTTTCTTTTTCTTTATTCTGAAAAGCAATTTCAGCATTAGCAGCTACCAGTTCAGCAGTACGTTTTTCGTTGTCCTGAATTTGTAAAATAAGATTTTTGTTGGCTAGAATTAATTCTGCAGTAGAATTTTTTTTCTCTTCTGAATGTTCATTTAATGTGGATGAAATAACTTTTTCCTGGCTCATAATTTTCCGTCAATAGCCAAATGTAGTCTATCTGAATTTAAAACTTTAGTTAAAAGGAAATATAAGCATATCTGCCTGAAAATTAATTTTTTAAATTAAGATCTTTGCTTCAGTTTAATTGTGATTTTACAACATTTCTTTAATCCTGCAAAGCCACTTTTGCTTGAGGTAAAATACGTTCCACAAACAACATGTAAGCAGATTGAGAAGGATGTAATCCATCTGAAGCGACTAAATTAGGATTGTTGAGTCCTTGCCGGGTAATATCGGTAATGCCAACAAAAACAATGTCGTTTGCTTTGCAATAATTCTCTGCAAAAGCGTTGTATTGCTCTATTTCTTTTGTGATTTTTTCTTTTTGGCTTTGGGAAAGGTTTTTGGCAAATGGAGTATAAGCATAATCAGGAATTGAAACGACAATCACATTCTTTTTATCGCCTTTGGCAAGTGTAATTGCTTTCAGGACTAACTCTGGAAATTCTTTTTCATAAAGCGAAAAATCTTTTCCCTGATATTGGTTGTTGACTCCTATCAATAAAGTAACCAAATCATAATTTGAGTCGGGTTTTTGAGAATTTATTGCCGAAATTAAATTGGAAGTTGTCCATCCCGTAGTGGCAATCACCTTTAAAGAAAAATTACTATTGGAATAAAATGATTTTAAACTTGATTTTAGCTGTTCCGGAAATCTACAGGTTTCACAAACACTTTGACCAATGGTATAACTGTCTCCTAAAGCCAGATAATTTAAGGTATTAGAAGTTGGATTAGTAGGTGTTGGAATTGCTGGAGTGGGAGGTGTGATAACAGAAGGCGGTATAGTAGGATCTGTAGGGTTTTCAGCGCTGCAGCTAAAAAGAAATCCTGTAAATAAAACGATAACTATTTGTTTGAATTGCAGTTTCATAATTTATGTTGTAATGAAGTTTCGAAATCATTTCAAACAAATAGTTACGTTAAAAAAACAATTTTGGTTTTAAACCATTTCAGTCTTCATCATAATTTCTTCTTCAATAGCATTCCAAAGTCCAATGCGTTTTTCCAAAGCCAGAATCGAAATTTCTTCAACATCTAACCATTTTTGTGCATCGTCTCCACATAAATCCGTAATCATTTGCATGGCCATTGGTCCGTGTTCGTCTGCATCCAGTTCAATATGCCTTTCAAAATAATAAAGCAATTTGCTTAAATCGGTTTCGGGTAAGTTGGCTTGGAAGTTTTTTAAAATTTGAGTAAACATAGCGGGAATTAAATCTTCTCTTCCAAAGGTAAATGCAGCAGCTATTTCGTGTGGTTTTCCTTCTTCGATAACTCTGAATGTAAAATCTAAAAAAGCTTTGATATTAGGATGTAAGGAACTTTGTTTGATAGCAACAAAAATATTATGAAGTGAATGTACTTCAGATAAAAAAGTATTGATGCCGCTGGTATCAGCACCACAGTCTTCCATAGCTTCAAGATACATCTCATAATGGCTTTGTCTTCTTCCGTCAATAGTTAAGTCGGTTTCTTCAGCCAGAACAATTTCGTTGATCAAATATCTTGTTTCAGGATTTTTGGTAGCAAACCAAGGCGTTGTTGTACAAGTTAATTTGGCTTGTAACGCTTTTAGTAAAGACATAAAGTCCCAAACAGCGTACACATGAATCTCTAAAAAGTTATGCAAATCATCAGCACTTTGGATTTTGTTATATAATGAATGACTTAAAAGTTGGTCTTTTTGAGGTTGAATGCTACTATTGATTGTTTCAATATTCATAACGTGGTATTTTTTGGTAAATATAAAAAAGCTTCCCGGTTAGAAGAAGCTTTTGGTATTGATTTTCAATATATTTTAATAGACCGTTCTTATTTGAATGCTGAAATTCCAGTTACATCCATTCCGGTTATCAATAAGTGAATATCATGTGTGCCTTCGTACGTAATAACGCTTTCCAGGTTCATCATGTGGCGCATGATAGAGTATTCACCGGTAATTCCCATTCCGCCTAACATTTGTCGGGCCTCTCGGGCAATATGAATCGCCATGTCGACATTATTTCTTTTTGCCATCGAAATCTGTGCAGTGGTTGCTTTTCCTTCGTTTCTTAAAACTCCTAAACGCCACGTTAATAATTGTGCTTTTGTGATTTCTGTAATCATTTCGGCTAATTTTTTCTGCTGCAATTGAGTTCCTCCAATAGGTTTCCCAAACTGAATTCTTTCTTTGGCATAGCGTAAAGCCGTATCGTAACAGTCCATCGCAGCACCTATGGCACCCCAGGCAATTCCGTAACGAGCTGAATCCAAACAGCCAAGTGGTGCTCCTAAACCGGATTTATTTGGTAACAGATTTTCTTTCGGCACTTTTACATTGTCAAAAATTAATTCACCTGTTGATGAGGCACGAAGCGACCATTTATTATGTGTTTCGGGAGTTGTAAAACCTTCCATGCCGCGTTCTACAATTAATCCGTGAATTCTTCCTTCTTCATTTTTCGCCCAGACTACTGCAATGTCTGCAAAAGGGGCGTTTGAAATCCACATCTTGGCACCATTTAAAAGATAATGATCGCCCATATCCTTAAAATTGGTAATCATACTTCCGGGGTCAGAGCCGTGATCCGGTTCTGTTAAACCAAAACAACCCATAAACTCGCCAGTAGCTAGTTTTGGCAAATATTTCATTCTTTGTTCCTCGTTTCCGTATTTCCAAATTGGATACATGACAAGAGAAGATTGAACAGATGAGGTAGATCTTACGCCGGAATCTCCGCGCTCAATTTCCTGCATGATCAGTCCATAAGAAATCTGATCTAAACCAGCACCGCCATATTCAACAGGAATATAAGGGCCAAAACCACCAATTTCTCCAAGTCCCTTTATAATTTGCTTTGGAAATTCGGCATTTTGGGCATATTCTTCAATAATTGGAGAAACTTCTCTTTTTACCCATGCACGTGCCGAGTCCCGAACCAATTTGTGTTCTTCTGTCAATAGATCGTCTAAATTGTAATAATCTGGAGCTTGAAATAGGTCTGGTTTCATTTTTTATAGTTTTTACAAAAACAAATTTACAGAATAAAAATATAACAAAAACAATACTTTCTGTTATACTTTACAAAACAAGTGAATCAATTTGAGTAAATTGTTATTGGATAACTCAGTGAAACTTATTTATGAGGTATTGATAGTAAATTTGATCGAATTATAAAAAATGACATTTACATCTTTAAATAGAATTCTTTTGTCAATTCAATATATTCAGGAGTGTAGACATGTCTGTCAATTTCTATAATTAATTCATCAATTTCAATTTCCTGAATTTTATTTCGGCTAAAAGCCAATAAACTTCGCTTGATTTCTGATACAGGAGTTCCTTTTACACGAGTTATTTTTAAAGGATATAACTCCCATTCTCTGGCTAATGCAATAAAGTTCTCTTCTTCTTTATAAGGAAGAATAACAGCAAAAATTCCATTTTCCGAAAGTAATAAATCGGCAGCTTCAATCAATTCTTCAAAAGGCATTGCATCCTGAAATCGTGCCAAATCACGTTGTTCGTTATCTGTTTTGTAATCTTCTGAGTAGAAGGGAGGATTGGAAACAATCAAATCATATTCGTCTTCAGGCTCATCAATAAATTCATCCAATCCGGCATGAAAGCAAAATAACCTGTCAGTCCATGGAGAATTTTCAAAATTCCCAACCGCTTGTTCATAGGCGTTTTCATCAATTTCAAGTGCGTCGATTTGTTCTGCGTGAGTTCGCTGAGCAAGCATCAGAGCAATAATTCCTGTTCCTGCGCCAATATCTAAAACGCTAATCGGATTATGATTTATTGGAGCCCAGGCACCTAATAAAACACCATCAGTTCCTACTTTCATAGCGGTTTTATCTTGTTGAACAGAGAATTGCTTGAATTGGAACATAATATTTAAAATAATAATTAAAGATTGTAGATTTCAGATCTGAAAAATAAACATGGATTCTTAATCCAGGAATCCAAAAATCTAAAAAGTCTAATGATCTAATTAAAGGTACATTTCTACCAATCCTTCTGGCAGATTCATGATAACCTTTTTATTATCTCGGTCAATTTTTACAAGGAAATGATCGATCATCGGAATTAACATTTCGACTTCACCATTTAAAACTTCAAAAAGGGGTTGTGCAGTAGAATCGTTAACAGCAACAATTTTTCCGAAAACACCTAAGCGCTGGTCTTCAATTTCGAAACCTATCACTTCGTGGAAATAAAATTTGTTGCCTGAAAGTTTAGGCAACATGCTTAATGGAAGATAAATAGCATTGCCAAGTAAGGCATCTGCATCTTCTTCGGTATTTACATCTTCAAAACGAATTCTGAGAAAATCGTTTTTATGTATAGAACTTGTTTCAATAAAAAAAGGAACCAGGTGTTTGTTGCATTCAACAAACACTGATTCCAGATTTTCGTATAACTCAGGTTCGTCTGTGTCTAAATAAGCCAGGACTTCACCTTTGAAACTAAATTTTTTAGCGATTTTACCTAAATAAAAACATTCTTCTTTACGCATTATCGCTAACTAAAATTATGCTTCAGTTGTTTCGTTATTTTCTTCAGCAGCAGGAACTTCTTCAGTAGCAGCTTCCGCTTCAACTTCAGCAACTTCTTCTTCTTCAACTGCAGGAGTTGCAGCAGCGATAGCATCAGCTTCAGCCTGAGCCGCAGCAGCTAAACGTTTAGCATTAACTTCTTGTTCTGCTTTAAAAGCTTTTGCTTTAACATCAGCTTGCGCTTTTGTTAAACCGTCTTTTTTAGCATCAACTTTTCCAGCTTTAGCATCTAACCAGGCAGCTAATTTAGTATCGGCTTGTTCCTGAGTTAAAGCTCCTTTACGAATACCTCCATCAAGGTGGTGTTTCAATAAAGCTCCTTTGTATGAAAGGATCGCTCTTGCAGTATCTGTTGGCTGAGCACCATTGTGCAACCATTTTACAGCGCTATCGATGTTTAATTCGATAGTTGCAGGGTTTGTGTTTGGATTGTAAGTACCGATTTTCTCTAAGTATTTACCATCTCTTTTTGAGCGTGCATCTGCAGCTACAACCCAGTAAAAAGGTTTTTGTTTTTTACCGTGTCTTTGTAATCTAATTTTTACTGACATAATCGTATGATTAAATTTTGAGGTACTCGACCTCTGTTAATTAAGGGCGCAAAGATATAATTTTTTTCTCAATTAGATATTTAAATATGGATTAAATCTTTTGAAGACGTTTTTTGGATATATTTTGCTGATAAAATTACCATAAAATCAAAATAAAAACATAAATAAGCTAATATATAGTAGATTACAGAAAAATAAGACTACATTTGTTGTATTATTATAAATAAGTACATATGAACATTTTTGTTGGAAGCCTTCCATTCAGTATTGAGGAAGCAGATTTAAGAGAGTCTTTCGAGGCTTACGGAGCAGTTGATTCAGTTAAGATC
>Ga0247812_10000558_pt1 | contig 22996 bp, 17 predicted proteins | sample UWRJL149409B1_FD_178011 | JGI IMG/M metagenome (GOLD analysis project Ga0247812, IMG submission 178011) | Plant litter microbial communities from Arlington Agricultural Research Station in Wisconsin, United States - UWRJ-L149-409B-1 | ecosystem: Environmental > Terrestrial > Plant litter >...
GGCCCCTCGCTCGACCAAGCGTACTTACGGCCCCGCGGAGAGGTGGCAGAGTGGTCGAATGTACCGCACTCGAAATGCGGCGTGCCTGGAAGGGTACCGTGGGTTCGAATCCCACCCTCTCCGCCACACCGTCAGCCGCTAGCTGACGGTACCCTGATCTTCCCAAAATACCGCCGAAGTTACCGAGACATGTCCGAGACCGGAGACGGTCTCGCCGTCTCTGTTCGGCGTGTCAGCGCTTTAAATGCCGAGAGTCTTCCGCCCCGTCTCCGTTCGCAGGAGCACGGTTCGCTTCCGGCCGCCTTGAGGCCATCGCTGTTACAGGGAAATACAGGGAAAGCGGATCTAACGACGGGCTCTCATGCCGGGCCAAGACTGGCGCGAATGCCGGTGGAACCTGAAGGTTCATTGCGAAGAGCTCAACATTTCCCGTTGTACGAACAGGGAAAATCTCAAACCCGATCAGGGAATGAGATCAAAGGAACAGGGATGCTGAGGGGCCAAACAGGGATCGGTGCTAGACCGCGCCGTAGAGCCTGCGCTGCTGATCCCAGTCGAGCGGGATGTCCTGCGTGGAGACGAACTGCAGCGTCAGGCCACGAGGTTGGCGGCCGTCCAGGATCGCCGCTTTGAGGTCCGGCGCGAGGAAGGCGAGCTTCACGAGCCGCCGCGCGTAGGCAGGCGTCACCTTTTCCGAAAGTGCGATCTGATCGACTGTGGCGACTTCCCCCGAGAGAAGCTTCTTCTTCCAGACTTCGGCCCGCGTCAAAGCTGTCGCGAACGCGGGATCGACCGAGGTCGTCGAGAACGGCGAGCCGCCACGCGGGCCGATGGCGAGCCTGGCTCCGCCCCTCTGATTGAGAGCGATCGAAAGCGTCAGGATCGGGCCGGTGTCCGACTTGGGAAGACGATCCAGAAGCACCCGGCTCTTCGCCGTCATATCGCGGGCATGGCGATCCACCGTGGCCCCGTCGAGGTCGATTGTCAGGTTGTCCGCGCTCAGCTCGATGCGATGGAGCAGGTCGCGGACGACCTGCCAATCGAGCGTAAGGCTGTCGGATGGCGCGAGGCCCAGGCCTTGCAGGCCGCGCACAAGTGTCGTCTCGACCAGAGGCGCTGAGACCCTGCGGACTGCGCCAGCGGTTTGCGGCGATCCTGACTGGACCGCTGTCGAGACATAGTAGCGGTAAGTCGCTCCGCCCTTTCTCGGCGCGCTGACCGGTGACATGAGATTGCCGGCTGTGTCGTGGATCAAGCCGGTCAGCGGCGCCCCGCGGTGGGGTCTGCGGGGTGCACCGACGACGCGGATCTTACGGCCGTTCTCAGCCAGCCGCGCCTGGACGGCATCAAAGACGCTGCGGTCGATGATCGCCGGATGCTGACCGGGGTAGCGCGTGTCCTTGTGCGGGATTTCGCCGACGTAGGTCCGGTTGTGGAGGATGTGAAACAGCGCGCCGCGGTCGATGGCTGTGCCGCCCCGCGGCCGTCCGGCTTTTGTCGTCCAGGCTTTCGAGGTCACCTTCGCTTCGGCGAGTTCTTGGCAGACGTGGTGGACCGATCCGACTTCGAGATAACGGTCGAAGATCCAACGCACTGTCCTGGCTTCTTCGACATTGATTGTTAGCGTGCGCCCGGAGGCGTCGTAGCCAAGAGGCAACGTGCCGCCCATCCACATCCCAAGCTTCTTGGAAGCGGCGATCTTGTCCCGGATGCGTTCCCCGGTCACCTCACGCTCGAACTGGGCGAACGACAGAAGAACATTGAGGGTCAGCCGGCCCATGGAGGTCGTTGTATTGAAGGCCTGCGTGACGGAGACGAAACTTGCACCCGCCTTGTCGAGCACCTCGACGATCTTGGAGAAGTCGGTCAGGGCGCGGGTCAGCCGATCGACCTTGTAGACAACGACCACGTCGATCTTGCCGGCCTCGACCTCCGCCATCATTCGCCTCAGCGCCGGCCTCTCCATATTGCCGCCGCTGAAGCCTCCATCATCATAGACCTCGGGGTTCAGGGACCAGCCCTCCCCCGCTTGCGAAAGGACGTAGGCCGCGCAGGCGTCACGCTGCGCGTGCAGCGAGTTGTAGTCCTGATCCAACCCCTCTTCGGTGCTCTTGCGTGTGTAAATCGCACAGCGGATCGGCCGGCCGGCGGGCTTCATCCGGCCTCGCTATCGCGCAGACCAAAGAAGCGGGGCCCGTTCCAGCGCACACCGGTGATCAGGCGCGCGACCTTGGAGAGGCTCGCGTGTTTCTGGCCATTCCAGATGTAACCGTCCGCGGCCACTTCAACTTCATGACGGCGACCCTGCCAATCCCGGACCAGCGTCGAGCCCGGTTTGAAGGTCGTCGTGCGGACTTTTGGCCGATGGCCGGTGCGATGGCTGGAGACCATCTTGGCCAGCCTCCGGTCGAGGATCGCGTCGTCGCCGGTTGCAACCCGTTGCAAGTTCTCGGCAAGGGCGCGACGCAGGATGTCGCGTGATTTCACCGGGGGCGGCTCGCCGAGCCGCTCCCGCCACACCCGCCGCAAGTCATCGATGCCCATGTCGGCGATGTCGACCAGCAAAACCTTTAACTCGCTCACTTGGCAGCGCCTGTAATCCGCCAGCGGCGGACGCCGTCGGTCACTGCGCTTTCTGTGGCGTGCCCTTTCTTGCGAAGCGACCCGGCCATGGCGCCTCGGACAGAATGCGGCTGCCAGCCCGTGGCTGCGGTCATCTGTGCCATCGTCGCTCCGGCCGGGTCATGCAAAAGCGCGGTTAGTTTATCTAGCTTGGTTGGGGGCTTTGCAGCGGGCGTGGCGCCGGCGGCGAGCACAGTAATCGACGTTGTCTTGGTCATCTCTACCTCGGGTCAATGGACGCAACCTGCGCCCTACTGACCCGAGCCCGGTATGGCCGGGCGGCGATGTGACTACCGCTTCCTAAGCGGCCGAAGTCCAGCGCTTCTGCAATGCTCCAAGATTAAAAATGCTTTGGGGGCTTGAGGATCAGTCCCTGCCCTACCCACCTATTCTTAGTCGGCGCTTAACTTAGTCGGCCCGTTGGCAGCACAAGGTCATTTGACCGGCGAGCACTCAACGGCCTCCCAAATCATCGGCTGTGCATAGCGCCTATGGGCGGAAGATGGTGCGCGCACAAAACAGAAGGAAGGCTGCTATGCCTGATCAAATACTAAGTCCTGCGACTTCGGACATTCCACTCGTCACTCAACTCGCAGGTGCTATCCAGCAACGTCCCATCGAAGGCCTCATCGCCTTCGGTCGAAAGTCGCGAGTTCACTCCCGCGAGCAGATTGCCCAGATCGCGCTCAGCATCACCACGTTCGGGTTCAACAACCCGGTGCTGGTCGATGAAGACGGCAAGGTGCTCTCGGGAAATGCCCGGGTGGAAGCCGCGCGGCTGCTGAAGTGGCTCACCGTTCCGTGTGTTCAAGCCTCTCACATGACGTCGGCTCAAAAGCGGGCCTACGTCATCGCCGAGAACCGCTTGGGCGAACTCGCCAGCTGGGACAACGACGTCCTGCGCCTCGAGTTCGAGGAGCTCATCGAGATCAAGACGGATTTCAGCCTGGAGGTTACTGGCTTCAGCGACCCGCAGATCGACAGCATTGTCCTGGCGGGTGAAGGCGGAGGGGAACGCGGCGACAACATCCCTGCACCGCCCGAAGCTCCCGTTAGCGAGGTCGGTGATCTCTGGCTTCTCGGCGATCATCGGCTCGCCTGCGGCGACGCCACGGATACCGAAGTCGTGCGCCGGCTGATGAACGGTGCGGAGGCCCGAACGGTCTTCACCGATCCTCCATACAATGTGCCGGTCGCCGGTCACATCACCAGTGGTGGCCAGCACGGCGAGTTCGTGATGGCGTCTGGCGAGATGTCAGACACGGAGTTCACGACATTTCTAACGCGGGTCATAGACCGCATCCTGGAAACACTAACTTCAGGAGGGCTCGCGTATTTTTGCATGGACTGGCGTGGCGCAAAGCCAACCCTGGACGCCGCTGCGACCGCAGGAGCGGAGCTGATCAATCTCTGCGTCTGGGACAAGACAGCCGGCGGGATGGGAAGCCTTTACCGCTCAAGACATGAACTCGTTTTTGTTCTTCGCAAGCCCGGCGCGTCCCACATCAATCGCGTTCAGCTGGGGTCGAACGGCCGCAACCGCGCGAACGTCTGGGCCTACACCGGCGTGAACGGATTTGGGGCGAAGAAGGCGAAGATGCGGGAACTGCACCCCACTGTGAAGCCGTTGGCACTCGTCCGAGACGCCATCCTGGACAGCACGTCCAGAGGCGACGCTGTCCTCGATCTGTTCAGCGGCAGCGGCACCACCCTGATCGCGGCTGAACACAGCGGTCGTCGCGGCTTCGCGACGGAGCTGGACCCCCGCTATGTCGATGTCGGCATCATCCGGTGGCAGGACTTCACCGGCCGCCAGGCGCGCCTCGCCGCGACGGGTGAGACGTTTGATGAGGTTCGAGCCAGACGTGTCGCCGCCGCCAGCAATGTCATCAGTCTGCCTCCCGCCCGGGTCCGCACCCGGCTGGCCGCCTGATGGAGGGTCACCATGTCAGAAGCATCGAAAGACTACGAAGTGGGCTTCGGTCGGCCTCCCAAGGCGACGCAGTTCAAGTCCGGCAAATCAGGCAACCCGGCTGGCCGGCCGAAGGGATCGAAAAATCTGCCGACCCTTCTGGCCCTCGAGTTGGAGAAGAAGGTCGACGTCATCGTGCAGGGGCAGCCGCGTCGTCTGTCGAAAGGAGAGGTGATGGTCATCAAACAGGTCGATCGCGCCATCAGCGGGAATGATCGGGCCTTCGCCACGGTGGTCAAACTGAGCGGCACTGGGTTCGGGGTCGTCTCCGAAGCTGATGATGCTCGGCCCGGCTCCACTCCGGTCCCGGACAAGGACTACAGCGCCCTGATGGCCGAAATGGTCGCACGTCGTGCTCGGGAGGACCGCGATGACCGCGACCCAGATTGATAGCTACGCGCTTTTTCACGGCATGGCCCGGACGGAACTCGAGGTCTTCGTCCAGATCGTCTTCTTCATCCTGAACCCGTCTGAAGCGCTCGATCATGGCTGGTATCTGCGCGCAATGGTCCGTGCCCTGGAGGACGTAGAGGCCGGGGTGACGCGTCGTCTGCAGATCACTGTCCCGCCTCGGCACCTGAAGTCCATCATGGTCAATGTGGCCTTCCCGGCCTGGCTCATGGGCCGTGATCCCACGACCAAGGTCATCTGCGTTAGCTACGCCCAGGACCTGGCAGCGCTGCACGCGCGCGCGTTCCGAAAGGTCGTGACTTCGCCCGAGTATGCCGCCGTCTTCCCCAAGACGGCGGCTTCGATCGCGCGCCAGACGGACACCGAGGTCGCCACGGATCAGGGCGGCTTCCGGTTTGCGACCTCTCTGGGAGGCACGGTCACCGGGGTCGGCGCCGACATCATCATAATTGACGACCTTATGAAGGCGGCTGACGCCGCCTATTCCGAGGCTCGCATCAAGGCCAAGCGCTTCGTGGACGAGACCCTTATGAGCCGGTTGAATGACAAGCGGAACGGCAAGGTCGTCGCCATCCAGCAGCGCCTGCACGAGGACGACATCGCCGCCCACCTGAATGAAAAGGGCAACTTCCGACACCTTGATCTACCGGCCATCGCGGTCAGGGACGAGATTTTCCCCCTGACCCGAAACAGGACGCACGCCCGGCGGATAGGAGACCTGCTCAGTCCGATACGGGAGCCGCAGAGCACGCTCGACGAGATCAAGAGGGACATGGGGCCCCGGGCGTTCGAAGCCCAGTACCAGCAGAACCCCACGCCCGCCGATGGCGACTATGTGAAGTGGGAGAAGATCGCTCGATACGACGACGCTCCGCACCGAACGGCCCTGCGCAAGGTCGTGCACAGTTGGGACTGCGCCGCCTCCCCCGCTCCCGGAGCGGACTATTCCGTGGGCACCGTCTGGGGCTTCGACGGCCGCTCCTGGCTTCTCCTTGATGTCATTCGCGTGCGGCTCGACTACCCCGACCTTCTGGCCCGGGTCCGATCAGAGCGGACCCGGTGGAAGGCTGATGTCATCGTCGTCGAAAAGGCCAGCAACGGGATCGCCCTGCTCCAGGACCTGACCCGTGACTTCCGCGGTCTGAGCGACCCGATCCACCACGCGACGACCTGCCAGAGACTAAAAGCGGACGCCCGTCTACCCAAGGCCGAACGCTTGTTTGCAGCCATGGACCGGCTGTATTCCGGATTGGCGAGGTTTCCTCGTGAAGCCCCGTGGCTCGAAGACGTTCGCAGGGAAATGATGTCCTTCCCAAACGGCCGCTACGACGACCAGGTAGACAGCATTAGTCAGTTCCTGGCATTCGCTGCCGGGAACGTGGAGCGCCGCCTGCTCGAACGCAGGCGTTAACTGCATTCAGACGAACAAGAAGGGCGGCCAAGCTGGCCGCCCAAACCCCTGTCTCCGGCGACAGCTTCAGGTGCAGATCTCATTCCAGGTTTTGGCGAACTCGCTTGGAGACATCATCTCCTCCAGCACCGGCCCAAACGTTCCTCCGGCTGCAATATAACGCTTGTATCCCGTAGCGCCGCCAAACCCGTTCTTGGCGTTCACTTCGCCGCAGACCATCGGAGCATTGTCCTGAAACAGGTGGAAGCGGCTGTTGCGGAAGCGGACGGACCCAGGGTCTCGCATCTTGCGCCTCACTGCCGATTCCGTGACTGAGACCCAGTAGGCCTGCTGGGTCGGGTCGTTCAGTTTTTCTGCGGTTTCGACGACCGCGGCGCCGGCCGCCGCCAGCTCCCGCTCCTTCGCTCGCTTTAAATCCTCAGCTTCGTTCGCGCGCGCGCGGGCCGTCTTGATCTCTGCCTTCCAGGCGGCCTTCTCCAGCCGTTCGGTAACCTCCGCGCGGGCCTCCGCGACCATGGTGTCGTTGGCCGGGCATTCCCGCAGGCCGCCGCCCTCTAAACAGACCCGGACCCGCTCAGTCCAGTCAGCCTCGCTGATGTGGTCAGGGCGCTTCAAGGGGATCGTATTAACGATCGAAAACGCGACAAAACACCCGAGGATGACCAGGCCGCCGTGCCACCGCTTCTTCATGAACCAGAAGGGCTTCACCACCCCTGCCAGGCCGAACAACGAGCCTATGGCGAATACGAAACCCAGATTAGTAAGAAACGCGTCCACGCTGTCCCCTCGAACTGAAAACACCCACCGCACCGTGCTGATGGCGGCGGTGCATCAGAACTACGCTGGCGTCTGGCCGCATCCGATGAGTCTCACCGCAACCCGTGGTCGCTCACTACCGATCAGATAGTCAACCTGAAATGAGACTCATCGTCTGTCGTCCCATCGGATGCGAGACGGTCTTGTCCCGCGATGGATATCCGTCGACGTGTAGGAGCCCGCGTGCAGGGACTACGGCAGGCCCAAAGCCTGTCGCAGGAGGACCTGGCCGACCGCGCCGGATTGCACAGGACCTACATCTCCGGCGTCGAGCGCGGCGTCCGTAATCCCACAGTCAGCGTGCTGGAGAAGCTCGCGGTGGCGTTTGGGATCAGCCTCGCGGAGCTGCTGACGTTCGACTGACTGGCGCTATGCTTCGGCGCTCCAGCACTTCCATAGCCGCAGCTAAGGCCTGAAAGTCAGCGGCCGAGGATTTGAGCACACGGCCCGCCGCGTTGACTCTTAAAAGGTCGATCTCCGTGCAGAGGATGTGCGCGCTCTCCAGAATGGAAGATGCGAGCACGCCGAGACGGAGCTTGGCCTCCAAGGCGTCTTCCGGGTCGAGACTTGGGATGAACTCAGGATCGTCGGTCATGACCCGACTACCGCTCCAGCGGCGAAGGAAGTCCAGTCGATAGACGTCGCATATGCGCCAGTAGCGGACATTCCGCAGGCGGCAGAAAGCCGACCTTCAGACGAGCCAAGCGTGGCTCAAGGCCGCCGCACTCTCTCGATCCTGGCAACAGGACGACCAGCAAGGCCATCTTTCTCGACGTGCACTTCGCCAGATTTCAGACGAGGAATGACTGATATTAATTGATGATCGAAAGCTCCACTTCCGTCACCCGAACGCATTCAGTCTGCAGCCCATCACGATGACGACTCAGTTCACGACCCGCGGAAATAGCGGGCTCCAAGTCGTGCCCGCCCCGATACGCGAGTGAGAGTGGAGGATGGGCAAGCTGTTGTTTGGCGTGGTCGTCGGGAAGACGACCAGCAGGCCTTGCCCCCCGAACCCCAAGGGGCTCTGCTTGTAAATCTTGCCTCCGAGTTGGTTGCACATTGCCAACGCGCGCTCACGCTCGTCGTCATCGTCCCAGCCAGAACCGTCGTCTGGGAATGCAAATGAAGAAGGCGGCAGGATTTCGCATGCCCGGAAATCGACATCGATCTGCTCTATCTTCGAAATTCCGCGGAGTATGCGCCTTTGAGCCTCTTCCGTAGCCACAAGGCAAACGCCGCGGACCTTGATGTCAACCAACTCACCCGAGTGATCAGCCACAAAGTTTGCGATGTTGTCTCTCAACGAGGCACCGGTCGCAGCGATATCGTCTATAATGACAAGGGCAGAAATGACCTCGACGTCTTTCCTCAACTTCGCGAATTTCTTTTTGAAGTCAGACGGCGGAATGATGTTGCTCACCGCGATGCCATTTTCCTCGGCATATAGGCTCGCGTAACTGACGCCGCTCTTCCCCTCGCCATCCACATCGGTGATGGCGATGTCGGTCCGCCGCTCGTTCTTTTTTCGCGTGATCGGTACCGGGATCACCGACCGGATGATGGCATGGGCTGATCGGAGACGTTCTCGAACGAGCGTCTCGCTGAACACAGTCGTGCGCTTCAACAGTTTGAAGAGAAGGCGCTGCTCACGCGGGCTGGCCACTTGTTGATACCAAGCCCGGACATCGTCAGTTCCAATTTGACGTCCTCGATACGTCGGCCAGCCTTTGACCAGATCAACGACTTCCTCCGCTCGGACGACGACCGCGTTCTCCTGTTGAATGGCAGATTGGGATAGCTCGTCGGACAGCCTGTCAGCCACGAGCTGATTGGCACCAACGTCGGCGAGCCATTTACCGAAAATCGGCAACACAAACTCGTAGACGCCAGATTTTTCCCTCAAAACTTCGCGCCTGACGAAGTCGTTGAGCACCGGGGAAATCTCCGACTCCGTCAATTCTGAAGACGCCTTGCGCTCAGCAATGTTCGAGGCAGTGAGAGGGACTGGCTCGCGCAGACATCTCGCGGCGGCAACGAGTACCCTGCTCCGTCGCAGGATGTCTGGCTCTCTTTCTTCGGCCGATCGGGGCACGCCATCCTGCCACAGATGGGCGAATGAGTTGGTGCCTAGTGCCGAAACCTCCGCTTCCGCCGCTGACCGGACTTCCGTCACGGTGATGTCGGCGTCCCGCTCGGCGACTGCCCGCCGCAGGACCCCGGCGCAGACGATCTTGCCGTAATATGGATTGCCGTTGGTGGCGTTAAAGACCTCAGCGATGCCATCGTCATGCCAGTTGAGAACGCCCGCGCTAGGCTCGCGGATCATTTTCTGGAAATCGCCCCACTCGCTCTCACGAGAGAAATAGCTGAGGTTGATCCGGGAAAAGTTGTTCACGCGTTGGCCTTGGCGGTCGAACACGAACGGCATGTTCTCGCCGCCGACCAGACATAGGCAAATATTCTCTCGGCGAGAGATGGCTCGGAGATTTCCGAAGAAGGTGTCCGCCAGGTTACCGTGCAGGAATAGCTCCTGAGGGATCTCGTCGAACTCGTCGATGATCACGACGAACTTCGTGTTCGGGAGAACTGTCGAAGCGATCGATGAAAGCTCGACTATCGGAGCGAGCGATCCGTCGTAGTCGCCGGGTTCGAACGTGAATCCGTTGGGGAATTTCGATTTTATGAAACGCTCGATGCTTTGACCAAGCTGTTTGATGCAGTCCTTTGGCTCGAAGTGCGCAACGTCCCCCCAGAGGATGTAGTGATAGAAGATGTTCTGACCCGCTTCGTGTTGGGTGGCGAAAGCTGCCGCGGCCAAGGCCAACGAGGTCTTCCCGACCCGTTTTTGGCCGGTGACGTAGAACGGCTCCATTGGATTCCTGAGGAGCTTGCTGGCTAACAGCCGGACCTTCTCGTCACGACCGATGAACGCGTCTCCTTTCGCGACGTCTGTGCTGTATGGCGTCCAGAATTGAATGGAGTTCCAGTCGACGTCACTCGCCTGAGACATCACGGTAAACTCGAAGACGTCGCTATCGCGCGCAGGGCTTCCGATCTCGCCCCATTCGACGTGGATGATGCCATCGAAGCGTTCGGTGGGCCGGATGACCATCGCTTCGAGCACGACGGAGAAGTCACCGGGCAAGACGTTTCCGAGCGATAGCGTCTGGCTGGGGATGTAGACATCATCGCCGCTGATTGTTGTCGAGATACGGACGTCCGTGGCGAGTCCGGGCCCGTCATTCCTTAGCGGTATAAGGACCGGAAAAGCGCGGCCTTCCTCATGCAACGGATACCGCTTCTGCAGCTCCTTCGTCGCTCTCGGCCAGCGGACGGCCGTCTGAAACCTCGCCCGCACGGAGGCAAGGTAATCCTCGATCACGATAGCTACGTTCGTCAGAAATGGATTTAGATAGTCGACGGCTAGAAATGACCCGTTTTCTTGTCCGGCGAGACGTGCATCGGAGATGCTCCGGACGCACTCCTCGTAGTCGGTTAGGAAGCTCGCTTCGGGTGTGGCGATCCGTTTCAGACGACTGAAGACGGCCTCGATCGCGTTGCGGATGTCGTTCAAACGGAAGGGCTCGCAATAGCCGCGAACAACACTGTGGTTGAGCGCCCCGATGATCTCCTTCCTCGCGGCTAGAAGCGCTTCGAGATCGCCGAATCTGTCAGCGACAGGGTTCAGTAGCTGCCCCACCTTCTGATGCGTCAAAGAGATCTGGCCGTATTTCTCGTAGTTCTGACTTCTCGGGTTGAACTTTAGGAAGGCCACCAGGTCCGGGAGGGCCGCCTCAACGATGGCGACCACAGACCTCACGATATGGTTAGCTGAATTCGGCTCCGGAATGAGTCCTTGGATCGCTAGCAATCTCACAACCACAAGCGCAGCCGTCCGGTCAGGGTGCGCGTCTCGAGCGATGAGCGCCAACGCGTCTCCGATAGACCCTGTGCTGGCGAGGTCGCCCGCCTTCTCAAACAGCCAGTGGCGGAGGCTGTTTCTGGCCTCGACCAGCCCGTCACCGGGTGACAATGCCAGTTGCTCAAATCGCGCGACGGGATTGCTGGATGCGATGTGCTCGTGAAGCGAATCTTTTGTCATTGAGCCCCCTCTGGTCCCTATCAGTACAACCGCTCGTGCGCGGGCGCGATCAAAAGGATGCAATCGGAAGCAGAGCAGGATTGAAAAGGGTACCTTCGGCCCTGAAGCGCCAGTAGCAGCCCTTGGCTCTGAGTCCGAGACTGACGTTCCAAGAAGCAGACACGCGCACGGCCAGACTCACACACGGCCAAACGCCCATCGGCGCTGTTAGAAGTGCTCATGAGGAGTTACGACTTCGGCCCGGCTTAACCCGGTGGCACCGCCGAGGTCAGGACGCCAGTTCGATAATCCGGGCTCTCGCCGTGGCGAGGTCGAGCCGCGGGGTCTTGAGATCGGTCTGGGACCCGGAACCGGAGTGAACGAGGAAACCGTCGGTCGCACCGATCGCGGTCATCGCACGATAGAAACCGGGGCGCGGCGGCGTCTCTGGACCGGCCTTGCATTCAACTGCCACGAGCCGCCCGTTCCACGGACGGAAGTCGAGCACCAAGTCGATCTCATCCGCCCCGTCGGGTCCGGGCTCGCGATAGAACTGGGCGGCGTCGGGACGGTTCGCGGCATGGATCAGCGTCTCGATCGCATAGCCTTCCCAACTTTCACCCATGAGCGAATGTGCACGTAGTTGTTCAATCGTCTCGATGCCAAGCACTGCGTGCAACAGGCCGCTGTCCCGGATGTGAATCTTCGGCTTTCTAGCCAGACTCGCCTCGCTACGAAGGGGATAGTTTCGGAGTTGTCGGACGACGCCGAGGCGCTCGAGAACATGGAGCGCGGAACGGACATCGGCCCGCTTTCCTATCGACGGATTGTCCAGGTCGAACTCTCCGCCGTTCTGGCCCGCCACCCAGGTCAGGATGTCGCCTATCTTGAGACCGGGCGAAAGACCCCAACGGGAGTAGTCTCGCAGCAGCAAGGCATCGATCATCTGCTGTCGCCATTTCAAGCTGGCGAGATCGTTCTCCGCTGCAAGGCTCTCGGGCAAACCGCCTCGCAGCCAGTGTTGATCCAGATCGAACATCGGGCGGTTGCTCGCCACCGGTGAAGCCAGCGGCTCGACTTCTGCGGTGAACGGCTCTGCGATCTTGAGCTCGTCCGCGAGAACTTCGTGACGCTGCAGGGGATCGAGATCGACGATCTGCACGCTGCCCGGCAGCGCCTCCTGAAGCTGGCGGGTCGCGGCAAGATCGAGCGGCGCGATCACATATCTGGATAGGCGGCTCGCCTCGATTTCCCGAAAGGAGCCGATGAAGACGTTCACCTCCGCGCCCCCAATATGATCGATTACCTGGAGAGGCGCGGAGCAGGCCGCGACTTCCGCCGGCCGGACCCGTTGCACGCCGACCTGGTCATCGCACCACACCGCCAGGAGCGCGCTTCGACCGACGCGCGGCAGGCCGTGAAGGATAGTGATCCGACTTTGTTCGACGGTGCTCTCCAGCCGCACCCGCGCCTGGCGGCGGTTCATCAGGACGGCCGTTCCAGATCAAGGACGACGACGGCGACCCGGCCTTCCTGCGCGAGAGCACTAGTCTCTGTGAGGGCGACCTGTAGCTCTGGCGCGCTGGTTGGCGTCGGCGTGCCGGTGGGCGGTGCCTGCAGCTTTTTGGACGAGGCGGCTCCGAACCAGAACACGAGGTAGATTCCGACTTCGGCCCGCCAGTCGTTCATATAGAGTCGGTCAAGCTGGTCGTCCGCCGCAGACCACAGTTCGCGGTGCCATTGCCCCTTGATTTCGATGGGTACGCCCAGGTCGCCGAGCTGACAGAAAACGTCAGCCCGCTTGTCGTCCGCCAGATGCGCCTCGGGAATGGCGTCAATGCCGAAAGGCAGCGGGCGGAGCATCTTGAGCAGACTGTCGCGACAACGTTCCTCTCCATGGGGACCTCTATCGGTCACGAAGTCGCGGTACCAGTCGAGGTCGCTGCCTCTTAACAGGGCCTGGACCTTGACCAGTTCTTCTAGCAGCACCGACTGCAACTGAGCGGACGTCGTGGGTGCCGCGTCTTGAACGGTCGCGCTGACCGTACTGAACTCCGGGGCCCGCCAGTCGGCCTCGACCCGCTTGCGTTTCTGCTCCGCCAAAGCCGTCCGAATGAGGTCCGAATAAAGGTCCGCCGGGTCATCGCGCAGGTCCTTGAGCGCCCTGACCGCCGCGTCCGACGCATTGTCTCCAAGCCGGCGGATGAGTGCCGACACGAAATCGCTGGCGTCCCAGGCGTTGGCATCCCCCGAACTGCTGCCGCTAGGTCGGTAGGTCATCGGGAAACGAGGCCTGAACCGCCGCAGCATCCAGAGCGCTTGGTCCGGCTCGACATCCACCCGTTCGCCGTCCGCGCGCCGACTGCCGAGACGGGATCGAACGTGCCAAAGCAGGCCGTCCGGCACGGAACCGGCAGCCTCCATTTCTGCGCGAGTTGCATCGAAATCGACGAGGAGGCCGACCGTGTCCCAGATCAGCCGGCGCTCCGGCTCCAGAGACGACAGACCTCTGCGTTGGCGCGCGAGGTCGCGGAGAGCCGGGAGTGCGTCCGGGATGGCGAGCAAATGGTCGACAAGCTCCGCCTCCGGCCCAACCGCCATTGCTTCGAAACGGTTGAGCCATTCGAGTGCGAGCGTGGTCGCGAGCCTGGCGTCAACGGCCTCGCGCATCAGGGCGTAGAGCCCATCGACATGCGCGCGACCGCGTCTGAACTGCGGTTCGAAATAGAGCCGCAGGGTCTCTTCCCAGACGCCGCGCTTACGTAACTCCTCGGCGAGGGCGCTCCCGAGACCAGGCACGCCGGCGTGATCGTCGATCCGACTGGATCGGACCTCGACGAAGCCCGCCATCACTCGTTCCGTCGGGAGATCCGCGAAGCCCCGGCCGGTGCGGTATCGTTCGGCCAAGGCCGCGACGATGATGTAGGCGGCCTCCCAGTGTTTGTCGTCGGCGTGACTTTCAGCGATTTCGCTCGCACTCGGCTTGACCGGCTCCGACTTCAGAAACGCTTCTATACCGGCCAGTGCGGCGTCTCGCAGTTCGGCGCCCAGCCATTCCTCCAGACGCCCGGCGCCGTCCGAGTCCTTGTCCCCCATGTCGGCAAAAAGCTTTAGGTATGCCCGGGCGGGATTGGCGACGAGCTTGAAGGCCCCTGACTGCAACTCCTCGACCTGTCTCTCAAACTCGGCGCGATGCTTCCTCCATCGCTTGACCCGCTCTGTCTCACGGGCCCGCTTGCGGCGCTTCTGGTCGATCTCCCACTGCGGCGTTTCAGGTTTGCCAAGTTTGGCGAGCCAAGCTTCGGCTTCGGGGTCGCCGTGCGCGAAGCGCTCGGCCGCTCTTCGCGCCGCCGCCCCTTGTTCGGCGTCATGTCTGGCGATGGTGAGAATGTCACGCCACCGGGTGTCAGTCGTCTCCATCACGCCGAGAAGCGCGATTACGTCGCCTTCGTCGGGAAGGAGCCCCGGCGAACGTTCACCCAGGCGCCATCCGGCATGCCAGAGGTTGCCCTTCGGGACTTCGTCGATCAGCACGCGGCGCTGAACGGCCCGACGCAAGGCGTTGTTCGAACGAAGATGATTGGCTACCAGCTCTCGTGCATCGCGCTGGTAGCCGTGATGGTCGTCCAAGGTTCGCAACCAACCCCAAAGACGGTCTGGCGCCACCGCCTCCACCGGGAGAAGTCGGGCAAGGAGAGCTTGAGCGAGGTCCGAGAAATGAGAGCGACGCTCGTGGGGATCGTCGTCATCGTCTTGCAGGTCCATTGATGCGAGCGCATCGAGAAGCCCCCCGATGCGATCCAGCGGCAGCCTGCTCTGCAGGTGGTAGAGGATCCCTATGGTGCGGTCAGCCAGGTTAAGCTGAGCCTTAACCACCCGCCCGATCAGGTCATCGCTGAAGATGTCGTAGCCGACCGTGTCCAGGATCTCGACGCTAAGCCGGACGGTGTCCTCGTCACCTTGCCGAAGCAGCTCCTCGACAAGCGCCCGCCAGTCGCGCGCCTGATCCATTTCAAACAAGCGATCGATGGAAGCACTGCGGAGTGCAAAGGCGGCTGTCTGGTCGCGGATCAGACTGTCCAGAACATTGGCGAGCGCGGGGACCAAAGCCGATCCCTTGACCGCCTGCAGGATCAGAAGCCGCAAGCCGAACTCGACGTCGCCGGACGCGATCAGGGCGCTCAAACGCGAGAGGAGCGCCGGCTGAGCCAGCCCCGCCAGCCGATACTCGCTCCAGTCCCGGAACCGGGGGTTCTGCTCCGCCAGAACCTCGAGCGCATCAAGCAGGCCGGACGCCTGCGAGGCCGTCAGCTCGTCCGCGTCACCATACTGGATGACGCCCATCGGGTCAGCGGCGATGACCTCGCCTGCGAGTTCCGAGCTATGCCAGGCCAGCCACGCATGGAGGCCGCGAAGGCTTGCCGGCACCAGGCTCGGGGCATTGAACAGACTGAGAAGGCGTCGCCGCTTGCGAGCCGTGTCCGCGCATCGCGCGAGCCAACGCGCACCGAGAAACTCACCGATCGCCCGGTGGGCGTAGCTGAAGCGATCGCTTTCGACTGCCACGAACAGGCGGGAATCGAGCACCTCGGTGATCGCTGCCGCATGAGGAAGCGTGATGATCTCGGTGAGGGGCAGATCGTCGGCGCCGGGGTTCACCCTAACGGTGATGGCGTCCTTGCCGGTCAGGATCAACGACGCAAACGCCGCGCCTGCCGCATCCAGGACTGCCCCTTCGGGCTGCGCCACCAGCCTGGCGCCCACCTTCTCGTCACGATGCTCCTTTCGCATTAGATTGGTGGCGGTCTCGAACAGATCGCCCCGCGATCGAGGGAGGGTGCCTTGGCCGATCACCTCCCGGATCAGGTTCAACGTCTGGGGGTTACTCCAGAGCCCTGCGAGGCCCTGTTCCTCAAGCGAGGACGCCGCTTTCTCGGCTTCGCTCTCGCCAAGCGCTTCACCTAACAGCTCGACAGCATCCTCCCGCTCCAACGGATCAAGATAGAGTTCGAGCGGGGCCTGACCGTAGAGGTCAGACAGGCCCTGTATCCCCGTGGCGCTTCGCCAGTCGGCGACGCGACACGACAGGATGAACCGTGGATATCCGAGCTCGGCTAGTTTGCGCACGACGAGATCGACCGCGTCCCCATCGCGTTGCGCTGAAATCTCGTCGAGCGCATCGACGACCAGGGTCTCGGCACCGCCGAAACGGATCGCCGTGTCCGGCGCATTGATCAGCAGACGCGCTGTGCAGAAGGTGTATCCCTCTAGACCCCTGAGCTGACCCAGAAGGGTCGACTTGCCCATGCCGGCCTCGCCCAAGACCACCAGAGAGCGCGCGTCCGTGGTGAGGAACGTGTGATCGACGGTCTTGCGCTCCCGGTCGTCCTGGAACCACATCGTTCGACGCAGGAGAATGTCCGTCACGGGTTACCCTCCTGATCCGAGACAACGCCTTTCGGTGCAGCGGTACGCTGCTCACAGATGACCGCCATCGGGTCGGGGCGCCTCAGGGGCGACGGTTGGTCGAGATTCTTATTCACCTTCCGAATCTTTCCGACGAGGGCCGCGCCCGCAAGCACGAAACGGCCGAGGTGGAGTTTCCAGGATGAAGCGCGCAGAGCGCCAGCGACGACAACGCGCCTCGAGCGGCCTGATGGTCGAGGCTCAATCGTCAGCATAGGCGACGCCGACGTAAGCGAACGGCTTGTCCCACTCCTCAACCATGCGCCCGACGAGAATGCAGTGGCACCGTCCGGTGGTGGTCAGCGCTTCGCCCCCCAGACCCTCCGCTGCCTCGTACCGGCCGGATGCCAAGGCTCTCGGAAAGATGTGGAAGACCCATGGTGGGTCGTCAGCATCCGGCGGCACCCAGAGAAAGGCGCGCGTGTGATCCGGTTCCCGCCAACGTTTCGCTACGGTCCCGCGCAACGCGTCCAACTGCCGCCGGATCGCCTTCTGCTCATCGTGGCTGGCGCCGTTGAGTAGTCCGATAGCCGCTGTAGTCCAGCCTTCCGGCCGTCGCTCGAGGAGTCTGTCGAGGATCGGTCCGACAACCAAGCCGCGCCGCGGGGCCGGCTTCCTCATGAGCACGCCGGCATCCTTGCTCGAGTAGTAACGGTCGATATCGGCGGACATTTCGGTGATTGCTAAACTGGCGACTTCCGGCATCCCGTTCAGAACGAAGCCGGTCTGCAGATAGAAGCCGATCAGATCCAACTCGTCGCCGATCAGATTGACCCGCTTCTGGATTCGCCGACGCTCCGAGAAGTAATGCAGCACATGCGCAGGCCCGAGCAAATCGACGACGCAAGCGAGATCCGCGACGTTCAATGTGGCGGGAAGGTCGAGGTCCTCGCGGACCCACCCGGCTCTCTTGAGCTCGCCTTCGGCTGACGACAAGGCGGAGAAGTCGTCCAGGGTCACGGACAGGCGCAGGACCGTATCGACCTTGGTCGGGTCAATACCTAGGCCGGAGACAACTGCGTCCGCAGGCGCGTCCCCCGCCCCAGCCGCCCGGATCAGCTGATCGAGACGCTCGGATTGCTCGGCTGGATCGACTACCAGCGACTGGATATGTTTGCGGACGCGATCTGGCGCTCCACGAAGACCCTCGGCCGACAAGGTGTGGGATTTGGCCTCAGCGATCACGACTGTCCTGTCGAGAACCGCCAAGACATCGGTCTCATAGGACTTCCCGTCCCATCGCCACTTCGCGCATGACTTCACGGTCGCACCGGGAAGCGCCAGCTTTAGAAGCCGCTCGAGTTCTTCTTCGAGATAGGCGGACCGACGATCCGCCAGTTTCTCGGCGAGCCCGGCCTCTGCAAATACGGCGCGCAGGATCGGGTGAATGAAGCTGGAGGCAGTTTGAGGGAATGAGAAGAAATACGCGGCTCCGGTGCGAATGCCCGGACGGAACCACACCGGATTGTTCATGAACAGGCGGTCGACCTTCTGGCCCACCAGGGCGCCGGGTGGGTAACTCAGGCGATCCATGACGACAGACGCTACGGCGGGCTCGACTTTCGCACGCTCGGCCACGGAAGCAGCGGACACGACGGCGCAAGCGACCAACCGTCGATCCGCGTGGGAGAGCAGCCGGAAGCGCACCGACTCCTCGGGCTCGCGCGGATCAAGACCTCTGAGGAACGCCTCGGGATCGCCTTCCACTCCCGGGTAGCGCTGGAAAAACAGACGTACGAACTGACGAAGCGATCGAGCGCGCCAGATCGATTTCAGGAGTCTGAACCGGTCGCCTACCTGTTGGTCCACGAGGTCAGCGACGGCAGTGATCACCGCGATCATCTCTGTGGCCGTGAAGCCCAGACGCCCCCTCAACGCTGCGTCGAGCGGTCCATAGAGCGCGCGCGTGATCCGGAGCACTTCACTGGAATAGCCCCAGTTGCGCACCGCCTGAGTGTGGGTGCGGATACGTTCCTGAAGACCGAGAACGGCCGCTTCGGCGGGTTCAAACGGCGCTTCGACCGCCAGAAGCCGACGGCCATGCTCGGCGTCGGCGATAGCGACAATGCTCTTGATCGCCTTCTGCATATCCTGCGGTTCAGCCGGCTCGCGGCCCCACTCGGCTGCGGGAATGGTCAGGGAGATCGCCTGAAGGAGTTCAACATGATGCTGTTCAACACCTTCGATCATACCGCGTGGGGAAACACCCCCCGGGCCAACACCAGTTCGCAGCCCCCATCCCGCGACAACCGCTATCACATGGGGCGGATAGACTGCGCGCATCAGGGTGCGCAGGTCTTCGATCAGGGCGGGCAGTGTCGCGACCTGATCGCGTGCCTCCCCGAGGCGAGCCTCCCGAAGCGCGATCAAATCCTCGGAAGAAAGGCGCACAATGCCGGGCCCCTCGTCACGAGACGAGGCTCGCTGCGTTTTCTTTCGAGGGCGTCTTCGTGCCATATCGCTTCAATCCCTCGGTTCCGCTCTTCGCGACGCCGAAACCGCCGCCTCCTTCGTAGGCATGCCGGAGTGGAGACGTCGACGCCGCCCTTGGCCGCCACAATCGAAGGCTAACCCCGGCCTAGAAATAAGGTGGCGTGCAGGAGGCGTCTTCGATCTCCCGGTGGACCGGAGGCGGGCGGAAGCCGATGTAAGCCAGAAGCACTTTTGCGGGATATAGCTATCGCGCATGTCCGCGAACGACAGGTGGTGATGAACACTGTTCCGGGCGGCGTTTACGGCACATGCGCTCGCGGCCCACTGGCGCGGATCGCTACAAAAATCTCGTCGACATGGGCATCCGTCAGGGTGATCGCATCAAACCAGTCGGGCCAGAACTCTCCACTACCGAGCCTGTTGGCTTGGCGCTGGGCCGCCTCTTCGCACCGCCTTTCAACTAGATCGGCGAAGCCTTCCGGAAAAACTTCCGGCCACGCTTCTAGGAGACGGGGGCCGAAGCGCTGACTGTTGTGCTTCAGGGCGTTGTTGAGATGGCTTATCACCTTCAGCCGGTCCGCGACCCCCTGCCCCTTCTCAACGGCCTTGGCGGCAAGTTCATCATGGGTCTCCCGTCCATGGGTGCCGGTCCATGAGCGTATGACGCGCTCCCAGTGATGATAGATCGCCGTCGCGTAGGTCTTCCGGAGGGCGTTCTTCGTTTCATCGATCACCTCAAGATCGTAGTCGAAGAACTGGCTCTGTTCCCAAACCCACGCGCCCGATTCCTCGTCCCGCTCGCCGACGGGCGGCTCGCCCCGCTCAAGCGCGGCCTTATAGGCGTCGTACTCGGCGCTGATGCGCTCGCGCTGCTGTTCCAAGGCCGCCATCGCTGCAATCAGACTGTCCCGCAGGATCATCAGCCCCCGCTCGAAATCGTGGCCGTAGACGTTGAAGTTGAACGCGACCATTTCTCTATCCCTCGCCCCTTGGGGACACCTGCGAAGGGTCGGTTGTTCCGGGGAAAGCCAAGCCGGTCGCGGTCACCGTGTCCATAACGTCCAGAGCTACTTGAGCGACGTGCCGATGCAATTGCTCCAGCCAGGCGATGTCGATCTCACTCTCTAGGACTTCGAGGTTGCGTGACACGAAGAACGGCTTGGCGACGACGGCCGACACCGGTTGCCAGCATGCGTGGCAGATCGCATTGCGGAGCGGCGCCGTGGCGCGGATATCTGCGACTACCTCCGCCGCATAATCCTTGTCGGTTCGGGGATGGTTCGCGACCGCTCGTTCGAACCCGGCTACCAGAAGTCCGAGCGTGGCTTTCAGGGCTCCCTCCAGATCTGTCTGCCAAGAGTCCAAGGCCGCCAGTCGCTCCGCCTCTTCCTTCGGCGCCGGCTGATCACCGGTCAGCGCGAAGATCGCGCGCTGCAGCGTCCACTCGAGAAAGCCGAAGGCTGCGACGGTCCGTCCCAACGCTTCCCAAAAAGACGTGTCCTGGCTGTGGGTGGGAAACGCCGGAGGGAGGCCGGACCGCTCAATGATCCTGGGCACGGCAACCGACTTTCGTACGACCAGTCCGTAGGACGGTCTTGGGCCCGGTCCGGTCAGACCGTCGGATAGAAGTCCTTGGTCTGATCGGCGCCGAAGTCGTCGTCCCAAGTCAGTCTGATCTGGGTGCGGCTGGCCGAACTGAGGTGGAAGAAGACGTGCAGTTCGATGACGGCATGGGGCTCAAGAACCGGGGCCGGAAACTTCTCCGCCAGATCGTTTCGGATCAGGAACCCTTCCTCGGCGATCTCATCTAGCCGGACGTTGCGCGCGGCGGCCTTGCCGCGATTGAAAACCTTCATGCGATAGTCCGAACGACCCGCCTTGTAGATCGCCACGCCGAGTTCGGCCCGACGCTGGGCCTGGTTCTCGCTCGCCTCTTTTTCGATCAGTAGGTGATTGAGCCGCTCGGCCGTGCGCTCAAAATTTAGCTGACGCTGATTGAATCTCTTCGTGGTGACGAACGCCCAGACAGAGACGACCAAGGCACCCAGCGCCAGCAGATCACCGAGGTCCGGCGTCAGATTCACTACCTCACCTTGATGTATTTGGATCCCCGGAACGCATCCCTGAATGTCTTGCGGGCGTGGTCCATCACATCGGCCTTTATGTCGTCCAGCGCCGACTCGATCATCTCCCCGTTCTCCGCAATGAGCTGTTCGCGCGTATAGATGCGGCCGCAGCCGGCGCACCGGATCGGCGCGTCCAAGTTTTCCGGGTCATGCTCGAACTGGTCGCCCGCGCAGGTCGAGCAAATCATTCCGACGGACCGGTCCAAGTTTGGCAAAGGCATCCCCGCCTCCTGAAGTCAGACCGAAGATGTGATGATTTGCGTTGGAGAACAATACCGGAACCGCCGTTCCTTGGCGAACGCGTGAGGTCACTTTATGGCGAGAGGTGATCGCCGTCGCAGCCACCCCGTTTTGCTGGGTTGCGCTTCGACCATGCTTCATCTGCTCATAGACGCCAGCGTTTGGCGCGACTTCGCCAAGGATCATCGACAACTTGCTCAAAAGCGGACGTCGTCAAAGACCGCATTGAGCCCGACTCGGACATCGGGCACCCTGCCCGCTTCGCGCCTAAGGAGTCTTCCACGAAGTCGGGCAGCGAGCTCGAATGCCGCCCGCTCCCGCCAACGAGTCCCCATTGCATCGATGAAGAACCGGCTAGGGGTCGTCGCTGGGTGGGGCGGCCTCGAAATCCACAAAGACTCGCATGTCCGTACTAATGCCCGATCTGGTGTGCAGGTCTCATCCCAGCGCCAGCTGCAGTTTATCGACGGGCGCGGCGGCCGGTCGGTCCAGATTAGACAGGGTGACTCCGACCAGACGGACCCCAGCGCGCAGCGGGTAGACGGACCGAACGAGGTCGAGGGCGACCGCGGTGAGGGCCTCGAGGCCCTCGATCCGCCCCTGAACGGACCGACTGCGGGTCGCCTGTTGGAAGTCCGCCCATTTGATCTTGACGGTGACGGTGCGGCCGCGTGATCCGGTGCGCTCGCACCAGGCCCAGACGTCACGCGCCATGGCGCAAACACCCGCCTCGATCCTTTCAGGATCGGTGAGGTCCTCGGCGAAGGTGGTTTCGGATCCCGACGACTTGCGTTCGCGATCGGGCCGGACAGGACGGTGGTCGATGCCGCGGGCGATGTCGTGATACCAGCCGCCCGAACTGCCGAAGTGGTGCTGCAGGAACGCCAGGGTCTGAGCCTTGAGATCGGCCCCCGTCCGGATGCCGAGGTCGTGCATCCTCCGCGCCGTGACAGGTCCCACGCCGTAGAACTGGGTCACCGGCAGGGTTTCCGCAAACGCCTCGCCGCGTCCGGGCGGCACCACGAACTGGCCGTTCGGCTTCCTCTGGTCGGAAGCCAGCTTGGCGAGGAACTTGTTGTACGAGATGCCGGCCGAGGCGGTTAGCCCGGTTTCCTCCAGGATCCGCCGCCGGATATCCCGGGCGGTCTCGGACGCGGTAGGCAGGCCCTTCAGGTTCTCGGTGACGTCGAGATAAGCCTCGTCGAGCGAGAGAGGTTCGATGAGCGCGGTGTAGTCCGCGAAGATCGCGTGAATCTGGCGCGAGACCGCCTTGTAGACCTCGAACCGAGGCGGCACGAACACGAGCTCCGGGCATTTACGCATCGCCGTTGTTGACGGCATGGCGGAGCGGACACCGAAGGTCCGCGCCTCATAGCTGGCCGCCGCGACCACGCCGCGTTTCGCCGCATAGCCCA
>Ga0247812_10000561_pt1 | contig 22842 bp, 20 predicted proteins | sample UWRJL149409B1_FD_178011 | JGI IMG/M metagenome (GOLD analysis project Ga0247812, IMG submission 178011) | Plant litter microbial communities from Arlington Agricultural Research Station in Wisconsin, United States - UWRJ-L149-409B-1 | ecosystem: Environmental > Terrestrial > Plant litter >...
CGCATGGACCACTGTGAAGGCGCCCTTCGCGAAGGCGTGCTGTACGACCTGCTGGGCCGTCATCATCACGAAGACGTCCGCGAGCGTACGCTCAGCTCGTTGATGGAGCGTTATCACGTCGATCTGGAACAGGCTGCACGGGTTGAACGCAAAGCGCTGCACGCGTTCGATCAAGTTGCCGAAGATTGGGACCTGGACGAGGGTGTCTGGCGTGAATTGCTCGGCTGGGCAGCCAAGGTCCATGAAGTGGGCCTGGACATTGCTCACTATCATTACCACAAGCACGGCGCCTACCTGATCGAGCACTCCGACCTTGCCGGATTCTCCCGAGAAGACCAGCAAATGCTCGCTTTGCTGGTGCGTGGTCATCGACGCAACATTCCAAAAGACAAGTTTGCCGAGTTTGGTGATGACGGCATCAAGCTGATTCGCCTGTGCGTTCTGTTGCGCTTTGCAATCCTGTTCCATCACATCCGCGGCACACAGGAAATGCCTCAGGTGATACTGCGCGCCAATCGCGACAGTCTGGATGTGTTGTTCCCGGCCAACTGGCTGGACGAAAACCAGCTGACCCAGGCTGATTTCGCGCTGGAAGCGGAATGGCTGACGCGGGTTGGTTTCGTGCTCAACGTCCGCTAACACCAACTCTGTGGTGAATGGGTTTGTCTGTAGTGAGGGATTTTTTGTGGTGAGGGGATTTATCCCCGTTGGGCGCGAAGTGGCCCCAAATCTGTCACCGTGGTGTATCAGGCAGATCCCATGCAGTGATTTCACGACTGCTTCGCAGCCGAACGGGGTGGTGCGGCATTCCGATAAATCCCCTCGCCACAGGATATTTAGCTGAGGCGAAAAAAAATGGCGATCCGCAGGGATCGCCATTTTTTTGCTTCGACTAATGCTGCTTAACGCACTGCCAGAATCGGACTGCCCAACCGCTCCAGCAGCGTGGCCTGGGCACTGCGTGGGTTCTGGTTGCCGGTCGGCGTGTTGCGGATGTAGCGACCGTCAGACTGCAGGCTCCAGCTGTGAGTGTTATCGGTGAGATAAAGCTCCAGCTCTTTCTTGACCCGCATGACCAGCTTCTTGCCCTCCACCGGGAAACAGGTCTCGACGCGCTTGTCGAGGTTGCGTTCCATCCAGTCGGCGCTGGACAGGAACATCTGTTCTTCGCCGCCATTGAGGAAGTAGAAGACCCGGGTGTGCTCCAGGAAGCGACCGATGATCGAGCGCACGTGAATGTTGTGCGAAACCCCGGCGATACCAGGACGCAGGCAGCACATGCCGCGCACCACCAGATCGATACGCACCCCGGACTGGCTGGCCTTGTACAACGCGCGAATGATCTTCGGATCGGTCAGCGAGTTGAACTTGGCGATGATGTGCGCCGGTTTGCCGTCGAGGGCGAACTGGGTCTCCCGGGCAATCATGTCGAGCATGCCCTTCTTCAGCGTGAAGGGTGCGTGCAGCAGCTTCTTCATGCGCAGGGTTTTACCCATGCCGATCAACTGACTGAACAACTTGCCGACGTCTTCGCACAAGGCGTCGTCCGACGTCAGCAGGCTGTAGTCGGTGTACAGACGGGCGTTGGCCGCGTGGTAGTTACCGGTGCCCAAGTGCGCGTAACGCACGATCTCACCGGCTTCGCGGCGCAGGATCAGCATCATCTTGGCGTGCGTCTTGAAGCCGACCACACCGTAGATCACCACTGCGCCGGCTGCCTGCAGACGGCTGGCGAGTTGCAGGTTGGACTCTTCATCGAACCGCGCACGCAATTCGATTACCGCAGTGACTTCCTTGCCGTTGCGCGCGGCATCGACCAGTGCATCGACGATTTCCGAGTTGGCGCCGGAGCGGTACAGCGTCTGACGGACCGCCAGTACATGCGGGTCCTTCGCGGCCTGACGCAGCAGGTCGACGACCGGGGTGAAGGACTCGAACGGGTGCAGCAGCAGGATGTCCTGCTTGCTGATCACGCTGAAGATGTTCTCGCTGTTCTGCAGCAGCTTCGGGATCTGCGGAGTGAACGGCATGTATTGCAGCTCGCGCTGACTGTCCAGGCCGGTGATGCTGAACAGACGGGTCAGGTTCACCGGGCCGTTGACCTGATACAGCTCGGTTTCGTGCAGGTTGAACTGCTTGAGCAAGTAGTCGGACAGGTGTTTAGGGCAAGTGTCAGCCACTTCCAGACGCACCGCGTCACCGTAGCGACGGGAAAACAGCTCGCCGCGCAGGGCGCGGGCCAGGTCTTCCACGTCTTCGGTATCCACCGCGAGGTCGGCGTTTCGGGTCAGGCGGAACTGGTAGCAGCCCTTGACCTTCATGCCCTGGAACAGGTCATCGGCGTGCGCGTGGATCATTGACGACAGGAACACATAATTGTCGCCAGAGCCGCCCACTTCTTCCGGCAACTTGATAACGCGCGGGAGTAGACGCGGGGCCGGAATGATCGCCAGACCGGAATCGCGACCGAAAGCGTCGATGCCTTCGAGCTCGACGATGAAGTTCAGGCTCTTGTTCACCAACAGTGGAAACGGGTGCGTCGGGTCGAGGCCGATCGGGGTGATGATCGGCGCGATCTCGTCGCGGAAATAACGGCGCACCCAGGTTTTGATCTTGGTAGTCCAGTGACGCCGACGGATGAAGCGGACCTGATGCTTTTCCAGTTCCGGCAACAGAATGTCGTTGAGGATCGCGTACTGGCGGTCGACGTGGCCGTGTACCAGCTCACTGATGCGCGCCAGAGCCTGATGCGGTTGCAGGCCGTCGGCACCGGCTTGTTCACGGGCGAAGGTGATCTGCTTCTTCAGGCCAGCCACACGAATCTCGAAGAACTCGTCCAGGTTGCTGGAGAAGATCAGCAGGAACTTCAGCCGCTCCAGCAAGGGGTAGGACTCATCCAGCGCCTGCTCCAGCACGCGGATGTTGAACTGCAGTTGCGAGAGCTCGCGGTGGATGTACAGGCTGCTGTCATCCAGGCCGGGAATGGCAATCGCCGGCGCCGCCGAAACGGGCTCGGCCACTACCGTGGGGGGAGCAGGCTCAAGTTCCGGTGGCGTTTCGGCGATTTGCTCCACCACGGGTTGAGCTTCTTTTACGGCAACTTCAGTGAGTCCTTCGGTATTCATGACCTTTTCCTGGAGGGCTATTTTTGCTCTCGTAGCAATTGAGCGGCACGGACGGCAAAGTAAGTCAGGATGCCATCGGCGCCTGCACGTTTAAAAGCGGTCAGGGATTCGAGGATAACCCCTTCGCTCAACCAGCCATTCTGGATTGCCGCCATGTGCATGGCGTATTCGCCGCTGACTTGGTAAACAAACGTCGGCACTTTGAATTCTTCTTTGACCCGGCAAAGGATGTCCAGGTACGGCATGCCTGGCTTGACCATGACCATGTCCGCGCCTTCTGACAAGTCTGCCGCCACTTCGTGCAGGGCTTCGTTGCTGTTCGCCGGGTCCATCTGATAGGAGGCCTTGTTGGCCTTGCCCAGGTTCAGCGCCGAACCGACCGCATCGCGGAACGGCCCGTAGTACGCACTGGCGTACTTCGCCGAGTAGGCCATGATCCGCACGTTGACGTGATCGGCCAGTTCCAGTGCTTCGCGGATCGCCTGGATCCGACCGTCCATCATGTCCGAGGGGGCCACCACCTGAGCGCCTGCTTCGGCATGGGACAAGGCCTGCTTGACCAGCGCATCGACGGTGATGTCGTTCTGCACGTAGCCTTCTTCGTCGAGGATACCGTCCTGCCCGTGGGTGGTGAACGGGTCCAGGGCGACGTCGGTGATCACGCCAAGCTCGGGGAACTGCGCTCGCAGCGCTCGCGTGGCGCGCTGGGCAATACCGTTGGGGTTCCAGGCTTCGGCGGCGTCCAGGGACTTGAGTTCCGGCGGGGTCACCGGAAACAGTGCCAGGGCCGGAATGCCCAGCTCGACCCACTTCGCCGCTTCTTCCAGCAACAAGTCGATGGTCAGGCGTTCGACACCCGGCATCGAGGCCACCGCTTCACGACGGTTTTCACCGTCCAGCACAAACACCGGCAGGATCAGGTCATCGACGGTCAGAACGTTTTCACGGACCAGTCGACGCGAAAAATCATCACGACGGTTGCGACGCAGGCGGGTTGCAGGAAACAAACGATTGGCGGGGGTGAAACTCACGGCAGACTCCTGAGCCCGTGCTGACGGGCGAGCGTGACAGTTATAAGCGGGCATTATGACCGTCGTGTGACAGTTATGTGCACTCCCATATTCTGTAGCCACATTCCATTGTCCTTGTAGGAAATGTTCACGTCGAGACACATTTGGACACTTTCATGAATGTGCACGAAGGGTTAGGCTGCGCGTTCATTTCGCCAGCACCCAGACAATGCTCCAGCAATTTCTTCAGGAATTCGGGTATTTCGCCCTCTTTCTCGGCACGTTCTTCGAAGGCGAAACCATTCTGGTGCTCGCGGGCTTCCTCGCGTTTCGCGGATACATGGACATCAAGATCGTCACCATCGTGGCGTTCTGTGGCAGTTACGCGGGTGACCAGCTGTGGTACTTCCTGGGTCGCAAGCACGGGCGCAAGTTGCTCGCGCGCAAACCACGCTGGCAGTTGATGGGTGATCGGGCGCTGGAGCATATCCGCAAGCACCCTGACATCTGGGTCCTGAGTTTTCGGTTTGTCTACGGTTTGCGCACCGTCATGCCCGTGGCGATTGGCCTGTCGGGCTATCCGCCGGGACGCTATCTGTTGCTGAACGGCATTGGCGCGGCGATCTGGGCAAGCGCGCTGGCAGCGGCGGCTTATCACTTTGGCGCGGTGCTTGAAGGCATGCTCGGCAGCGTCAAGAAATACGAGCTATGGGTGCTCGGCGCCCTGCTGGTGCTGGGTGTCGGCCTGTGGCTGCGCCGGCGCTTCAAGAACGCTCGCCTGGCCAGGAAAGTCTACGCTGACGAGCAAGCCCTGAAGGCCGAACAGGCCAAAGCTGACGCGACTAAGACGCCAACCGAGTAACCCGGTCTCTGCAGCAGTAGAGGCCGATCCCGCTCAGCAGGCTGTAACTCAGCAACGCGATCCAGCCCACCGCACTGGCAGGCCACAGCCCGACCATCGGCGCCAGCCATACGAGCGGCACGTTCGAAGCCAGCCTCAGCAGCTCGAGCTTCACCGCCCACGGCCGATTCTCCAGGGCGACGCCCAACGTGAACAATCCCAACGCCACCGCGCCCCAGCCGAGCACCAGTGCGGCGCTCGACAGGCTTCGCTCCATATTCATCAAATAGCTGCCAAGCGCGATGTAGACGCAAAACTGCAGCGCCACATACACCTGCTGACGCCCGTCCAGAGGCACTTCAAACTTGCGGAACTGACTCAGGTCCGGCTTGCTCATCGGGTAGCTTGCCGCGACATCTGCCGGGCGCCATCCGGTGCGCATGAACCAGATGCGCAGCTTGTCCCATCTGCTCTGCGTCCGTCGCGCGTCATCCCACAACTGCACGTAAAACTGCACGTTCGCCCACAGTGGGTTCCAGCTCGCGAGCGGTGTGGTCACGCCGAAGATAACCGGCTCGTTGTCGTCTTCTTCCTGGAACGAGCCAAACAGACGGTCCCAAATAATGAACACACCGCCATAGTTGCGATCCATGTAGAGAGCGTTCTGTGCATGGTGAGCCCGATGATTGGATGGCGTGACAAAAAACCACTCGTACCAGCCAAGTTTGGGAATGTGTCGGGTATGCACCCAGAATTGGTACAGCAGGTTCAGCGCCGCGACGCTGATGAACACCAGCAGCGGTACACCCAGCACGGCCATGGGCAGGTAGAAAATCCAGCTCAGCAAGAAGCCGGTGCTGGTTTGGCGCAAAGCCGTGGAGAGGTTGTAGTCCTCGCTCTGGTGATGCACCGAATGCGCGGCCCAGAGAATGTTGCGTTCATGGCCCATACGATGCAGCCAGTAGTAGCAGAAATCGTAAAGGACAAAGGCAAACACCCAGACCCAGACGCTGTCGGCAGACAGCTCGAACAGCGCCAGATGCTTGAGCGCATAGGCATAGGTCAGCAACCCGACACCTTTGGTCAGCAGTCCCGTGGTGGTCGACAAGACACCGGTGCTGATGCTGTTGATCGCGTCGGCGATCCGGTAATTGCTCATCCCGCGCCAACGGTCAGCCAACAGCTCTACGGCGATCAGCACCAGGAAAAACGGAACGGCATACAGAATGAGGTCCATGACGCGTCCTGATCGGGATCTTGAACACAGATCCTAGGTGTAGCCGCCCAATATCCCTATGGCAACCGATGACAAATTAGTGGACATTTAGCGCCATAAATAAGGAGAAAAGCCCATGAGCAAAAAAATTGCAGTGATCCTTTCCGGCTGTGGCGTTTACGACGGCGCCGAAATCCACGAGAGCGTGATCACTCTACTGCGATTGGACCAGCGCGGCGCTCAGGTGCAGTGCTTTGCCCCAAACATCGCGCAGCTGCATGTGATCAACCATCTGACGGGGGAAGAAATGCCCGAGTCGCGCAATGTGCTGGTGGAGTCCGCGCGAATCGCACGGGGCAATATCAAGGACATTCGCGAAGCCAGTGTCGATGACTTCGACGCGCTGATCGTGCCGGGCGGTTTCGGCGCGGCGAAAAATCTGTCGAACTTTGCCATCGAAGGCGCCGGCTGCTCGGTGCATCCGGACGTTCTGGCGCTGACCGAAGCCTTCGCCGAAGCGGGTAAGCCGGTCGGGCTGATCTGCATTTCTCCGGCGCTTGCGGCGAAAATCTATGGTCCTGGCGTGACCTGCACCATCGGCAACGATGCCGAGACAGCTGCCGCCATGAACAAAATGGGGGCTACTCACGCGGATTGCGCGGTGACTGACATCGTTGAAGACAAGGCGCGCAAACTGGTGAGCACCCCGGCTTACATGCTTGCTCAGAGCATCGGTGAGGCGGCATCGGGGATCAATAAACTGGTCGACCGCGTGCTCGAACTGACCCACGAAAACGACGTGTAAAGTAAAGATCAAAAGATCGCAGGCTGCGCCAGCTCCTACGTGGACTGGATGCGCACCTTTTTAAGAGCCTGCGATCGTTTCAGGGCTTGCGGGAAAGCCGTGTGAGTATCCGGTCCAGCGCATTGGCAAACGCTTGCTTCTCGCGCTCGCCAAACGGCGCTGGACCACCGTTCATCTGACCCTGCTCACGCAGATCGGTGAACAGGTTACGCACCGCCAGTCGATCGCCCATGTTCTGTGCATCGAACTCCTTGCCACGGGGATCCAGCGCAGCAACGCCCTTCTTCACCAGACGATCGGCCAGCGGTACATCACTGCAGATCACCAGCTCGCCAGGCACCGCGTGTTCCACCAAATAGTCGTCTGCCGCGTCCGGCCCGCTGGGCACCACAATCAATTTCACCAGGGCCAGACCCGGTTTGATTTGCGGCTGCCCGGCCACCAGCACCACTTCGAACTGGCGCTTGAGGGCGAACTTCACGACCAGGTCCTTCGCCGCCCGAGGGCAGGCATCGGCATCGATCCACACACGCATGAATGTTTCCTCTTTAAACACCAATCAGGTCAGGAAACCTGAACCCGCCGCTTCTCCGCCAACCGGCTACGGCCATACAAGACAATGATCGCAATGATCGCCGCCGCCTGCGCACTCAGCGAATAGGCATCAGCGTGGATGCCCAGCCAGTCGAAGTCAAAGAACGGCACGGGATGGGTGCCAAAGATGCCGGCTTCCTGCAATGCCTTCACGCCATGCCCGGCGAACACGACCGACAACGCGCACAGCAGTCCAGCGTTGATGCCGAAGAACAACGACAACGGTAGTTTTGCCGAGCCTCGCAGGATCACCCAGGCCAAACCGACCAGCAGCACCAACGCCGTTGCTCCGCCGGCCAACACCGCGTTATGACCGGCCGGGCCCGCCTGCAACCACAAGGTTTCGTAGAACAGGATGACCTCGAACAACTCGCGGTAGACGGAGAAAAATGCCAGCGTCGCGAACCCGAAACGCCCACCACCGCCCACCAGGCTGCTCTTGATGTAATCCTGCCAGGCCGCCGCATGACGGCGATCGTGCATCCAGACGCCGAGCCATAGCACCATGACGCTGGCAAACAGTGCCGTCGCGCCTTCGAGCAATTCGCGCTGGGAACCGCTGACATCGATCACATACGCCGCCAGCGCCCAGGTGGCCAGACCTGCCAGCAGCGCCAGGCCCCAACCCGCGTTGACGCTGCGCACGGCGGATTGCTGGCCGGTGTTACGCAGGAACGCAAGGATCGCCGCCAGCACCAGAATCGCTTCCAGGCCTTCACGCAACAGAATCAACAGACCGGAAATATAACTCAGGGACCAACTCAGGCCGTCACTGCCCAACAGACCGGCCGATTCCTTCAATTTGGTTTTCGCCGTGTCCAGTCGTTGCTGAACCTGGGCTACTGGCAGACCATCCTGCAATGCCTGACGGTACGCCATCAGCGATTTTTCAGTGTCCTTGCGGACGTTGGCGTCGACGTTGTCCAGGGAGCTCTCGACCAGTTCGAAGCCCTCCAGGTAAGCCGCTACCGACAAGTCATATGCCTGATCGTGATCGCCGGCTCGATAGGCCGCGATGCTCTTGTCCAGAGTCGCTGCCGTGTAGTCGAGCAGTTGCGCCGGGCCGCGCTTGGCCTGGGGTGGCTGAGCTCGCTGCGCACGATAGACCCCGGCGGCTTGCTGTCCTTCGGCGGCCTGCACTTCAGCAGGCGTTTGTCGGGACAGGTCCGCAATGTTGTAGGTTTTCTCAGATGCCGCAGCAGCCGGATCGGCGCTGAAGCTGGCGATATAGGTCGCCAGGTCCCAGCGCTGACGATCGTCCAGTTGATCTGCAAAGGCTGGCATATCGGTGCCTTCGATACCCAGGCCCAGCGTGCTGTAGATCGCGTAGAGACTCAGGTGATCCATGCGTGCGCTGTCGCGCAAATTGGACGGCGGCGGCGTCAGGCCAACGCCAGCCGGGCCGTCGCCTGCGCCCGCATCACCGTGGCAGACCGAACAATGCTGTGCATACAGCGGCGCACCCCGGGTCGGGTCGGGCGTAATGATCGGCGCCTGACTGACTTCGTAAGCGACGGCGAGTTTTGCACCGAGCTGCCGCGCCTGACGGGTGACGTCCGCGCCGTTCCGGTGTTCGGTAACGGCACTGCGCAATGCGCTGACGCCCTGCTCCAGCCCGACTTGCTCCGGCTTGGCGGGCATCGCGACGATCAGGCCTTGTAGCGCTTTTATGGAATCCAGCTGCGCCTGGTATTTGGATTCATTGATGACCTTGCCCGCCTGGACCGCTTGCGGATAGTCGGCGCCAATGTAATCAAGCATGTGCAGCGCTTGTGGCGCGCCTTCCACCGTGTCGGCCAGCAGTTGGAAACTGCCGAGCGCAGCGAGCGGCAACACGAGCCAAGCCAGTAGTCGTGACGGGGCAATCATGAATGAATCTCAATTGGAAATACGAAGTTACACATTGTTCACTTCGAATCCCATTCACTCAAGCTTTGTTCGCTGATACCGGACGTTCTGCGCAGATGACGGAACCCTGTTGAGTCCTCTGTAGCAGCTGCCGAGGTACGAGGCTGCGTTGCGTGTCCGCAGAACCGCCCTCAGGGGCCGCTACGCAGCCCGACGCAGCCTCGTGCCTCGGCAGCTGCTACATGGACCCCGTATTCCTGGATGTTGGATGATTTACACCGCCGCCTTGCGCAATGTCGCCATAAACGCCGCCGCACCGATGAACAGTCCGGCAAACGTACGGTTCATGCGTTTTTGCTGCGTGGGTGTGCGCAGCAGACGCAGCACCTTCGATGCCAGGCCTGTGTAGCCGGCCATGACAATCAGATCCACACAGACCATGGTGACGCCGATGATCAGGTATTGAGCCAACAGCGGCGCATGCGGGTCAATGAACTGCGGCAGCACCGCCAGCATGAATACCAGTGCCTTGGGGTTGCTGATGTTGACCAGGAAGCCGCGGAACACCAGAGCCATCGGCTTGCCGATCTGACGTATCGCCGCATCGTCGCTCATGTCACTGGGAAGCGCGCGCCATTGCTTGATCGCGAGGTAAACCAGGTAGGCAACGCCGAACCATTTGATGGCATAGAACGCCGTGGCTGATGCGGTGAGGATCGCGCCTACACCCGCACCGACGATTGCAATCTGCACCGCCAGGCCCAGCTGCAAGCCGAGTGCGTTCCAGTAACCGCGCCAGAAACCGTATTGCAGACCACTGGACATCGACGCAATAGCGCCGGCACCGGGGGACAGGCTGATCACCCAGCAGGCGGCAAAGAACGCCAGCCATGTTTGAAGCTCCATTGCGCACCTCGACTTGAACTCGTTGACAGACGTCTAAGCTAATGCGGCGCTGGGCCGATGACTAATGATTTTTTTTGAAGGATGTTGCGACTACGGGACGTGCTGAGGGCCTGGAGCGGGCGTCGTCTGAAAGACCGTGATCGCGAAGGTTTGCGGTTGGATTGCGGATGTGTGATCGACGCGCTCCCTTTGAGGGAGCGAGCCTGCTCGCGATGACGAAATGTCATGCAACGGAAAAGCTATTTTTCAAACCCGCTCGAAGGGAACACATCGCTTCCGCGCCAGCGTCGAACCGAGCGCTGGAAGAACAGGCTATTGGGTACTTGCACCATTGCGCTGCCGGTACCGAGTTCTTCGGCCTCGATCAGCGTGGTGTAGAGCAGGTTGATTGCCACCACCCGACCTTTGACGCCCGGCTTGTCGGTGGTGTCCACCAACTCGACCACATCACCGATGCGAAACGGGCCGACCGTAAAGATCAAAATGGCGCAAAGCAGATTGGAGAGCACGCTCCACATGGCAAAGAACGCCACAGCTGCTACGGCAACGAAACCGGACAATGCCGTCCAGAGCACCGTGGCCGATACCCCGAGTCGTTCCAGCACGAAGATCAGCGCACTGCCCATGATCAGCCAGCGCAGACCGCCCCGCAGCGGCAACAGCAACTGTGGTGGAAACGGATAACGCTCGCCCAGACGGTTCAGGCATTTGGCGACAAAACGCTGGGCGATGTAACCCGCCAACAGGATCAGAAGAATCTGCACAACCAGCCAGATCGGTTCGATCCACACAGCCGACAGCGGTACCCTGAACGCTTCCATCAGGACAGCGCCTCCAGCTCCGCCTGCATGCTTTCGAGCAATTCGAGGGCTTCCATCCAGGCTTCCTCCAGCTCGGCTTCACGCACCTTCAGCCTGGCTTGTTCAGCCAGCAGATCTCGCAATTCGTTCTTGCGCGCCGGCTCGTAAATATCACTGTCACCAAGGCTGGTATCGATCTTCGCCAGTTTCTCGTGAAGTTTGCCCAGCTCGACTTCAAGCTTGTCCGCTTCGCGCTTGTGCGGCGCCAGTTGCTGACGCAATGCGGCGGCAGCCTGACGTTGGGCCTTCTTGTCGGTCTTGTCCGGATTGACCGGTGTGTTGCTGACCGGCGCATTGCGCTGACGATAATCCACCAGCCAACGGGTGTAGTCCTCAAGGTCGCCGTCGAACTCCTCGACCTTGCCATCCGCCACCAAGTAGAAATTGTCGGTGGTGCTTTTGAGCAGATGACGATCGTGGGAGACCACCAGTACCGCGCCCGAGAACTCTTGCAGCGCCATGGTCAGTGCCAGACGCATTTCCAGATCGAGGTGGTTGGTGGGTTCGTCGAGCAGAAGCAGGTTCGGCCGGCCCCAGGCGATCAACGCCAAAGCCAGACGGGCTTTCTCACCACCGGAGAAATTCAGGACGGGCTCGTCGATACGCGCCCCACGGAAGTCGAAACCACCGAGGAAATCGCGCAGGGTCTGTTCGCGCTCGGTCGGCGCCAGTCGCTGCATGTGCAGCAATGGGCTGGCCTTGGAGTCGAGCGAGTCCAGCTGATGCTGGGCAAAATAACCAACCACGGTGTTCTCGCCACGGGTCAGGCGCCCGGACAACGGCTCGAGCTCACCGGCAAGGTTTTTGATCAGGGTCGATTTACCGGCACCGTTGGGACCGAGCAAACCGATACGCGCACCGGGGGTCAGTTGCAGCTTGACCTTCTCCAGCACGGCTCGCTCGCCGTAACCCAATCGAGCGTCGGAGATGTCAATCAACGGGCTGGAAATCTTGTGCGACTCGCGGAAAACGAAGTCGAACGGCGAATCAACGTGTGCGGCGGACAATTCCTCCATCCGCTCCAGCGCCTTGATCCGGCTCTGCGCCTGACGGGCCTTGGTGGCCTGGGCCTTGAAGCGGGCGATGTAGCTTTCCATGTGCGCACGTTGCGCCTGCTGCTTCTCGTACGCCTGCTGCTGCTGAGCCAGACGCTCGGCACGGGCGCGTTCGAAGGCGCTGTAGCCACCGCGATACAAGGTGATCTTGCGCTGATCGACGTGCGCCACGTGATCGACCACGGCATCGAGGAAATCCCGGTCGTGGGAAATCAGCATCAAGGTGCCTGGATAGCTTTTCAGCCATTCTTCGAGCCAGATAATGGCGTCGAGGTCCAAGTGGTTGGTTGGTTCGTCGAGCAACAACAGGTCCGATGGGCACATCAATGCCTGCGCCAGGTTCAGACGCATCCGCCAGCCACCGGAGAAATCCCCAACCTGACGATCCATCTGATCGTTGGTGAACCCCAGACCGGCCAGCAGCTTGCGCGCCCGGGCGTCGGCGGTGTAACCGTCGGCGCTGTCGAGTTCAGCGTGCAGGCGGGCCTGAGCGGCACCGTCATGGGCCGCTTCGGCCGCAGCGAGGTCACGTTGCACCTCACGCAGGCGCAGGTCACCATCGAGCACGTAGTCGACCGCGATGCGATCGAGGGTGTCGATCTCCTGGCGCATGTGGGCGATGCGCCAGTCCGCCGGCAAGAAGCAATCACCCGAATCCGGGTGCAGGTCGCCCAGTAGCAAGGCGAACAGGCTCGATTTGCCGGCGCCGTTGGCACCGATGAGGCCGGCTTTGTGGCCGGCGTGCAGGGTCAGCTCGGCGTCTTCTAGCAGACGTTGAGGGCCACGCTGTAAAGTCAGGTTCTGAAGTCGAATCATAATGGCGGCGGAGTCTACCAGCTTCGCTCGCAACTGGCGCGAGTAGCACTATGTCCTCTGACCTGTGGAGCTTTTCCCTTACCACGTACGCCCGACCCGGCGTTGAACAGGCATGCCTGCAATTGCAGGCGGCGGGTGCGAACGTGTGCCTGCTGCTTTGTGGGCTGTGGCTGGATCAACGGAAAGTCGCATGCAGTGAGCAGCGATTGCAGCAGCTTGGACGCGTAGCCGAGGATTGGGACGCAGATGTCGTGCAGCCACTTCGTGCTTTGCGTACTCAATGGAAGGCCGCCGCGGCCGAAGATGCCGATCTGGATGCGTTACGCGAGAAAGTGAAGGCGCTGGAACTGGAAGCCGAGCGACGCCTGTTGCTGCGATTGGAGCAAACGGCGCAGCGATGGCCGCAAGATGAGGTGACCGATTTATCGGCCTGGCTGGAAGGTGTCGCGGCGGACACCGCCAACCTGGACCGCGACGCGCTGCATCAGCTGCGCGTCGCGGCGACCGGCACTTAGGAAGCGCTGGTCGGCGTGGTGCTGGTGCTCGACGAAGCGGCTGGCGTTGGCGCCGGCGAGGTAGTCGAGGTAGTGGCGGCTGGAGCAGTCGAAGCCGAAGCAGACGGTGCTGCAGCTGCTGGTTTGGCAGCAGGAGCAACGGTCGGTTTCACAGCAGCCGGTTTTTTCACTGCAGGTTTTGCAGCCGGTTTTGCGGCGGCCGGTTTGGCGGCGGCCGGTTTGGCGGCCGGTTTCGCAGCAGCAGTTTTTGCAGCCGGCTTGGCGGCAGGCTTGGCCGCAGCTTTTGCAGCAGGTTTAGCAGCTGGTTTTGCCGCCGGCTTGGCTGCGGTTTTTGCCGCTACAGGTTTCGCGGCAGGCTTGGCAGCCGGTTTCGCAGCAGCAGTTTTAGCGGCCGGTTTCGCCGCTGGCTTGGCAGCGGTTTTTGCGGCTACCGGTTTTGCAGCGGCCTTGGCAGCCGGCTTCGCAGCAGCGGTTTTAGCCGCTGGTTTGGCAGCAGGTTTTGCAGCTGGCTTGGCCGCTGGTTTGGCAGCAGCTGTTTTCGCCACAGCAGGTTTGGCAGCGGCAGTTCTTGCAGCTGGTTTGGCGGCAGCAGTTTTGGCGGCAGGTTTTGTTGCAGCTTTCACTGGTGCTTTCGCGGCAGCTTTAACCGGTGCTTTTGCAGCAGCTGGTTTGGCAGCGGCTTTCTTGGCAGGTGCAGAAGCAGGCTTGGCTGAACGCAGGGACAACGCCTTGCCGACAGCCTCTTGCACACGACCGACGCCCTGGGCCAGTTTCAGGCTTTCTTGAGCATCGCGCTTGAGTTGCAGAATGTAGGTGCGCGTTTCGGATTGACGATCCTTGAGAGCATCGAGCAGGTCCTCAAGTTCTTTCACCGCACCCTTGGCTTTGGTCTGTGCCTTGGCCTTTCCGGCGGACGCCGCATCTTGCAATTTGGTGCGGGACTTGTGCAGTTTTTCCTGCGCTTTTCCGCGCTGCTTTTCCAGTTTGGCGAGCAGTTTTTCAGCATCAGCCAAGGCTTGTGAACAAGCGGTTTCCAAATGTTCGAGCAGGCTGCCCGAGAGTTGTTGGAGTAAGTGCAACGGGGTATTTACTGGCTTCTTGGTGGCCGACATGGTTTACCTCCTGGCTGACGTGGGTGCGGCTCATACTAGACCTCTGCAGACACCGCCGCTAGGTCATCTTGACAGTATCGAAAGCACTACGTTGCAAAGGATCGAAAATCTTCTGCGCCCACGCAAAACCAGTTCACCGTTAAGCGTATTTACGCTGGCATAATCTGCCGCATCTCAGGCCGGAGAGTGCCCATGTCGCGTCACCTTTTTTTATCGTTGTGCGTGTTTTTTTCCGTCGCGCAAGCTGCCGAAAAACCCGCAGGAAATGACGCCCATGATCTCGCGTACAGCCTGGGTGCGAGCCTCGGTGAACGCCTTCGCCAAGAGGTTCCGGACTTGCAGTTGCAGGCGCTGCTGGAAGGCTTGCAGCAAGCGTATCAAGGCAAGCCGCTGGCATTGAAAGACGAGCAGATCGATCAGATTCTGGCCGAGCACGAAGCGCAGATCGCGGAGCAACCGGCCATACCGCAAAACGAAGTCGCACTGGAAAGAGAGCAGCGATTTCTCACCGAAGAAAAAGCCAAGCCGGGTGTTCGTGAGCTGGCGAACGGAATTTTGCTGACGGAGCTGACATCCGGCACCGGCGCCAAAGCCGGACCGAATGGCAAAGTTCAGGTGCTGTATATCGGACGCCTTCCAGACGGCTCGGTGTTCGATCAGAACAGTCAGCCGCAATGGTTCAGTCTCGACAGCGTGATCACCGGTTGGCGCACTGCCCTGCAGAATATGCCGGTGGGCGCGAAATGGCGTCTGGTGATTCCGTCGGCCCAAGCCTATGGCGCGGACGGTGCCGGCGACTTGATCGCGCCGTTCACTCCTTTGGTGTTCGAAGTAGAATTACGCGGCGCCACGGGTTAAACGGCGGGCACAAAAAAACGGCGCGCAAAGCGCACCGTTTTATCTTGCGGGAAGAGATTCAGGCCTGAACCGAATCCTCTTCCTTGTGAGCGGTGTGCAGCACTTCGATCAGGCAGTCTTCCAGTTCGAAGCGTTCATGCAACAAGCCACCCAGCTCTTTGAATTTCTCAGCGACACATTGACCGGCATCACACAGGTCGTTGAACGCGAGCAGCTTCTCGGTGATGACGTCGATACGAGGGTAGAGGGTCTCGGCCAACTCCAGCCCACGAGTATCGCCAAATGCCTTGGCCTCACCGGTCAACTGTTCGTAGATCTCGAAATGCCCCGCCGATACGTAATCGACCAGCACTCCGCAGAACTCCTGCAACGGCTTTCGGTTCTCGCCCAGAGCCTCTGGCTTGGCGCCGAGAGCATCATAGGCCCGAACCAGTTCGTGACGCTCCTGCAACCAGCGATCGATCAGCAGATGCACTCCACCCCATCGTTCTTGAGCATTCTGACAACTTTCGAGCATGGTGATCTCTCTTCCCTTGTGGGTCATGCTGCCCTACACCTGTCGCACACTTGAAGATCAAGGATCGGCCAGGCAGAGCGTCATTCGAGCAACATAATTCCAATGACACGTGCGGGCCAGATTATGCCCGCGCGACTATCGCTTCAAGGTACGCAGGAGAGAAAGTTCATACAAGTGTTTAATCGCCCGCCAGGGCCCGGTGCGACGACTCGCCGCTGAGTGGTCGACGAAACGCGATCCAGAGCAGCCGCTGCATCTGCGCGCCCGCTAAAACCATCACGGCGACGAAGAACAATAAACTCCATTCCGGGATGCTCAAGTCGAACAATGTCCAGGACATTTGCGCGCACTCGGCGGTGCCTTTGAACAATTGCTCCACCCTGCTCAACCAGGACGCGTCCTTGAAAACCTCAGACAGACCGGTCGAGCAATCGGACAAGTAACGCAGCGGATCACTCTGCAAAACCACTTGCCGCCAAGCCGTGACCATCCCTCCCAAGCTACAAATAGATACGAGCAGCCAATACAGGAAGGTACCGAGGCGTCCCGCCCCCTGCACCGCAGCCAGCAGACAAAAGCCGGTCAGTAACGCCAGGCTGCCTCGCTGCAAGAGACACAAACCGCAAGGCTTGAGGCCGACCGCATATTCCAGGTAATAGGAAACGCCCAAGGCCAGAGCACCTGCGATAAACGCCATGAAGAACAAGGATCGTGAGCAGGCCAAAGACATGGCATTTCCGTAACAGTAAGAGACAAGCGTTTACGTTAAGGGAAAGCGAGCCGGCCTTTCAAGGGATGCCAGCAGGGAGAGGTCTATAGAGGTCGAGGGAATTGCCGACAGGATCTGGAGGATCAGGTGTAGCCCTTTGTAGGATGCTTCCTACAAAGGACTACAAGGGAATAAATCTGACAGCTGAGGGTATTTTTTCGGAGAAGGAGCGGACTCCCTCATCACAAAATCATGCGTGTACTGGTACCGGGAGCGGTGCTGCCAGCAAGCGTTCATCCAGTAAACCCAAACCTTCCTGGAACAGTTGATTGCTGCGTTCGGTATCGCCCAACTGTGCCAGCAGCCGCGCCAGTTCAGCGCAGGCCTCAGGGTTGCGCTGCACTCGCAAACTGCTCTCAAGATAGTCCCGGGCCTTACCCCACAGGCTGCTTTGCAGACACAGGCGTCCCAGCGTCAGGAGCAGGCTCGGGTCAGCCGGATGGTCCTTGAGCCAGCCCTCGGCTGTTTGCAGTTGACGCGCCGGATCATTGCCTCGAACAAGTCCATACAATCTGGCCAAATGGCTGTCATAGCTACGCTTGAGCGCTGTACGCAAAACTTCTTCGGCTTCAGCCTGAGCACCCAGTTGACGCAATTGCTCTGCGTAGGCGAGCACCAACTGCGGCTCCTGGCGCTGAGCCGAGGTCAGTTGCTGCCAGGCGCGATTGAGTGACTGCAAGCCGACGGTTCCGTCTTCATCCCGATGCGCGGCCAGCGAGAGATTTTCTCCCCAGGCACGGCGCTCCAGTTCTGCCAGTTCGGAGGGGGGCAGAACCTTGTCCTTGCGCAGCTCTGGCAACAGACGAATCACTGCGGACCAATCGCCGCGCTGTTGATGCAGGCGTTGCAACTGACGCAAAGTCTGGACGTTATGCGGATGGCGTTCGTGCATGGCTTGCAGGGTGGCGAGTGCGCCTTCGGTGTCTCCACGGTCGGTTTGCAGTTGCGCATGGTTCAGGGCAATGGCCAACTCTGCCTGAGGCTGTCGCTCCAGCGCGCGCTCGAGCAGGTTATCGCTCTCTTCGTACTTCCCCTGCTCGTTCGCGGCGCGGGCAGCGCCGAGGTAGTAAAGAAGCGGTTGACGCTCAGCTTCCGCAGCGCGATGAAGGTGACGCTGCGCGCTGGCCCAGCGACCCTCCGCCAGATCAAGTTGACCGTGTTCGATGGCCACCTGAACCCGACGGCTGCGATTACGCCGCGACCACGGGTTGACCACGCCACTGGAGGTCATCACGAGCTCGATCAACGCCTTGATGCCCCAGAACACCAGCCAGAGCACCGCAACCAGCGCCAGGGTCGCCCACAGGCTCGACTCGAAACGAAAGCTTTTGTAGGCGATCAGGACATAGCCGGAATGCTCGGCAATGGCCAACCCAAGTGCCGCCGCCGCAGCGATCACCAGAAACACGATCACATAGAGGCGTTTCATGGTGTGGCCTCCTGCGCGGTGTCTGCGGCAGGCTTGGGCATCGGTTTGATCGAGTCCTCCGCGTTCACATTACGCCGCTCCAGATACCCCTGGACTGCGCTCAGTGTGCCGGTCAGGTCCGGTGTGACGACAGTGACAGGTTGCTTGCTCAGTTCGCCAACCTGCTCAAGCATCACTTTGCTCTGGGGATTATCCGGGTTGAAATTACCCTTGAGGACATCCCGCGCTTCGGCCAGCGCCTGAGTGTAAACCGCCGCCTGACCATTGAGCGCCGCCCATTGTGCCTGCTCCAGCGCCAGGCTCAACGCCAGGCGAACCTGGCTCAGGCTCTGCCCTGCGAGTAACGGACGGACATTTTTGTCGGCATTGAAATCGATGCGAATGTAACGCGAAATCTGGTCCCACCATTGAGCCCAGCGACTGGCGCCATCGCCATCGGCGGTCAGCCCCAGCAGCGATTCGCCACGGTCCTTGTACTCGGGCGCCAGCTCGGTAAGGCTGATGACCTGGTCACGCAGAGCCCCCAGGCGCAGGAACAAACCGGTGCGATCAGGCTGCTCGGTACTGCGCAGCGCCACCAGCGTTTTGGCCACTTGCTCACGAGCTGCAAAGGAACCCGGATCGTTTTGCTCGCGCAAAATCTCATCCGCACCCTGGACCAGGGCCTGGGCGCTGCTGATGTCTTGCAGTGCAGAAAGACGCAGGCTCGCCAGGCGCAGCAAGTGCTCCGCCTCCGCCAGACGCCAATCCTTGCGACTGGCACCGAGCACTGTTTCCAGGCGCTGGTTCAGGCGTTGCTGATCGCCTTGCAGCTGAGTCACCAGCCGGCTGCGAGCTTCAAGTTCGTCGGCAGGGGGAAGCTGCTCAAGCCGGGCGCTCAGACGCTGCTCATTGAGTTTCAGGCTCTGAGCCTGATCGTTCAACGCCTGCACCTGGCTAAGCTGCTGCTGGTTGTTGGCTTGCAGGTGACGCACCTGCCAGACTCCCCAGCCGCCGACGGCGACACCGGCGGCGCCCAACAGCAGAGCGACGATTGCCAACCCATTGCTACGGCGCTCCACTGGCGCGGGTGGTTCAGTTTGAACCGGTGCTTCTCCTGGCGCGTCGAGCACCGGCAGGACGTCATCTTTTGGCAAGGCTGTTTCGCTCACGTGTCCATCCTTTGCATTAGAGAACGGGTTCGGGATGCTCCCGCAACGCCGTCAGCAAAGCCGCGGCACTGGCGCCACGACAATCCACAACTATTTGGGCCCCGGCGGCGCACGCCAGCTCGGCGACCCTGGGGCTTGGAACAAACAACGGCAACCTCGCCAATTGCGGCCATGCATCGCCAGCCAATTGGTGCAGGTGCTCAAAACCCTGTCCACTGCTGACCACCAGCCCGTTCAAGCGTTCCGCCTGAATCCGGTCGGCAAGCGTTCCCGGTGGGTAGTGAGGCAGCTCGCGGCGGTACAACTCCAGATACTCGACACTAGCACCAAGCTCGCGCAGACGCTCAGCCAGCAACTCCCGACCGCCCTCCCCGCGCATGATCAACACACGAGGATTGTTCCGGGTGATTGCCTCGGACAACGAGGCCAGCCCGAGCAAGGCTTCACTGTCATCACCTTCCTGCGGGAAGCTGACGTCCAGTCCATGGTCTTCCAGAATCCGGGCAGTGGCGGCCCCCACACTGAACCACTTTGCAGCGGGCATCTTTGGACAATACTGGCTGACCAGATTCACCGCGATCCGGGCTGCGGGTTTGCTGACGACGATCACTGCGCAGAAGCGATCCAGATCCTGAATCACTTCGCGCATTGTGTCCGAGACCGGCAGTGGCGCTATGTCCAAAAGCGGCAAGCTGCTGCTGAAAATTCCCGCTTCGGCAAGAGCGCTGCTCAGCGCCGCCGACTCATCCGCCGGACGCGTCAGCAGCAGGCGCCAGCCAGTCACTCGTGACCTGCCTCGCCGTAGACTGCCTTGAGAATGTCGTTGGCGCCCTGACTCAAGAGGTCTTCAGCGACTCGTACGCCCAGGTTCTCGGCATCACTGCGCGGTGCACGGCCTTCGGCACTGAGCAGCAGCCCGCCGCTCGGATCACCCACCAGGCCACGCAACCAGATCTGCTCGCCTTCAAGCACGGCGTAGCAGGCGATCGGCACCTGGCAGCCGCCATTCAGATGTTTGTTGAGAGCTCGTTCCGCGGTCACGCGGGTGGCGGTGTCCAGATGATGCAGCGGGGCCAGCAGCGCGTGAATCTCACTATTGACGCTGCGGCATTCAATGCCCACTGCGCCCTGGCCGCCGGCGGGCAGGCTGTCGTCGACACTGATCGCTGAGGTGATGCGGTCTTCGAAGCCCAGGCGAATCAGGCCGGCAGCGGCAAGGATGATGGCGTCGTATTCACCCGCATCGAGCTTGGCCAACCGAGTGTTGACGTTGCCACGAAGGAAACGGATTTCCAGGTCCGGGCGACGGGTCAGCAATTGAGCCTGGCGGCGTAGGCTGGACGTACCGACGATGCTGCCTGGCGGGAGTTCTTCAAGGCTGGCGAAAGTGTTGGAAACGAATGCGTCGCGTGGATCTTCACGCTCGCAAATGCAGAACAGCCCAAGACCTTCCGGGAAGTCCATTGGCACATCCTTCATGGAGTGCACGGCAATATCGGCTTCGTTTTCCAGCAGCGCGGTTTCCAGTTCTTTGACGAACAGGCCTTTGCCACCGATCTTCGACAGTGGCGAGTCGAGCAGCTTGTCGCCGCGACTGACCATGGGTACCAACGTCACAAGCAGACCCGGATGGGCTTCTTCCAGACGGGCTTTGACGTATTCGGCCTGCCACAGGGCGAGAGCACTTTTGCGGGTGGCGATGCGGATTTCGCGAGAGGACATGGATCAATCCGTACTGAATAGATACGGCGGATAATAACAGCTCAGCCAAATCCGCTTTGACTTGTATCAGAAACAGCGTGGCCTCCCTGGCCCTGGATGTCCTGCAATGGGGTACACAACACGCCGACGAGCAGCGGATTAAAGCTGTTGCATCATCTTTCGAACGCCTGCCACATGGCGGCGACTGACGATCAAGGCATCACCGTTCAAGCCTTTGAGGAACAGCTGAAAATGCCCCAGAGGTGTCCGCTGCAAACGCTCGATGCGTTCACGGGCAACCAGTGCGTTGCGATGAATACGCACAAATCGATCGCCAAACTCATCTTCGAGCGCTTTGAGCGGCTCATCCAGCAACACCTCGCCGCCTTCGTGGCGCAAGGTCACGTACTTGTGATCCGCAATAAAATAAACCACCTGGTCCAGCGGAATCAGCTCGATGCCCTTTCGGGTGCGAGCGCTGATATGGCTGCGTGGACCACTGCCAGTTTCGGCGGCGGGACGGGTCAATGCTGCAAGCTGAACGCGATTGGGTCGCTCGGCTTTTTTTAATGCTTCATGAAGTTGTTCTGTGCGCACAGGTTTCACCACATAGCCTACGGCGCTGGCCTGTAAGGCTTCCACGGCAAATTCATCGGGCCCTGTGCAAAACACCACGGCGGGCGGGGTTTCGCGTTCGCACAATCGCGCAGCCACTTGCAGGCCATCGAGGCCTGGCATCCGGATATCGAGCAACACGATATCCGGTTTATGGCTGTCAATCAGTGCCAACGCCTCTTCGCCGTTCGTGGCGCTGGGCTCCAGGACGCTGTATCCCTCGAGTTCGCCGACCATTCGGCTCAGGCGCTCGCGGGCCAAGGGTTCGTCATCAACGATCAGGACATTCATATTGCGCTGGATTCCTGCGTGAGTCTCGCACAAGGATAGCGTAGACAGGTGAAGTGACGTCCGTCACCGCGATCCACGCTAAGACTAGCGCGAGGGCCAAAAAGTGCCGCTGGAACGACGGCTAAATTTTCATCTGCCGGGCGTTTGGCGGCCCAGGCCCGCGTTGGCGAGGCATCGCCGTAGGGTTTGCTGATACACAATACGAACACCCCCTCTTCTTATAGTCGTTTTCCAGCGCCCGGAAGTGCGCTGATCCTTCTGTCCAACTGTAGACGGTTGCCGGGACGATATTGCTCAATCGAAAAATATCGTTGCGCAAATCACGACAACCCCTGATCCGAGTATGGACCGCTCTGAGAGAAAAAAACCTGTCGACCAGCGTCAACGACAGGATTGGCAACCCTGTTATTATCCGCGACAGCTTTCAACGTCACTTTTTTCCAGCCGATACGAGCGAATTCATGAGCACTGACAAGACCAATCAGTCCTGGGGCGGCCGCTTCAGTGAACCCGTCGACGCCTTCGTCGCCCGCTTCACCGCCTCCGTCACCTTCGACCAGCGCCTGTATCGCCACGACATCATGGGCTCGATCGCCCACGCAACCATGCTGGCCAAAGTCGGCGTGCTGACCGATGCCGAGCGCGACAGCATCACCGATGGCCTGAAAACCATTCAGGGTGAAATCGAGGCCGGCCAGTTCGACTGGCGCATCGACCTCGAAGACGTGCACATGAACATCGAAGCGCGCCTGACCGACCGGATCGGCGTGACCGGTAAAAAACTGCACACCGGCCGCAGCCGTAACGA
>Ga0247812_10000562_pt1 | contig 22841 bp, 22 predicted proteins | sample UWRJL149409B1_FD_178011 | JGI IMG/M metagenome (GOLD analysis project Ga0247812, IMG submission 178011) | Plant litter microbial communities from Arlington Agricultural Research Station in Wisconsin, United States - UWRJ-L149-409B-1 | ecosystem: Environmental > Terrestrial > Plant litter >...
AAGGAGCTTTTTTGGGTTACAGCACACGAAATTGGCCACAACTGGTTCCCGATGATCGTTGGCAGTGATGAGCGCCGCTTTGCCTGGATGGACGAAGGCCTCAACACTTTTATAGATGTATACGCATCAGACATATTCAACAAAGGCGAATACGCACCAAAACGCGACAGTGAATATGCAGAGAACGGTGGCAACCCGGCAGATGAGATCATCCCGTTTATAGGCGATAGTCAATCCCCCACCATCATGACCAAACCCGACGCCATCCCCGAAAAGTACCGTCACCCGCTTACCTATTTTAAACCAGCGTTTGGTTTGATATTGCTGCGCGAGCAGATCCTGGGGAAAGACAGGTTTGATTACGCATTTAAGAATTACATCCATCAATGGGCCTACAAACACCCGCAACCCGATGATTTCTTCCGTTCGATGGAGAACGGTGCCGGTGAAGATCTGAGCTGGTTCTGGCGCGGCTGGTTCTACAATAACTACAAGCTGGATCTGGCCTTGATAGATGCCCAATACGTGGACAACAGCCACGCAAAAGGTATTAAAATAACCATAGCCAATAAAGAAATGCTGGCCATGCCCTTCACTGTTGAAGTAAAACTGAAAGACGGCAGCACACAGCGTACCCATTTCCCTATAGAAACCTGGCTGCAAAACAAAATAACCACCTTTAACCTGCCAACCACCCAGCAAGCCGAAAGCGTAACCGTTGACCCGGATAGCGCATTGCCGGACCTGAATAGGAGGAATAATACTAAAAAACTATAGGTTAGGAATATAGAAACTATGTCTTTGCGAGCCAGGGTTGTGGAGTGACAGCGCGGCGCAGCAATCTCGTCGACAAATGCGCGTTATAGCATTTCTTACACCTGTCTACTGAGATTGCCGCGCTATCGCTCGCAACGACATAGTGGATGAAAAACATCCTAATGGAGACGCGAAGTATCGCGTCTCTACATGAAAAAATTCATTATTTCTGATTCAAACGCATCAATTGCTGGTACACCTTTTCGGTGGGCAGGCCTACTACGTTGGTATAGGAACCGTTGATACGTTCGATACCGATGAGGCCTATGCGCTGCTGAATGCCGTAAGAACCGGCCTTATCCATGGGTTGATATTCGTCCACGTAACTTTCGATCTCGCGGTGGGTAAGTTTGCGGAAGAACACTTCGCTCCTGTCGTAAAATTTATTGTATTGGCCATTATGGAGCAGGCAAACGCCGGTGTAAACCTCGTGCATACGGCCGGAGAGGCGCTGCAACATTTCCACGGCATGCTCTGTAGATTCGGGTTTGCCTAATATCAACCCGTCGATAGCTACAATGGTATCAGCGGTAAGTACAACCTCACTATTGATATCTTCGTCAAAAGCTTCGGCTTTTTGCCGGGCGATGTATAAAGCTATCTCCGCTGGTGATAAACCTGCGGGGTACGATTCATCAACCTCTTTTAAAACCACCCGGAAATCAATATCCATAAGTTTTAAAAGCTCCTGCCTGCGCGGCGATTTAGATGCAAGAATAATTGCTTTCATTGTGTTATCCATGGTCCATAGACGATGGTCCATGGATATTAACATTCAGTGAGATTTTCTCCTATCCTACTATGGACCATCGACTATTGTCTATGGTCTAACTCCTACCAGCTATACGCCTGCTCGTTCATCCATTTGCCCTGTATTTTCATTACTTTTTCAATAATGTCGCGGGCGCAGCCTTTACCGCCTGTAATTGGCGATACATAGGCGCTAACGGCTTTAATTTCTTCCACGGCATCGGCAGGGCAAACAGGGAGGCCTACCATTTTCATAACGCCCAGGTCGGGGATATCATCGGCCATGTACAGCACGTTTGAGGGATGGATGCTTTTCTCCTCCATGTAAATTTTAAACCTTTCGGTTTTGGTGTGCGCACCCAAATAAACATCATTAATACCCAGGCTATTTAAGCGGAACAGCGCGCTTTTAGAGCGGCTGCCCGATATTGCTGCTACATGATAACCACTTTTTACAGCCAGCTGCAAAGCATAACCATCCTTAATATTAAAAGCACGGCTTTGTATGCCGGTTTCCGTTACAAAAACGGTACCGTCGGTAAGTACGCCGTCCACATCAAAAATAAAAGTGGTAATATCTTTAAGCTTGTTTAAAAAGGATTCCATCTATTGGGATTGCACTGATTTAATGATTGATTACACCGATTACACCCGGGGAGTTTTAATCGATTTTTTGAAGCTCATCTGCACATCTGAAATTTGCACATCTGCACATTAAAATGCTATTGATTATCGCGCCATTCGTAAACCCAGGCACTTTGGATCTGCTCCAGGTGGCCTTCGGTAGATTGCTCGCGGGTACCTGCAAAGTTAGGTAGGGTTAGTACCCACTCCAACAGATCGGTGAAACGGATGCGGTAGATCTTCGATTCGTCAAAATCGTCGCCAAACTTTTCGTAAAGTTCCATGGCTATATCTTCGTGGTCGTTCCAGTGGATCGGAAGCGCAAATTTATTATCTGTCATGTTGTATGTACGTTAACGTATGGTTTATACGTTGCTTTGTATTCGGTTTATAAATTAGTGCCCCATAAAGTTCGACTGATCTGGCAGGGTAACCTCAATATCGCCATCAATTATTACACACTGGCAGCCCAGGCGCGAATTAATGCGCGGGTTTACCGCCCTGTCTATAAAGTCTTCCTCTTTATCAGAGATCTCCTGGATGTTATCCTCGCCCTTATTAACATATATATGGCAGGTGCTGCAACCGCACACACCACCGCAATTGTGCTGTAATTCTATGCCGTTTTCCAGGCAAACGTCCAAAACAGATTCCCCTTCGGCAATAGGCAGTTCTATGGTTTCATGGTCCTGCTCTTCAAAGTTGATCTTTATTTTAAAAATATTCATTTTGGCAAAAGTAACAAAATTAACTATCCCTGTTAGCGATGTTAATGTTTTTGATAATATCCTGACTAAGCAACTGATACATTTTTTGCAGATCGTGCTTTCTGGCAAGCATTTGCAGATGCGCCTGCATGGTTTTTTCGTCGTTACGCACGGCAGGGCCGGTTTGTACGGATGCAGGTGAATGTTGTTTTATTTTATCGGCCGTCTCCATAATCAGCGGCCGCAGCATATCAAAGCTAATATTACTTTCGGCCAAAAGCGCCTGCGCTACAGCGTATAAATGGTTGGTGAAATTACAGGCAAACACGGCAGACAAATGCAGTACCTTACGCTGCGCCGAACTTACCCTGTAAACGTTATTGCTGATGGTACGCGCCAGTTCTTCCAGGGTTTTGGTAATGGCTTCATCGGCCCCTTCAATGCACATGGGCACCTCCCAAAAGTTAAGCTCTTTGGTTTTGCTGAAGGTTTGCAGCGGGTAAAATACGCCGGCATTTGGCGTAAAATTCAACAATTGCTGCAGCTCCACCGCGCCGGAAGTGTGTACAACAAGTTTATTAAGGGTAGACAAACGGGGGATAATTTCGGCAATGGCATCATCCTTAACGGCAATAATAAACAAGTCTGTTTCCGGCGTCAGATCCTTCAGGTCATCAACCGCTTCGGCCCCTACATGGTACGCCAGCATAGCTGCATGCTGCATATTTGGGCTGTAAACCTGCACCAAACGGTGGCCCGCATTTTTTAGCGCTGCCGATAAATGGGTGGCTACGTTGCCCGATCCGATGATGCTGATGCGCATATATTTCAAATATTGTTGTGGTGCAAAATTAAATAATTCTATTACTTTTATTTCCGATTATAAACAACCTGTTTTTCCTGTAATGAAATTTTTTAAACTCCTGCTTACGGTTATTATCGTAGTTATTGTTTTGGCTGCCGCTGTAATTGGCATTGTGTACTTCAGCCTGAATAAAGAAACCAAAGAACTTACCTACAACCTGCGCAAAAATACCAATGGCAGTTATATTGAATTAAGCGGCGGCGTTACCCATTACGAACTCGACGGACCCGACTCAGGCAAAGTAGTGATCATGATCCACGGCTTCAGCGTGCCTTACTATATCTGGAACGAAACCTATGAATATTTCACCGAGCATGGCTTCCGCGTGCTGCGGTATGATCAGTTTGGCCGCGGGTTTTCAGACCGCCCGGATGTGGTGTATAATAAACAGCTCTATCTAACCCAATTAAAAGAACTGATAGAAAAGCTGGACCTGAAACAACCGGTGAGCCTGGTAGGTGTATCCTTCGGTGGCATTCTTGCTACCGATTTTACCTGCGCTTATCCTAACCTGGTGAATAAAGTGATACTTATAGACCCTGGATACAATTTCACCAAACCCGATGCTATTTCTTACATCACCACCTTTAAAGAAATAATTGGTGCCGATAAACGCGCCTTAAGCCAGCTGGAGGATTTTAAATACCCTGATAAACACCCTACCTGGGTAGAGCAATATATCCCGCAAATGGAATACAAGGGCTTTCGCCACGCGCTGGTATCTACACAGTTTAATTATGTTTACAATGCACGCGAAAGTAACACTTGCCTAAACACAAAAAACAAACCGGTGTTGTTGGTTTGGGGTAAGGATGATAAAACTGTTCCGTTCAACTACAGCGATTCGGTGCGGAGTGTGCTGAAAACGGAGTTTTTACCCGTAGACGATGCCGGACACCTGCCTTACATAGAGCAGGCTGAAATAGTGAACCCTGCTATGGTAACATTTTTAAAGAAATAACATCTATAATATAAAACCCACATCAATTACCATGGATACTTCACTCATCACCACCAGTACCGCTTTAGAAGGTTATAAAATAGTTAAACACCTGGGCGTAGTACGCGGCATTACCGTACGCAGCCGCAGTGTTGTAGGCAATTTTGCCGGCGGCATCCAATCGCTGTTTGGCGGCAGGCTTTCTGTTTATGTTGAGCTTTGCGAGAATGCCCGCGAAGAAGCCTATCACCTGCTGATCCAACATGCGCAGGCGCTGGGTGCAAACGCTATTATCAGCATGCGTTACGATGCCAACGAAGTAATGCAGGGCATTACCGAGGTACTGGCGTATGGTACCGCTGTGGTAGTAGAAAAGGTGTAATTTCTGCTGTTATTTAGTGTGCAATTAATATCGAACAGCGAATGCTGAATTTTGAGTGATAAAGTATTTCGAAATTCAGCATTCAAAATTCTTTATTTGACATTAAAAGCATTTCTATCTTCCTTTGGTTTTAAAATCTCCTTGGATCATCATCAAAGGCAAAACCCTATATTTGCTGCATATTTATAACACCATGCAAGTTATCAAGCAATATATAGAAGAAAACAAACAGCGCCTGCTGGACGAACTTTTTGAACTCCTCCGCTTTCCATCCGTTAGCGCCGACCCTAAATATGCACCTGATGTTTTAAATGCGGCAGACTACGTAGCTAAAAAACTAACCGATGCCGGTGCCGATAATGTGGAAGTTTGCCAAACCGCTGGTTACCCCATTGTTTACGGCGAAAAGATCATTGATGCTTCGTTGCCTACAGTTTTGGTTTACGGCCACTATGATGTGCAGCCGGCAGATCCGCTGGAACTTTGGAAAACCCCGCCTTTTGAGCCAACCGTACGCGATGGTAAAATTTATGCCCGCGGTGCTTGTGATGATAAAGGCCAGTTTTATATGCATGTAAAAGCTTTTGAGCTGATGATGCAGACCAATACCCTGCCCTGCAACATTAAGTTTATGATTGAGGGTGAAGAGGAAGTAGGCTCTAACAACCTGGGCATTTTTGTAAAAGCCAATAAAGAACGCCTTAAAGCCGATGTCGTGCTGATCTCTGATACTTCGATGATCAGCATGGAGAACCCTTCGCTGGAAACCGGCCTGCGCGGGCTTTCTTATTTAGAGGTTGAAGTTACCGGCCCTAATCGCGACTTGCACTCCGGCGTGTATGGTGGTGCAGTAGCCAACCCGGCAACTATCCTGGCTAAAATGATAGCATCCTTACATGATGAGGATAACCATATTGCTATCCCGGGCTTTTATGATGATGTTACCGAACTCTCCGAAACCGAGCGAAAAGAATTAAACGCAGCTCCTTATGATGAGGAAGAATACAAGAAAGACCTTGACATTGCCGAAGTTTGGGGCGAAAAAGGTTACACTACCTTTGAACGCACAGGTACACGCCCAACGCTGGAAGTAAACGGCATCTGGGGCGGTTATACTGGCGAAGGTGCTAAAACCGTGCTGCCATCAAAAGCCAGCGCAAAAATTTCAATGCGACTGGTACCAAACCAAACCTCAGAAAAGATCACGCAGTTGTTTACCAATCATTTCCTGTCCATAGCGCCCAAATACGTTAAGGTAAAAATTACGCCTCACCACGGCGGCGAACCGGTGATTACCCCTACCGATAGTGTTGCTTATAAAGCAGCCCAAAAAGCCATAGCCGAAGCATTTGGTAAAGACCCTATCCCAACCCGCGGCGGCGGCAGTATCCCAATCGTAGCTTTATTTGAAGCCGAACTGGGCCTTAAAACCGTACTGATGGGCTTTGGCCTAGACAGTGATGCCCTGCACTCGCCAAATGAAAAGTATGATATTTATAATTATTACAAGGGCATAGAAACCATCCCTTTGTTTCATAAATACTTTGCGGAGTTGAGTAAGTAAACTGTTTCAGAATCAGTCTGAACCTGAATTTGTCGAATTAAAGAATTAACAGAATTATTCCCTAACGCTGTAATTCTTAATTCGACAAATTCTATTAATTCTTAAATTCCAGTTCAGACAATTATTAAACACTCCACTTCTCACACCCCGCTAAAAAATCCTCATCGGCATCGGCACCTATACCGGGGGCATCGCTGATGTTTAGGTGGTAGCCATCGTATTGCGCACCGCCGGTGCATGGGTCTATTAAGTGGCCCAGTTTGCAGGTATCCATATCGTAAAAGCAAATATTGGGGCTGGCGTAAACAAAGTGCAGCTTGGCACTGAGGGCTATGCGGCTTTCCAGCATGCCGCCCATCATACAGGGGATGCCTCGTTCGGCAGCCGTATCATGGATCTTTCTGGCTTCCGTTATCCCGCCCGATTTGGCCATTTTAATATTGATGTAATGGCAGCTGCCGCTTTCTATCTGCATACGGGCATCGTGATGGTTGTAAACACTTTCATCGGCCATAATTTTCACGGGCGATAACTGCATCAGCGCAGGCAGGTCATCATTATACCAGGTGCGCATAGGCTGCTCACAAAACTCTATATCGTGTTTACCGATGGCCTGTAGGGCAAAAACTGCTTCATCAAAGCTCCAGCCCTGGTTGGCATCTACTCTAATCTTCATTTCATCTCCTACCGCCGCGCGAATCTGTTTAATGCGCTCCACATCTGTTTCGGCACCTTTCCCCAGCTTTACCTTCAGGATATTGGCACCCAATGCTTTAAACTCCAGCGCTTTTTTGGCCATACCTTCGGGCGTACTGATGCCGATAGTAATATCGCTTTGTACAATGCGCTTTTCTCCGCCTAAAAACTGGTATAGCGGCAGGTCTGCATTTTTGGCAGCAATATCATACAGGGCAATATCAAAGGCACTTTTTATGGTAGTATTGCCGGCGGTAAAGCTATCCAGTTGCTGCATTCGCTCGGGGATGTCAAGCGCGTTTTGTCCCTTCCATAGTCTGGCAAATTCGCGGGCCATTACAAGGCAGGTATCCTGCGTTTCACCCACGATCATTGGGAAGGCCGAGCACTCGCCCACGCCATAAAAACCGGCGTCGGTATGGATGCGGATAAAAACATTCTGCGCATGGTCCATCGTGCCGGTGGCAATGGTAAATGGCTCCATCGGGATACTGAACCGGTAAATATCTATGGCGGTAATAAGCACCTGCTGTTTATTCATAAAGGTATTGCTGTTGGGCTAAATTAATATAAATATCACTTAAAGCATTATCAGGGTAGATAACCACTCAGTTTGGATAGTGTTAACTAAACCGCTGAGCTTTATTAAATTAAAGTAATTTGCACATTAACACATTTACACTATATTTGCGTTAGTACTTCGTACTAATTCATTCCGGCTCTCCGGTTTCCGCCTCCTTGTAAGGAAACTGTCCATGAGCCGGAAAACAAATCAAGAGATATTTATTTAATTTACAATATACATGGCATTAACAAATTTGCCTGGTGGTTTTGATTATAACTCAACCAGGAATAAACTATTACTTACAGAATACGGCCGCAACGTGCAAAATATGGTGAAATATATTGTTGCCCTGCCTACTAAGGAAGAACGCAACAAATATGCGCAGGTGGTGATAGACCTGATGGGCTTTTTAAACCCACACCTGCGCGATGTAGCCGATTTTAAACACAAACTTTGGGATCACCTGCACATCATCTCCGATTTTCAGCTGGATGTGGATTCTCCGTACCCAAAGCCAAGCCCGGAAGCCATTCACTTAAAACCCGAGCCGCTTAAATACCCGCATCAGCGTATCAGGTACAAACACTATGGCAAAACCATAGAGATGATGATAGAGAAGGCCAAAAGCATTGAAGAGCCGGAACGCAAGCGCCACATGGTGCAGGCTATTGCCAACTTTATGAAAATGGCCTATGTGCAATGGAATAAAGATTCTGTTGCCGATGAGATCATCCTGTCGGATCTGCTGCACCTGTCTGGCGGCGAGTTAAAACTGGAAGAGAATGTTAATCTTAACCGTGTTGAGTTCCGCGCTAACCCGTATAACAATAACCAAAACAATAATAACAACAACCGCGGCCGTACTAACAATAACAACAACCAAAACAACCGCGGTGGCGGAGGAGGTGGCGGCAGCGCACGTACCAACAATAACAACCCGCGGAACAACAATAATAATAACAACAACCAAAACCGCAACCGTAACCAAAACGGCGGGGCTAAAAAGTATTAGTCGATAGTCAATAGACCATAGTCGATAGCTTGATGTAGAGATTGTATAAGTAACATACTTTTCTAATCTTTGCCAAACTATCGACCATTGACTATGGTCTATGGACTAAAACCAAAACTACTATGAGAAACGCATTTGAAATACAGGGCGGTAAAAAGCTAAAAGGCGAGATCATCCCGCAGGGTGCCAAGAACGAGGCGCTGCAGATCATATCGGCTGTATTATTGACCAAAGAAAAAATGACCATCAATAACATCCCGGATATTCAGGATGTTAATAAACTAATAGAATTACTGGGCGATATGGGTGTTGAAGTAAACCGTACTTCGCGCTCCACCTGCACCTTCGAGGCTAAAGAGATTGATCAGGATTTCTTCAATTCCGAAGCATTTAAAACCAAGGGCGGCGGTTTACGCGGCTCTATTATGATACTGGGGCCGCTACTGGCACGTTTCGGCAAGGCATCTATCCCAAAACCGGGTGGCGATAAAATTGGCCGCCGCCGTTTGGATACCCACTTCCTGGGCTTTGAAAAACTGGGCGCCCGTTTTGATTATAACCCCGATAACGGTTTTTACAATGTAGATGCATCTAACCTTAAGGGTACTTACATCCTGCTTGATGAAGCATCGGTTACAGGTACTGCTAACATTGTAATGGCTGCTGTGCTTGCTAAAGGCACTACCACCATTTACAATGCCGCCTGCGAACCTTACCTGCAGCAGCTTTGTAAAATGCTGAACCGCATGGGCGCCAAGATCAGTGGTATTGCATCAAACCTGTTAACTATTGAAGGTGTAACCGAACTGGGCGGCACCGACCATACCATGCTGCCGGATATGATAGAGATAGGCTCGTTTATTGGCCTTGCCGCCATGACGGGTTCTGAGATTACTATTAAGGATGTTAAGTACAAAGAACTGGGCATGATCCCCGATGTATTTAAACGCCTGGGCATCCAGATGGAACTGCGCGGCGATGATATCTACATCCCATCGCAGGATCATTACGAGATTGATACTTTCATCGATGGCTCATTACTTACCGTAGCCGATTCTCCATGGCCGGGCTTTACGCCGGATCTGTTGAGTATTGTGTTGGTTGTAGCCACACAGGCAAAAGGATCGGTACTGATCCACCAAAAGATGTTCGAGAGTCGTTTATTCTTTGTGGATAAACTGCTGGATATGGGTGCAAACATTATCCTTTGCGATCCGCACCGTGCTACCGTTATCGGCCTGGATAAACAAATTCAGCTGCGCGGCATCTCCATGACCTCGCCTGACATTCGCGCCGGCGTATCCCTGCTGATCGCAGCTTTATCGGCACAGGGCCAGTCTACCATTTACAACATTGAGCAAATAGAACGCGGCTACCAAAACATCGATCAGCGACTGATTGCCCTTGGAGCCGATATTAAAAGAGTTTAATATCGAGTACTGAATACCGAATTTTGAATAATGAAGTGATAGAACAAGATTTATCACTTCATTATTTTGAGTTCAGCATTCGATGTTCGATATTATTCTACAGTAGCCTTTGTCTTTTCACCTTTTTAAAATACCTTTAGCAACCAAGTAAAACCAATTAATGCCCTATAAAAACCAGAGGTCTTCGTACTCTAAGTTTATATTGATCTTTGTTGCAATAAAGGTAGCATTCAACCTGCTGGCCATTAGTCATTTCGGGTTTCACCGCGATGAGTTTCTGCATTTGGTTCTAGCCGATCACCTGGATTGGGGCTACAAGGAAGTACCACCCTTTATTGCTGTACTGGCCAGGATCACGCTCTCTGTTTTTGGCGATTCAGTATTTGCCGCACGTATTTTCTCTACCATAGCCAGCGGGTTAATTGTGTGGCTCACCGGCCGCATCACTGTAGAACTGGGCGGTAAAAGGTTTGCCATTACCCTCGCCTGCCTTTCATTAATATTTTCCCCGGCCTTCGCGGCAAGCGGCTACCTGTTTCAACCCGTGGTATTTGATCAGTTGTGGTGGGTGGTAACTGTTTGGCTATTTGCCAAGTATCTAAATACATCAGATGTACGCTATTTATACTGGCTTGGTGCAGCTGTAGGCTTAGGTATGCTTACTAAGTACAGCATGGCCTTTTTTACCTTCTCGCTCATTATCGGTATCCTTATCAGTAAAGAACGTAAGCTTCTTTTTAACAGGCATGTATTGATTGCCGCGCTGATAGCGGTGCTTATCTTCCTCCCCAACATCATCTGGCAGTTTGTGCATCACTTACCGGTGATCACACACATGAAAGAACTGCGCGAAACCCAGCTGGATTACGTAAAACCAATGGATTTTGCCTTGCAGCAGTTACTGGTGAACGGTCCGGCATTATTTGTATGGCTTACCGGGTTCTTCTTCCTGCTCTTCTCCTTTAAGCTGAGGCGTTTCAGGTATTTCGCCATTGCTTATGTGCTCATCTTCCTGTTTTTACTGGAGATGAACGGTAAAAACTACTACCTGTTTGGCGCCTACCCAATGCTGTTTGCGGCCGGGGGCTTCGCGTTCGAAAAAATTATTAACCGTTCTAATTACGTGCTGCGTGTGGCCGCGGTTGTACTATTTGTATTGCCAAACTTCCTTATACTGCCCATAGTATTGCCTGTTTTATCGCTGAACACCACGCTAAGTTTTTTTAAATATTCACAGCAGCACCTTCCCGTTCTCAACTTTATAACTACCTGGGAAGACCTAAAACAACACCCCACTACACAAGATTACGCCGACATGCTGGGCTGGGAAGAAATGGCACAAAAGGCTGCCGAAACCTACCATAGCCTCACTCCCGAACAACAAAAACACGCCCAAATCTTTGCCGACAATTACGGCGAAGCAGGTGCCCTGCACCATTTCCGCAAGAAATATGACATCCCTGATGTAGTGAGCCTAAACAGCAGCTTCGCACTCTGGGCTCCTGATAGCCTTAAGGCAAAGTATATAATCTACGTTGATGATGATGATAACGTAGAAGCGCGGCTTGCCCCACTGATTGACAGCTACCAAAAAACCGGCGAAGTGCTAAACCCTTTAGCCCGCGAAAAAGGTACGCGCGTGTATTTGTTAATTCAATCATCAGATAAGCTGAACAATATTTACAAAGCGGAGCTGGCTAAGAAGAGGCTGCAGTAATTTATATAGTTCGTTGCCAAGAGATTAGTGACAGCGGTTTTGTAGAGACACAAAATATTGTGTCTCTCACATGCAAATCAACCATTTAATGCCGGCCTGTTTACCACCGTTCTAAAGGAGACACAATATTTTGTGTCTCTACATGTTCTTGCGCCGCAAGATTAGCGAAGCGTTTAAGGGTGTAACCTTTGACGGCGAAACATTACAACCTTACTTTCTCAATTCAATAATGCGTATCTCTGTGTACCTTCGGCCTGCATTATACCTGTAATAACACTTTGCAATTCGCCCTCATAGCTTAACCACCTGCCCTTCTCTATCGAAAAACGGGCAGTGGCCTTAAAGATAGTTTTATAAAGTGTGGGTATATTTTTTTGGCTTTCCATACCAGGGGGAGAAAAAGGAAAAAAGAAGTTCCCCTTAGCATATTCCACTATATCATAGCTTATTACAACAACTTTATCATTTGAAACATCTTCTATCCCGGTAACTTTAACAACATTTTTACGAAAAGAACTATCGCATTTAAAGCTTTGATCCATGTTGGTAAAATGGGTGTCTATCTGCCATTCATCCCCAACTTTTACCGGTTTGGCAGGTAATTGAAAAAACAGAGCCAAAATGTTTTTTTGCTCTGTTTTCAGATAAAAACTCTGGATGGCCCCATCCTCATGCACTGCTCCGCGCAAACTTGGCCCGGAAGCCATTGCATCCATCAATTGCGCAAAACCTGGCTCATCTGTTGTTTTGTCTTTCGCTTTATCTTTCTTCTTAGCTATCAGTTCAATATCTATTACATCCTTTTTTTGCTCAGTTAACGATGCGATGTAATACTCCGGTGCAAGGCCCTGTATTTGCTGCATAATTTTTTGCATGCCAGCCTCGGCGGTGTCTGTACCAAGGCTTTTAAACATTCCACCAAAACCTATCTTTTTCGCTCCATTGGGCGAATTTTCGCTCATATAAGCTTTATAAGCTATTGTTTCATTAGGCTTTAGTTTCCATTTCATGAAAACAGTTTCGGGTGTTTGGCAAAACGCTGCTAAATTTAAACTAAAAAAAATGCAGATTAGGTAAATCCTTGGCTGTGGCATAGGTTGATAATAAAATATAAATATACAAAAAAGGTGCTGTGAACATCACAACACCTTTTCCTTTAATCTTCAATTTATTACGCCGATATCGCGTTAATGATATCGTATTGCGTAATAATTTCAATTTTACCGTTATCATCCTCAACCAATACGGCAATGTTATCCTTATTGATCATGCCCGAGATCTTGTCGATAGACGTGTTCAGATCGATAAAAGGGAACGGACTGGTAGAGATAGTTTTTACCGGCTGTGATTTAATGCCCGGGTTTTCCATCAGGGAGTTGAGGATATCGCTTTCGGTTATCTTGCCAATCACCATACCTTTTTGGGTAACGGGGATCTGCGAGATATTCAGCGATTTAATGGTATTGATGGCTTCCAGAACAGTTTTCTCGCAATCTATAGTAACAATCTCCTGGCTCTCTTTTTTGCTGATGATATGGCGGGCTGTCAGTTTTTCTTCTTTCAGGAAACCGCGATCGCGCAACCAGTCGTCATTATACATTTTGCCGAGGTAGCGTGTACCATGGTCAGGGAAAATGATCACCACTACGTCGCCTTCTTTAAACCTGTCTTTCATCTGCAGCACACCTGCCACTGCCGAGCCTGTTGAGTTACCTGCAAAAATTCCTTCCTTGCGGGCAATCTCGCGTGTCATTAAGGCGGCGTCCTTATCGGTTACCTTTTCAAAGTGGTCTATCAGGCTAAAATCAACGTTCTGCGGCAGAAAATCTTCGCCAATACCTTCGGTAATGTACGGGTAGATCTCGTTCTTATCAAACTCGCCGGTTTCCTTATATTTTTTGAACACCGAACCGTACGTATCAATACCCAAAATCTGTATAGCCGGGTTCTTCTCTTTCAAGAACTTCGCCGTACCGGAAATGGTACCGCCAGTACCTACACCTACTACAACATGGGTAACTTTACCTTCAGTTTGTTCCCAAATTTCGGGGCCGGTTTGCTCATAATGCGCCTGCGAGTTGCTTAGGTTATCATATTGATTGGGTTTCCATGAGTTTGGCACTTCAGCTTCCAAGCGAGATGATACAGAATAGTATGAACGCGGATCTTCCGGCTCTACATTAGTTGGGCACACAATTACCTCGGCGCCGAAAGCACGCAGGGCATCAAACTTTTCTTTTGATTGTTTATCAGTACTCGTAAAAATACATTTGTAGCCTTTAATAACCGCTGCAATAGCCAGGCCCATGCCGGTATTGCCGGATGTGCCTTCTATAATGGTACCACCAGGTTTAAGCTTACCGCTTTTTTCGGCATCCTCAATCATTTTAAGGGCCATACGGTCTTTTATGGAGTTGCCCGGGTTGGTGGTTTCAATTTTAGCTAAAACCGTAGCAGGGATATCTTTTACTATTTTATTCAGTTTTACCATGGGCGTATGGCCTATGGTTTCCAGGATGTTATTATACCACATAGTTTATAATCTACCTAACCTATATACAAAACAGATTAGCGCCCAAAATTAACTTTATTATTGCAATTATTAAGTCAAGAAAGGAAATTGTGGTTGATTAGGTTGAATGAGTTGATTGGTTAAATTTTTACTAAAACCAATCAACTCATTCAACCTAATCAACTATTCACCAATTTAAAATTTCAGGTGCTTAACCGTTAACCCGCCGTTGATGAGTTGTTTTAACGATTCGATGCCTACACGCAGGTGCGTTTCCACATATTGTTCGGTAACGTTGGAATCGCTCTCGGCGGTTTTTACACCTTCGGGAATCATCGGCTGATCTGATACCAGCAGCAGGGCCCCGGTAGGGATCTTGTTGGCAAAACCGGTGGTAAAGATGGTTGCGGTTTCCATATCAATGGCCATGGCGCGCAGGTCTTTTAAGTATTTTTTAAAGTCCTTATCGTGCTCCCAAACGCGACGGTTGGTAGTGTAGCAGGTTCCGGTCCAGTAATCGCGCTGAAAATCGCGTATGGTGGTTGATATTGCCTTCTGAAGGGCGAATGCCGGTAAGGCAGGTACTTCTGCAGGCAGGTAATCATTTGATGTACCCTCGCCGCGAATGGCAGCTATCGGCAGTATTAGGTCGCCTACATTGTTCTTCTTTTTAAGGCCGCCACATTTTCCTAAGAAAATTACAGCTTCGGGGTGTATGGCGGTAAGCAAGTCCATTACGGTTGCCGCTACCGAACTGCCCATACCAAAGTTAATAATAGTGATGCCGTTGGCGGTAACGCTCTGCATGGGTTTATCAAGCCCCATGATAGGCGCGTCCTCGTTCCATAGCGAGAAGAGTTGCAGATACTTGGAGAAATTGGTAAGGATAATGTATTTACCAAATGCATCAAGCGGGCGGCCGGTGTAACGTGGCAGCCAGTTGGCCACAATGGCTTCTTTCGTTTTCAAGCCAGATTTTACCGGCGATTGTACCTCTTTAACCTTTTTTGCCTCTTTTGTTGTGTCGTCTTTTTTTACATCTAATTCTTCGTTCATTGTCTGAGTTCTCCTTTTATTTTATCCCATTGGCGAATTCCTTTGGGGGTGAGTACAGGTTTTAAAAACCTTTTTATACAGCAAACCCCGGCGATGTTATCGCCAGGGCTGCGTTGTATTATTACAAATATAGCCATTTAAGGCCACATTATTGTTAAGCTACTTTTAATTTTTTAAGATCAGATTTCTCAAACTTCTCTCTCGCATAGTCTAACGTTACGTTTAAGCGCTTCACATCCTTCTTAGACGGGAACTCAAACATGGCATCAATCATAATGGCTTCGCAGATGGAACGGAGGCCACGGGCACCCAGTTTAAACTCCATTGCTTTATCCACAATAAAATCAAGCACATCTGTTTCAAACTCCAGTTTTACACCTTCGTATTCAAACAGTTTTTTGTACTGTTTCAACAACGAATTTTTAGGCTCGGTAAGGATGTTGTGCAATGCTTCCCTATCCAGCGGATTAAGGTAAGTAAGCACCGGCAAACGGCCAATCAATTCGGGGATTAAACCGAATGATTTAAGATCCTGCGGGGTAATGTATTTGTACAGGTTCTTCAGGTCTACCTCACTATCATCGCGTTTCATTTTATAACCAACGGTTTGGGTACGTAAACGATTGGCTATCTTTTTATCGATACCATCAAACGCGCCGCCGCAAATAAACAGGATGTTGCTGGTGTTCACCGTAATCATTTTCTGATCAGGGTGTTTCCTTCCGCCCTGTGGCGGTACGTTAACCATGGTACCTTCCAGGATCTTTAACAGCGCCTGCTGCACGCCTTCGCCGCTTACATCACGAGTGATGGATGCGTTATCGCTTTTGCGGGCAATTTTATCTACCTCATCAATATATACAATACCGCGTTCGGCAGTGTTTACATCGTAATCGGCGCTTTGCAGTAAACGGGTAAGGATGCTTTCTACGTCCTCGCCTACATAACCGGCCTCTGTTAATACAGTAGCATCGCAAATGCAGAAGGGCACGTTCAATATCTTAGCCAAGGTTTTTGCCAGCAGGGTTTTACCTGTACCGGTTTCGCCCACCATAATGATGTTTGATTTTTCTATCTCCACCTCGTCTTTATCAATACGCTGATTTAAACGCTTGTAGTGGTTATATACCGATACGGCCAATACCTTCTTGGCATCATCCTGGCCAATGATATATTGGTCCAGGTGAGTTTTGATCTCGGCAGGTTTTAAAACAGCAGGTGAAGCCGGTGAGGCTTTAACCTTACGTACTTTAAGCTCTTCTGCCAGTATTTCGTTGGCCTGATTTACGCATTTATCACAAATGTGCGCATCCAGCCCTGCTATCAGCATCAGGGAATCCTGCTTACCTGCTCCACAAAACGAGCACCTGATCTCCTTGCTGTTCTTATTCATCTGCTAATTGGTTTCTCAAAAATAATCATTAAAAAAATTAATTGCAATCTGCGCCACTCTTAATAGGAATAACGGGCAATTTATTTTGTATTGTTTCCTCTCAGGATCTCATCTACCATACCAAATTCTTTTGCTTCCTCAGCAATCATCCAGTAGTCGCGGTCTGATGCTTCCCAAACTTTTTCATACGATGCACCGCTATGATCTGCAATTATCTGGTAAAGCTCTTTTTTAAGCTTTGTGATTTCGTGGTACGTGATCTCGATATCAGACTGCTGACCCTGCGCACCGCCCGATGGCTGGTGTATCATTACCCTTGAATGTGGTAACGCTGCACGTTTGCCTGCTGTACCTGCACAAAGTAATACTGCACCCATTGATGCTGCCATACCTGTACAAATTGTAGCTACATCGTTAGATATAAACTGCATGGTATCATAGATACCTAAACCGGCATAAACTGAGCCACCCGGAGAGTTGATATAGATCTGGATGTCGCGCTTTGCATCTGCCGATTGCAGGAATAGCAATTGAGCCTGAATAATGTTTGCATTTTGATCATAAATTGCATCGCCAAGAAAAATGATGCGGTCCATCATCAAACGCGAGAACACGTCCATCTGGGCTACGTTCATCTGGCGCTCTTCGATGATGTAAGGCGTCATACCGGTAATGCCCTGCGGCATGCGTGCCCTGTCAACCCCGGCAATAAATTTATCTACATATAAACTGTTTATGCGGTGATGCTTAACAGCATATTTACGGAATTCGTTCTTATCAATATTACTACTCATGATATGTGTTTTTTATAATATAATGCTTTTAGGTAACGGCAATAAATATAGTTTTTAGTTGAATAGATTTTAAACTATAAAGTTTTTTAAAAGTAAAAAAAGAGGCTCATCTAAAAATCGCTCTCAAAAGGCCTCACCCCAACCCTCGCCAACGGAGAGGAAGTATGCTGCTCTTTTCAAGCCCTCTCCTTTGGAGAGGATTTAGGTGAGGCTGGAAAGGTATATAACACAAAAGCATTTGCTGTAAGGCAAATGCTTTTGGTAAAAGGAGGATTAAAAACGAGAGGATGATTAGTCTTCCAGTTTGTTAAAATCTGTAAACAGAATTTCTTTTTTATCTAAAGTGATAACGCTTTTAATGTAATCAAATACCTTAACGGCTTTCACTTCTTCAAAAATCTTGTTTGCGTTTTCTTTTTCCTGCAGGTATTGCACGGTGTACTGGCCCAATTGCTCTTCAGGAATTGATTGCTGGCTGTACATACGGAACTGCTGATCTAAACTTTGTTTTGCGTAGGCAAAAACTTCATCGTATTTAATATCGATTTTGTTCTCTACTACAATTTTGTTTGCAATCAGCGTCCATTTAAGGTTCTTAGCAAAATCTGCGTAACCACCTTCCAGCTCTTCTTCAGAAATTTTTTCGTTGGTTGCTTTTAACCAGCGTTTTAAAAATTCATCAGGCAGGTTAAAATCAACCTTGCTTAAGCTGTAGTTGTAAATGTCGTTCTGCAGTTTGCGTTCGCTATCCTGCAGCATCATACCTTCCAGTTCTTCGGTTATTTTTTCCCTGAAACCTTCTTCGGTAGTCACTGTACCTTCACCAAATAATTTGTCAAAGAACTCCTGGTTTAAATCGCCTTCTTCTAAACGGTTAATGTTTTTAACAGTTAATTTGAAGTTCGATTTTAAGTCAGTTGCTGTTTCTTCCTCAATTTTTAATAAACCTGCAACCTTAGCTGCATCGTTACCAAAAGCTGCCTGTATATCCAGCGTTAGTTCGTCACCCTTTTTTAAACCTATTAATGATGCTTTAATGGCTTCATCTTTTATCTGATCTAAACGAACCGATGCCGTGTTACTAATGCCATCCTCAAAAACAGAACCATCCGGAGAAAGTTGTGTTAATTCAGAATAAAGCACATCATCATCTGCCGATACGTCAGGATTTGTCATTTTGCCATAAGCACGGCGCAGGCTTTTGATCCTTTCGGCCAATGTTTCTTCATCAACCTTAATAACGTATTGTGTTAATTTATCTGTAGAAGAAAAATCTATAGAAAACTCAGGAGCTAAACCAATTTCGTAGTTAAATTCAAACTCATCGGCAAAATCCCATGCATATTCTTTTCTGTCTTCTTCACGCTGCGGTAAAGGCTGGCCTAATACTTCCAGCTTTTCATCCTGCAGGTATTGGGTTAAAGTATCGTTCAGCATGTTGTTGATCTCGTCAACCAAAATGCTTTTACCGTACATTCTTTTAATATGAGATGCCGGAACCATACCCGGGCGGAAACCAGGGATCTTGGCTTTTTTAGCTTGTTCTTTAATTGCTTTTTCAACCCTTGGCTGGTAATCAGCCGGGGCCAAGTTGATCTTTACAACTGCATTCAGGTTATCAATTTTTTCCTGTGATATATTCATCTTTTTACCGGTAATTTTAAACTTACTACTGCTGCTGTGCCATTTATAGTACCTGTAACAGGCAGCTTTTTAGAGGCGCAAAAGTATGAATTTATTTTGAATTTACTACCGCTGCAGAATTAGCCTGAAATTTTACAACCCGATTATTTACCGGTTTAACTGTTTTAAGGTAAGCGTACATAGCTTCCAGATCAGACGGCTTCATGCCGCCATATTTCCACCAGGGCATTATGGTTTGGAAATCGCCGGGTTTTACCGAGTAAGGCTTAGCCGTTCCGTTGGCATATTGGGTAAACCGGCTTACAAACTGCTCCTTCGTCCAGTTGCCAATACCTGTGGCCTTATCCGGCGTTATGTTAGATGAATGCAGCGTTGCGCCGGGCAGGGTATATTCGTGCCCGCCTGCAAAATCCATTCCGGGCAAAGGCTTGCCTTTATCATCTTTAGTATGGCAATCCCTGCAGGCGGCGGCAGCTACCAGGTATGCGCCATATTTTATAGTATCGCTTTCCGCAGGAATTTTACCTAAGGCTGCTTTTTGCGGCATAGTATTCACTAATAAATTCAGCGGAAAATCCAGTTCACGTTTGGGAAATGTGGTTTTAACAGATTTAAGGGTACGGATGTAGGCAATAATGCTATACACATCTTCCCTATCCATAGTGGCGTAATACTGCCACGGCATAATGGGGAATATGGCCGAGCCATCCTTTTTAACGCCTGCAGTAATAGCGCGGAAGAGTTCACCGTCGGTCCAGTCCTTTAAATGCGCCGGGGTAATATTGGGCACGTAAACAGTTCCGGGGAAACCAACTGCGGCATCAAACTTTTCGCCGCCGGCACCTATTATCGCCGAGTCTATTGGGGCGGCAAATTCATTCCATTTACGGGTGGAGTGGCAATCAACGCATACAGTTACATGGTTGGCCAGGTAAGTACCGCGTTGTATACGTTTTGGGGTGAGTTCTACTTTTATATTTTCGGGCTCGCCTACATTGGGCAATGCAAGCGCTATATATGATGCAGCCGAAACAACTAACAGTACGATAAAGATGACCACGTAAGCCATCCATTTTTTTAACTTTTTCATGAGTAAGGTTGAGTAAACTAATATAAAAACTATTAGTCGTTACTCAACCTCAACATGTTACAATTATTTAAGAACTTTTTTTAATTTATTTTTGTGACAGATGATGCACCTGATTGGTGGTTGCTTACGTTTGACGGGCTACCACGGTACTGGATCTCTGATGAGCCGCTGCTGTTAACGCTCAGATCTTTTAAAACGTTGATGCGGCAATTACTGGCGCCCGATGTTTCTATACTGTATTTACCAACAACAAAGTCCAGGGCGCTTATATCGCCGCTGCCACTCAGGCTTACATCGTGCGATGCGGCCTGGCCTTTCAGGATCAATTCTGTTGAGCCGCTGCCGTCGGTATGCACATTAGCAGCGCTAAGGTCCATATCCACCTTGGTAGAGCCGGACAGATCAAACTTAAAATCTTTTTTTGCATTGATGCGGCCGCTAGAATATACTTCAACTGCGCCGGATGCTTCCACTTCGTCAAGGTTTTTAACGCCTACTGTAACGGTCATTTGGGTTTCGCTGCGGAGATTTTTATTGCTGTAAATGCGCAGCTTACCGCCTTCTACACTGGTTTTAATATATTTAAGCAGGTTGTCGTCAGCTGTTATGGTAACCGCCAGCGAGCTATCCTGTTTAAGCGTTACTTTATAGCCGCCCGAAATATCAACTTTGGTAAAATCTACCACGGTACGTTTTTCGGTTTTGGCATTTCCCGAACCATGTACAGGCCTGAATCTTCTGCATGACGATAACGAGGTTGCCGAAACCACTGCGGTTAATAAGAGTATGTGTGTATAAATTTTTCTCATGATGCTTTTTTGTTTTGGACTACCATTAGCGGTATGAAGTTACACCAAAAATAAAAAAAGCCGGCGCAATCCGCCGGCTTTTAACTATGTATTTATTTTTTGCAGAACTGCAAGTTATAAACCTGCAATATCGTTTCTGTTGCTGCGGGCAGTAACCTGGGTTTTGGTTTCGTTTACGGTAATAAAGTTTTCGTTTGATACGGTTGCTGCCTGTGCGTAGGTTAAGTAAAAATCGTTTACGCTGCCGGTTAATTTAATTTTTGCGTTATCGTTTACAGTAATGCTTGTTTTATAGGCTTCTAATTTTAATTGTGCGGTAGCGTTGTTATATAATTTAACATCAAGGTCAATTTTTGACAGGCTGCCGAATGATTTAACGTCTGCATTATCATAAGCTGCAATTTCGCGAAGGTCTTTTGCGGTCACCCAAATTACAAGTTTTTCGGCTTTGTAAGATGAGATGCGCAACACGCCGTTCTGGCCTTGTACCAAAGCGCTTTCGGCATAGTACTGGTTGTAAACCTTAACCTGGTCGGCGTTGCCGTCTGATACGTAAAGCTCAACATTGCCGTGGATCTCTATCTTATTTATCTGGCTGATGCCGTTTAATACAGTGCTTACTTCTCTGCCATTATTTTTCACTGCGGAATAGGTTGAATTTGTGCTTACCACTGCTAATACTACGATAGCTAAAGTGGCTAAAAATTTGGTTTTCATTGTTATAATATTTTGATTATGAATGATTTGTGTTATTTAGTAACTTAATACATAGATAAGACGAACCCAACCGGGAAACGTTACAGCCCATGTGCCTTATTTAGTTGAGGTACAGGATATTGTCGGTAAATACAGGTTTTGGAGCGGTGAAGTTGTTAGAATCAAGATGTAAGAATTAATAGACAAGACGGAGAAGTACTACTTTCTGCATCCGTCCTGTTATCCTAAGCGCCAGCGAAGGATCTGATGTACGCCATGCCAATCGGCGATCAGATGCTTCGTTTCTCAGAATGAAAGGGGTGACAGGGGTACAAACAAAAAAGCCACCGCTTACGCGATGGCTTTGCTGAATATATGTTGAACTTTTGCAAAAGTAGTATTTACAAGGTAGCTAATTCGGCTTTAGCTGCGCTGAACCTGTTGGTAGTGGTATCTGTTTTTTGGTTAGCTACCAGGCTGCTGTGATTTACAGTTGCAGACTGATCGTGGATTAGCGTGTACTCGTTTACATTACCGGTAAGGTCTGCTTTGGCGCGGTCGTTAACCGTGATGCTGGCTTTGTAGGCATCCAGGTTTAAAGTTGCAGATGCGTTGTTGTATAATCTTACATCCAGATCGATTTTAGACAGGTTACCGAAAGATTTCACTTCGGCATTGTTATAAGCCGAGATAGAACGCAGATCGGCAGCGGTTACCCAGATCACTAATTTCTTGGCGTTGTAAGAAGCAATGCGCAGTACGCCGTTCTCGTTTTGTAC
>Ga0247812_10000563_pt1 | contig 22829 bp, 18 predicted proteins | sample UWRJL149409B1_FD_178011 | JGI IMG/M metagenome (GOLD analysis project Ga0247812, IMG submission 178011) | Plant litter microbial communities from Arlington Agricultural Research Station in Wisconsin, United States - UWRJ-L149-409B-1 | ecosystem: Environmental > Terrestrial > Plant litter >...
TTGCTGCCCCCTCGCCTTGCATGTATTAAGCCTGCCGCTAGCGTTCATCCTGAGCCAGGATCAAACTCTCCATTGTAAATTTTGTTGTGATCTCTTCCTATTACAGAAGGACCGAATCTTCTTAAACGAGTTTTTCTTACTCTTTTAGTTTATCTCATCATGTCAAAGAACAGTACCAATCAAACTTTCACTCTCACTTTTCGTTTCCGCTGTCTGCGATTGGGATTGCAAAGGTAGAAAAAATATTTCTTGCTGCAAGTGCTCAGCAAGAAATATTTTATTTTTTTTGAAAGTTCTTCAAGTATTCAAACTATTCAAAAAAATTATCCAATTATTACTCCAAAAGAAAGGGATATTTATAATTTTCAGGTGAAACCAAGGTCTCTTTAATTACTCTTGGTGAAACCCAGCGAAGCAGGTTTAGTACAGATCCTGCTTTATCATTCGTACCGGAAGCGCGCGCTCCACCAAATGGCTGCTGCCCTACAACCGCCCCTGTTGGCTTATCATTGATATAGAAATTACCCGCAGCATTAACCAAATGCTCTGTCGCATATTGAATCGCGTAGCGGTCCTGAGCAAATACAGCACCTGTTAAAGCGTAAGGAGAAGTTGAATCGACAACCGGGATGATTTCTTCAAATTTTTCCTCATCATATATATAAACAGTAAGTACCGGCCCGAATATCTCATCACACATGGTTATATAATCCGGCTTTGAAGCCTTAATGATGGTTGGCTGAATAAAGTATCCTTTACGCTTATCAACTGTTCCACCTGCTACAATTTCAGCCTCTTCCGGATTAGTTTTTACACCCTCTATGTAGGAAGCAATTTTATCAAAAGATTTTTCGTCAATCACAGCATTCACAAAATTTCCAAAGTCTTCAACTCCACCTATTTTGATTTCTTCCAGATCTTTCAACATAAAATCCTTTACTTCCTCCCATAGATTGGAAGGAATGTAAGCACGGGAAGCAGCAGAACATTTTTGCCCCTGATACTCAAATGCGCCTCTGATCAGGCCTGTTGCCAAAGCTTTGGCATTTGCCGATTTATGAGCCAGTACAAAATCCTTCCCTCCTGTTTCTCCTACAATTCTTGGAAATGTTTTATAGGTAGAAATATTTTCACCTATCTCTTTCCAAATTGTTTGAAAAACTTTGGTACTACCCGTAAAATGAATACCTGAAAAATCCGGATGCTTGAAAACAATATTACCAGCTTCTGGTCCATCAACCAAAATCATATTGATGACGCCATCAGGAAGACCAGCTTCTTTAAATACTTTCATAATAACATTGGCCGCATATACTTGTGTAAAAGCAGGTTTCCAAAGCACAACGTTTCCCATTAAAGCTGGAGCTGCGGGAAGGTTTCCAGCGATCGCCGTAAAATTAAAGGGAGTAATAGCAAAAATAAACCCTTCCAAAGGACGATACTCCATTCTGTTCCACACACCATCAGATGATACAGGCTGCTGCTTGTAAATATCGGTCAGGAAGTTGACATTCAGGCGAAGAAAATCAATGAGTTCACATGCTGAATCAATTTCAGCCTGATAGGCATTTTTGGATTGACCTAACATCGTTGCTGCATTGATCTGTGCACGGTATGGCCCGGCAATCAAATCGGCTGCTTTAAGGAATATAGCTGCACGTTGTTCCCAATGCATCACAGACCAAGTTTTACGGGCTTCTAAAGCCGAGTCAATGGCTGTTTTAACATCTTCTGCGTTTCCTTCATGAAAATATCCAAGCGTATGCTGATGATCATGAGGCGGTGAGATCCTTTGTTTATTTTGAGAAAATATTTCTTTTCCACCTATATACTGAGGAATATCAACCTGCTTTGATCTTGCTCCTTCCAAAGCTTTTTTTAATTCACTTCTTTCAGGACTACCCGGAGCATAGCTTTTTACAGGCTCATTTCTAAGCGCGGGAACATTAAAAATTCCTTGTGACATTGTATATTATTAATTTGAAAATGAATCAATATGAATAAAAAAGGTACAGGGATAAAGATTTAAACCGTCAACCTTCATCAGTACTATAATAATCTTTTTTCAAGTCTGTAGGTTCAAAAATGATAAAACTACCTCTAAAATGTTGTCAATATAATACTTGTTCCGGCAAGTTAAATAGTATAACTTCTAAAATTTACAATTTCAAATCAGCTGATACGCAGGTATTTTCACTAAATTTGTACTTTTACCTGGCGACCATATTTTTATAAATAATGATATTTTATAGTACAAAAACTGCTTCTCTGAAAGCATCACTGGAAGAAGCCGTATTTAGAAGTTTACCTCCTGATAACGGTCTTTACATGCCTGAAAATATTCCGGAAGTTTCAAAAGAATTCTTAGACACTATTGAAAACAGGTCTTTTAAGGAGATAGCTATTGAAGTTACGGCAACCTTATTGGGTGATGAAATTCCTCTTGAAGACATAAAAAAAATGATAGAAGGTGCTTATGATTTCGACGCACCGGTATTGAAAATAAATCAGGAAGACTATGTTCTTGAGCTTTTTCATGGGCCTTCCATGGCTTTTAAAGATTTTGGAGCACGCTTTATGGCTGCTTTGATGTCTTACTTTTTGATAAAATCAAAAAAAGAAATTCAAATCCTTGTCGCTACTTCGGGAGATACGGGCGGAGCAGTTGCTCAGGGATTTTATAAAGTGCCGGGAATATCCGTAACCATTCTATATCCTACCGGAAAAGTCAGTGAAATTCAGGAAAAACAACTGACAACACTGGGGCATAATGTAATGGCCCTGGAAGTTGACGGTACATTTGATGATTGTCAGCGATTAGTAAAAGAAGCATTTTTGGATAAGGAATTAAATGAAAAGTTTAATTTGGCTTCTGCCAATTCTATTAATATCGCCAGATTAATTCCGCAGGCATTTTATTACTTTGCTGCTTACGCACAGCTCAAACACTTAGGTAAACCACTTGTTTTTTCTATACCAAGCGGAAACTTTGGAAATTTGAGCGCCGGCCTTCTTGCCTATAAAATGGGCTTACCAGTCGAACGATTCATTGCCTCAACTAATCTTAACAATTCAGTACCGAGATATCTCGAACAAGGAATCTTCGAACCGCATTCTTCTATTGAAACTATTTCCAACGCCATGGATGTAGGTAACCCAAGTAATTTTGTGCGGATGATCCGATTCTTTGGAGACGACTGGAATTTAGTTCGTGAAAAAATTTCAGGCTATTTTTTCAATGATGAAGAAACGAAAAAATCCATGCGCGAAGTTTTTGAAAATAATCAATATGTTCTTTGCCCCCATACAGCTATAGCTTACCGCGGTTTGCAGAAGTATCGTAAAAATTCAGACAAAGATTTTACAGGAGTATTTCTTGCTACGGCTCATCCTGCTAAATTTATCGATCTTGTTGAAGAAACTTTACAAGAATCCATTGAAATTCCGGAAAGATTAAAATTATTGCTTTCTATTGAAAAAGAATCAATAAAAATGAAACCTTCATTTCAAGCATTTAAATCGTTACTAATAAGCAAGTTAAAATAGAAAATTTGTTGTTTTAACCTCCTGAGAATTGAATATTCGCCTTAAACTGCACAGTCATACGCAAATTTTAAAATGTAAAAAGGAAGAGCGAAGCTAAAAACAGCTTCGCTCTTCCTTTTTTGATATAAAATAAAAATTAGTTGACTAAATCTCCTCTCAACAAACGAAAACGTTTTCTTGACTCTGCTACATAAATGCTTCCCGGATATTTTTCCATCAGTTCCTGATAAAGCTTCATGGCTTCTTCTTTGTTATTCAATTTTTCCTGATTCAATTTTGCCATGGCGAACAAAGCATCATCACCAAGTATGTCAACACTGTATTTTGAGTACAACATTTTCAATGTTGCCATTGCTTGCTGGTTGCTATCAAGCTTCATATAGGTTTCTGCTGTAAGCCAGAGAATTTCGTCGGATAAACTATGCTGCTTGTATCTTTCAAACAGAACCTTTAAAGAATCAATGGCTTCGTATTTTTTATTTTGAAACAACAGAAGTTCAACAGCGGAGTATTGCTTCATGGCTGTTTCGTTACTGTCCAATCCTGTATTATCCATGATCAGCAATCCAAGTTCATTGGCATCATTGGCGATTTCACGGGAGGTTGCTTTTTTTAGTATGTCAAGCACATCTTTCGCCAGCGCAAAATCACCTTTATAATAATGAAGTTTAGCATTTCTCAATTTGGCATCATAACCCAGAAGATCATCCTTTTGTGATTTTTCAACCTGAGAATACAACAGGGACGCTTCCCAGGGTTCACCTTGCAGCAAATAGATATCGCCCAAATCAAGCTTGCATTTATCAACAAACATTTTATCCTGCTTTCCCCCTTCAATTGCAGTTTGCATTATCTCGATTGCTTTCTTGAAATCATCAAGATAAAAAGCATTTAATGTTGCCATGTTCCGCAGCGCTTCCACTGTTCTAACGTTTATACCCAGTTCATCGACCAGCTGCTGGTATTGTGCCAACAGTTTCTGAACCTCGTTTCGCTGAACCGGATACGTATTCTTAACCTGTTCTTCCCTCGAAAAAATAGCCATACGACGTGCAACCGGATAGAGCTGACCCTTTGGATATTCCTTAACAAGATGGTCAAATATAGAAGCAGCATTTACATAATCTTCATTTTGCAAAGCCAGCATAGCGAGGTTATAAAGTCGGCTGCCATTATATTTGAATCTTTTATCAAGTGCGCGCTCCTGAATAAAGGCTTTATAAAAATCTTTCTTCTGTATCTGATACCATATCAGCAGCTCATTGTAGAAACCTTCGTTAGGAAATTTTTGAATTTTATCATACAGTACTTTTTCTAAGAGCAGCTGTTCCTTTTCATCTTTGGTGAAATCCTGAAGCATGTTCTGAACCACTTCAATATTTTGATAGCGAGTACCATAAGAAAGCAGCTCATCAATCATATTTTCTGGTTCATTCAGATCGCGGTAAACACTGGCCATTTCCAGCTGAAACAAATCACTACGCTTGGAAACTTCTCTTCCGTTCATCAAAGCATTCTTCGCCCAGATTGGCTGCCCCATGCTTCTAAATTCATCAGCCATATCACGCTTCAGATCAATCCTTAATCCTGACGCAGCCAAAGCCTGTTCATTTTTTTTAATCGCTTCCTGCGGCTTTCGTTGCGCCTCTAGCAGTGTTGCCCAATATATATAGTACCATGCGGAATTAAAAGCATCACCTTTTATCTGCTTTTTAAAAAATTGCTCTGCCTCATTCCAGCTTTTTGTCTTGATCACACAGCTTGAGTAATTTTTCAGATACCCTTTTTCAAAGTTCGTTTTTAAAAGCGTTGTGTAATAGGCCATAGCTTTGGGGCAGTCATCTTTTTTAAAATATTCCTCAGCCATCTCCTTTTCAGTCTGCCCCCAAGCCGCCGTCCCCGCCGCGCCGGAAAAAAATATGTAGATCAGTAACCACTTTAAAACCTTTTTCATAATAGATAAAAAAATTTCTTTTTAGTTATTACTATTCTCTAGCACTGTGGATATGTCTATAAATATCTTTTCCACTATAGATTAACACACTTATCCACATTTTGTGGATAAGTGTTAGTGTTTATCCACTGTAGATTTTTTGTTTATCCACATTTAAGTGCTTGAATTACAATATAGGAAAATATTTATAGACATAGGAATGTGGGTAAGCTACAGTAGTATCGACATTTAGTTATTCACATTTTCTAAAGTGTATCAACGTACTGTTAACTTCATTTTAGATGCGGATTATGAACTATAGATTCAAAAATGAATTGTTATCCACAGGAATTGGGGGTTATCCACATAATTGTTAACAAAATTTAGGTGTTTACCCACAGATTTTTGGAGATATCAACACACTTATCCACATAGAGTGCATAAGAAAATTTCATTCCTTCAATGTGGAAAGATCCAGATTTGTGTCGTTGATTTCGAAATTGGCTTTGATGAGGATCTTTTGAGGATAGTAAAGAATTTTTTCCGGTTGTCTGTCCTGACTTATAATTCCGGTATCCCAACGTCGGTTTTTATTATCATCCAGAATGATCCTTAAAAAATAATTACCCTGTGGAATATTCCTGAAAATATAAGGGCTGGAATAAAGTGATTGAAATACCTTGTACTGCTCATCTATGAGTTCAACAATAAAGTTTGAAGAATCAGCATTAAGAACGGATCCGGAGAGGACACCAAATTCTTCTTCGTTTAAAACGGGATGCTTAAGGAACATTTTAGCAAGCGTATCACCTTCTATGCTAATGATGCTTCCTTTAGGAAAATCCCATTTTATGCTATCCTTAGCAGTTGATTTGCCGGTAATTGTTACATGGTTATGATATTTGTTCCAGCTCCATTCAAGATTGCTTAATGGCTCCCTGGTCAGGCTGTCACTGATGAGCTGTATCGCTTTATCATCAAAATAGCTTACCGGTTTGCTCCATTGAAGCTCGTAACTGAAAGCTCTCCCAAGTGGTTTGTTCTGCACTGGCTGCACATTCATACTAAATGGATCTTTCTGCCTGTCCTTACCTCTTTGCTGCAAGAATGAAACTTTTACTGTGTCTTCGGCCGTAATTCCCAGTGAGTCTGTCACGGTCATTCTAATAAAAGTTGTATCAGGATGTGGTTGTACGTTAAAGAACTTTAATTGAAGATTATTCTCTACTATATAAGGAAGTGTATCTTTATTCATGAAATTGACATCTACTTTTTCAATCCCTTTATTGAAAACAACTGTGTAATTATTCACTTTCGGTATAGTCCTTTGTACGCGAAATGGCGTGTTGTCAGATAGGTACAAGCTCAATGAATAATTGGCAGAATCTGATCCGGCACTCACAGGATTACTGATAAATCCGACTCTTTCATCCTTTGTGTTATATAACATATTGCGGTTTTTGTCATCCATAGCAATAAGCTTAAACTTTCTGACTGGTGTATTTTCTATTGAAAACCGGCCGCTGCTGTCTGTTCTTGAAAAGTAAAAAGGTTTTTGCTTGGCAATATTTAGTGTATCACTATCATTGTAAAGCCCGACGAGTGCATCAAAAATTGGTTTGTTGGAGCGTAAATCTTTGATGGTTCCATACACACGCCCAGAATCTAAAGTACTTCCTGTACTAAAAACAAGCCTTAAATTTTTTGCCGGATTTTTCTCTGCATAATCCTTGATGGCGTCTCCAAAATTTAGTGTGTAGGTTGTAGTATCAGCAAATTCTTTCTTAAAATTTAATTCAACAGAAGTGCCTTTTTGTTTGAAGCTGTAAGGGTTATCAGCCTCGGGCGTAATGATTAATTTTTGAGTAATATTGTCAATAATAACATATTCATCGAAGAACAGCGATATCTTATTTCCTTTAAAATTGGTAGTCCTGTTAGGCGGATGGCTGGATAACAAACTAGGAGGAATGATATCCTTTTTACCTCCGGTAGGAGCCACTTGCTGCGCGCATTTTGCAAAAATAAGGAGGCAGAGTATTCCTGGAAAATATCGTTTTAACATGCTAAATGTGGTTAAATAAAAACCCTCAATACGCATTGCAGTATTGAGGGTTTTTGAGGTTCAGTTAACGGTTTAAATTTTAGAAATCACGTAAATCAGACTGGAAGTATTCAGATCTTTTGACTGACTGGATTTGCCTTTCAAATTTGATAGTACTCCTGTTTTTATACTATCAAGAAGATCTATTTTCCGGGACTTATATTTTGTGCTAAGCATACTTACATAAAAGGAATCAAACCACATCGGGTGAATAGTGTCGATCTTAAAACCATGTTTTTTCATCAGCAGCGCCATCGAATCCTTTGTAAAATGGTACAAATGACGGGGTACATCATAAGCAGCCCAGAATCTTCGGTAATGTGCTGCATCAGCAGATTGCGGATTCGGAACAGCAATAATGATTTTGCCTTCCGAAGTCAAATGTTCTGACAACCAATCAATAGTTTCATTCAGCAAATGTACATGTTCAAGCACATGCCACATGGTAATAATATCAAATTTACGACCGGAAAGTTCGGGTGAGTTTATGCTTTCCTGAATAGCTTCTCCAACCCTGTCACCGGCAACTTTTCTTGCTTCTGAATCGGGTTCTGTTCCTGTTATTTTCCATCCTGCCTGTTTTGTAGCCTGTAAAAAATTACCGGTACCACAGCCAATATCCAGTAAAGAGCCTGGTTTTGGATAGAGGTTATTGATCAGTTTTATCTTCTGTGAAATCGTGTAATTCCTGACAGAAGTATACATTTTGCTCATGAGATCTTTTGCTTCGTCATGATGTGAAATGTATTCCTGAGATTTATAATAGGCTCCTATTTCTTCAATATCTGGACGAGGATTAGTGAACAAAAAGTAACATGCATTACATTGCTGTATGGTAAACTCCTTTCTGGATACGGTATAATCTTCAACATTGAGATAATTATTGAAGCTATTACTTTGACAAACGGGGCAACTTTTTAAAATTTCCAATGACATTATCTTCCTATAAATAGCATGAGTACCGAGATATCTGAGGGACTCACACCACTGATCCGTGATGCCTGCCCAATGGTTGAAGGCTTTGTACGTTTCAGTTTTTCACGTCCTTCAAAAGATAAGGATGTTACGACGTCGTAATTAAAATTATCAATAATGCTTAAGTCTTCCAATCGATTCATTTTTTCAACCAACAGTTTTTCCTTCTCAATATAGCTGTCATATTTTACATGAATTTCCGCCTGTTTGATTGTGTCCTCTCCGTATTTTTCGAGTAAAGAAGATATCAGCGGACTTGCTTCGGCTATCTTTTCAATGTTAAGCTGAGGCCTTTTTAAGAGCTGTGTAATGGATGTTTTTTCCCGTATTGAAGCAGAACCAACCTCTTCCAGCTTTTCATTAATTTCTTCAGGATACAATTTGTGGCTGTTGAATTCAGTGATAATTTCTTCAACCTGCTGTACCTTTTTACGTACGTTGTCCAACCTATCCTGATCAGCCAATCCTATTTCAAATCCTTTTTCAGTTAAACGAATGTCTGCATTATCCTGGCGCAAGAGCGTACGGTATTCAGCACGCGAAGTAAACATACGATAGGGTTCTTCTGTTCCTTTATTAATGAGGTCATCGATCAAAACACCAATGTATGCTTCTGATCTTTTCAGGACAAAAGGTTCAAGATTATGAAGGTTTCTGTGCGCATTAATACCAGCCATCAAACCCTGACAAGCGGCTTCTTCGTAACCGGTAGTACCATTAATTTGTCCTGCAAAAAACAGGTTTTGAATTCGGTGTGTCTCCAACGTTGACTTCAACTGTGTCGGTGGAAAATAGTCGTACTCAATAGCATATCCGGGACGAAACATTTTTACGTTTTCAAAGCCTGGAATTTTTTTCAGTGCTGCATATTGTACGTCTTCCGGAAGTGAAGTTGAAAAACCATTTACATATACTTCGACTGTATCCCACCCTTCCGGCTCAACAAAAATCTGGTGACGATCCTTATCTGCAAAGCGGTTTATTTTATCTTCAACAGACGGGCAGTAACGCGGGCCAAGGCCTTTTATCCTTCCCGAAAACATGGGGGATTTTTCGAAGCCTGTTCTTAAGATTTCATGCACTTCGGTGTTGGTATAAGTGATCCAGCAACTCCTTTGCTTGGTCAATTTTTTGGTATCCTTGTAAGAAAACTTCGATGGATTTTCATCGCCTGGCTGTTCTTCCATTTTAGAGTAATCCAGAGATCTGCCATCGACTCTTGGAGGAGTTCCGGTTTTCATTCTCCCGGATTCGAAGCCCAGGGTTTTCAACTGTTCGGTAATTCCGGTTGCTGCTTTTTCTCCGGTCCTTCCTCCTCCGAAATTTTTCTCTCCAATATGGATTAGCCCATTCAGGAATGTTCCGTTTGTCAGCACTACAGACTTTGATTTTATCTCAATCCCCAAGCTGGTTTTTACTCCGCAGACTTTATCACCATCCAGCAAAATTTCCTTAACGGTATCCTGCCAGAAATCTACGTTGGGATTATTCTCTAAAACACTCCGCCATTCCAGAGCAAACATCATCCGATCGCTCTGGCATCTTGGGCTCCACATGGCAGGGCCCTTTGATAAATTGAGCATTCGAAACTGGATCATGGTTTTGTCACTTACAATTCCGGATTGTCCGCCAAGCGCATCGATCTCCCGCACAATCTGTCCTTTTGCAACACCACCCATAGCGGGGTTACAGGACATTTGTGCAATGGTATGCATATTCATTGTAATGAGTAAGACTGAAGAGCCCATGGTTGCCGCTGAAGCCGCCGCCTCACAACCTGCATGCCCTGCTCCCACTACGATTACATCATATTCCTGAAACATAATTTTAGGTTTTCTCTTATTTGTTGTGAAACGTGAAAAAAAATATTTTTCAAATGTTCCACGTGGAAATTTTATTTAAAAAGAAGAAGACACTCATCTTCTTTAAATCTCATTTGAGCTTTCAATTCCTCATTTGTATCTGTATAGTCCATTAAATGCAATAAACCATGTATAAGCACACGGCGTAATTCTGTTTCAAAATTTGTATTGAAGGTTGATGCATTTTCTTTAACCCTATCAACACTTATATAAATATCGCTCTCAATTCTTTTTTTCTCTTCACTATTATCAAAAGTTATTATATCTGTATAATAGTCATGATCCAGATACTGTTTATTGATTTCCAAAAGGTAATCATCAGAACAAAATATATAATTAAGATATCCTAGTTCATAACCCTCTGATTTAGAGATCGTTTTAATCCAGTTTGACGTTTTTACAGGAAATGGAACTTTGAAATCAATCTCTTCGGAGAAAAATTTGAGCATACTGTTATTCTGAATTGTCTGTAAATTAAGTAGTTATAAGTATTTGTTACTTCAAGTTGCTTTAAAACCAGAAGACAAATTTGACGTAAAGGTAGTAACTATCTAAATACGATTCGTTTAAGTAGTTATTTGATGATGTATTTAACCTATTTTAAGATTTGAGTAGTTTCTTAAAATAGGTTAAACCATAACATCAGGAAAGATTAATCAGTTCTTTGACTGATATTTACGAAAGTAGGTATCTACTTCTCTTTTGTAAAATGGAGAAAATGTAGGTGGTATTGTACGGAGTAATTCTGTCTGCTTTTCTTTTTCCTGAACATACTTTTCAAAAGCGGCTGGTGGCTGACGTGGTGTTTGTTTGGCAGTTTGTGCCTTCCGCTGCTCATCCTCATCCTGTTCCTTCATCGCCTTTTCTGATTCCAGTAAACGGGTTGTTATTTCTTTGTTACGTTTCATCAGTTCGGGTGTAACGCGTTTGTTAACAAGATCGGTTTCTGTTTCATCCATTTTATCAATGATATCCTGTAGCTCGTTTCCAAACATTTTTCCAGCTTCTGTACCTTTCTGCTGATCCTTTAATGCCTGCACCATCTTCCGGATCATCGCTTGTTCCGCAGCCATACGGGCAAGCTGCTCAGAAGAATTCCCCTGGCCTTCCTTACCCTGTCCAAGCTGTTTCATTTGCCCGTTCAGTTTTTCTTGCATCTCACCCATTCCGGGCTGCTCTCCTTTTTTGCCCTTCTTTCCTTTTCCTTCTCCGGGCATGGCCATCGCCATTTGCTGCTGCATCTGTTTGAATACATCACTGAGCATTAAAGCCAAATTATTCATGGAGGTCATGGCAAACTGTTGCTTGGACGTTGCCACGTTAAGACTCCTGTCACGGATTCCTTTTACACTTTCGTCCATATACATTTTCATATCATTCAATTCACGCGTAATAAATGACTGGATCTGTACCACACGATTAGCCAAGGCATAAAGGCTATCCTCAACTACTTTGGCATCATCTTTCAACTTCAACTGCTGCTGTCCAAGTTTGATAAAACGGGGGTCCTGCAAATTAACACCCCGGAAATCCTTCATTAATTTTTCCTGGTCAAAAGATAAGGTAATCAGGTTTTCCAAGATATCCCGCATAGCATCCATGTCTTCCTGCATTTTTTCCATCTCTGCAGCTTCCATTGCTTCGGACATTGCCTTAGACATATTACGCATTGACTTAGCAGCCTTTTTTTGAGCTTCTGACGCTTTGGAATTTTGTTGCTTACTAAGTTTCTCTTTACTCTCATTCATCTGCTCAGAAGCACTTTTTTGCTCTTCTTCTTTTGAGTCCACCGGCTTTTCCAGCTCCTTGCTCATTTCTTCAATTTCCTTGGTATCTTCTTTTGATTTTTCAAACTCTTCCTGAATTTTTTCCTGTTCCTTTTTCAGGTCTTCGTTCTTTCCTTTTTTATCTTCTAAACTTTTGTTTTTATCATTTTCCTGTGATTTTTCAGCTAGCTTGTCTTCTTTTTCAGCCAGGTTATCCAGTTTATTGACCAGCTTATCCATTTTTTGTTCCAGCTGCATTTGCTTGAAAAGTTTCATGGTACGCTCCAGCTCTTTTTCCAGATTGTGCTCTTTGTTTTTCAGCTTCTCCATCGTACTCGACATCCGTTCGCTCTTCTTTTGTTCGAGTAGTTTTTGTAATTCCTTGTACAATTTATCAGTATCGTTATCCATCAGATCTTTCATCAGCTTATCAAGCTGATCTAATTTCTGCTGAATTTCCGGACTCTGCTGATTAAACTGTTTTGATTTTTCATTGGTACTCTGATTCTTTTCCTGAAGCGACTGCAATTCTTTCATTAGCTCTTCACGCTTTTTCAGCACTTCTTCAATCTGCTTTTTCTCTTTGAAGTCAAGTTCTTTATTACTTTTCAGGCGTTCGTCCAGTGCTGATAAGTCTTTCTCAAGACTTTGCGCCTTTTTCATAGCCGAATTGATCTGATTTTCTGTCTCCTGCTCAGACTTTTTAATATCGGCTTCCAGTTGATCTTGTGATGGTACCGTAAACTGAATAGATCGGGAACGGGCGCTTTTAGCACCATTAACACCGTCATTATCCCATACTTGAGCATAATATTCAATCTTATCTCCAGGAGCCAGTTTAAGGCTGTCTACATACCACTGGAAGTAGAAACTTTGTGTGTTAACCGCTTTATTAAAAGGAATCGGAATGCTTTTCGGTACTGAACCCTGCTTCTCATTTTCACGCTGAATAGAATAGAATAATTTCAGCTGTGAAAATCCATAATCATCATTAATGGAACCGCCCAAAACCAGATAATTATAAAGCGTTGTATCCTGAAAATTTTCCAGAGAAAGTACCGGATATTTGTCGGGGATTACATTGATGTAATAACCGATTTTGTCTGAATTGGCAGCCTGTTCATTTCTTAACTGTATCTGATACTGCGCCGCTTTACGTACGGAACGTTTCACAACCTGGAAGCCTTCCTCCTCTTTTTCTACTGCTTTATATAAAACAGAATCATTTTCAAAACGAATTCCCAATGACTTTGTCGAAGAGGTATTAAAATTCCATTCAATGGTAGTGCCTTCAGGAACAGAAAGATTTCCAACGTTATTGAGCCCTTCAGCCGGCTTATTCAGATATGCCGGATAGTGCAGGTTTACATCAAACGAAAGCAGTGAAGGGCGTTCTATGACCATGATTTTATAATCATCCGAGGTAAAACCTGCGGCTTCAAAAGAGAAGGCTGTTTCGCGCTGTATATTTTTGAAGACAAAGGAATAATGCTGATTGCCTTCCCGGGTCAACTTAAACCGGCTGCCATTCTGAACCAGATAAACATCCTGTGGTAGGGCTTCACCTTTTAGGGCCAGTTTTAAAGTAAAATCTTCATTTCTGAATGCTTTCAGATTCTTATTTTCCAGAATAAATGAAAAAGGCGCATATGTATAATTTTTGCTGAAGTGAATGATCCGCTCGGAGCTTGATGTAAAAAAATAAGGATTAAACAGCAGGATTACGCCGATTGCCGCCAAGGGATAAATAGCATATTTAATCCATTTTTTATTTTCATTAAAACGTATGGCATCGGAAAATTTAACAATCAGAAGTTGACCGGATTTTTGCTGAATACTGGCCTCAATAAGGTCTGACTGCGTTCCGGAAAGATTTCTTAGCTGAAGTGTATTTAATAATTTATCCCCTACTTCCGGAAAATACTGCCCGATCTGCAATGCAGCGTCTTCATCTGAAAGTGGTTTTTTAAGACCCAGAATATGAATAAGCGGCTGAATAACCCATTGAAAAAAGGAGAAGAGCAATATGGCTAAAAAACCAAAGAACAAAGTACCGCGTACACCCGAACTAAAACGGCCAAAGTATTCCAGTGTGTTAAACAGCAGATATACAGTCAGCAGTAAAGCTGCTGAAAAGATAATCCCTTTTAATAGTTTATTCTGGTAGTACTTCTGCCGGTACTCCTGAATACGGAGCAGAAGCCCTTCCATTACTGGTGTAAAAGCCGCCATATAGTTGAGAATCTAATAATTACCAGGATAACGATTTATAACTATAAAAAATTACTCCCTTTGCTGCACACTATAGAGAAGACTAATATATATATTTTAATGCAGTTTTTCAAGAAGTTAGCGTATACCTAATCATTTTTAATCAAGAAAATAAAAGTTTTTTCTATCAATTTAGTCAAAGTAAAAAGGAGTAAATAATCAGCCTGATGCTGGTTATTTACTCCTTTTATTAACACATAATAATATGTTTTCAGATTTTCAGACCTCCATTCCTACCGGAGCCGGATTTTTAACTTCTCTGACAAAGCTTATAATATCATTTTCAATATCCTTGCTTTCCTGTAATACACGGATGAACGCACTGCCGATTATCGCACCATTGGCATAATCACAGGCTTTCAGATATGTAGCATTATCTTTAATACCAAAACCAATCAGACGCGGGTTTCGCAAATTCATGGCATTGATACGGTTAAAGTAGGATTCCATATCCGTGCTTACACCACTTTTTGAGCCTGTAACGCTGGCTGAGGAAACGGTATAGATAAAACCATCACTGGCATTATCAATCTGGCGTATACGTTTTTCTGATGTCTGTGGTGTTACCAGAAATATATTTACAATACCATAGGCATCAAACGTAGCTTTGTACTCGTTCAGGTAAACATCCATAGGCATATCAGGCAAAATAAGTCCATCAACACCAACTTCGGCACATTTCCTGCAAAAGTTTTCAATGCCAAACTGAAGCACCGGATTGATATATCCCATCAATAAAACGGGAATTTCAATCGTTGAACGTATTCCTGCAAGCTGGTCAAAAAGTACCTGAACGGTCATACCGTTTTCCAATGCCCGGTCATTGCTTTTCTGGATTGTTTCGCCATCTGCAACAGGATCTGAATAAGGCATGCCTATTTCCACTAAGTCTGCACCAGCTTCCTGTAGCGCAGCCAGAACCTTTGTTGTGTCATTCAGCTCCGGAAAACCAGCTGTGAAGTAGACATTCAAAAGTCCTTCGTCAGGTTTTGTTTTAAAAAGATTGGTTATTCTATTCATTATTCTTGTGTCCAGTAATCTAGTACCAATACTTTGTCCAAATGTGGTTCCAGCACTTTAACGAAGGCTTTATGTTCTGCATGAGGAAGGTAAATGGCACGGCCTTCTTCACTGTCAAACGTTACAAAGAACAAATGCGTGAACCCTTGGTTAATTCCTTCCGGGCTATTGTTTGTTCCCCATTCAAAACCTTTTACTTCTTTGATTTTGGAAGGAAGTTTACGGAACGCATCTTCAACTTCTTTCACCTGTGCTGGTGTGGATGAATCTTTAAATTTAAATAATACGGCGTGGCGAAGCATTTTTTTCGGGGCGGTTTTTTTATCAGAACTGGCAAAAGCGAATGTTCCCAGCAAAAACATTGCTGCAAATAAGAAAAATTTGATTTTCATAGAATATAGTTTGAATAGTGAATAAGGGAAAGAGCATTGGCATTAACCTTTACTCTTTCAAAAGATACTATTTAAGCAGAGCAGTTAAGGCACTCACCTTCATCACTAAATTTTAACCGGTCAAATTCACCTAGCTGTTCTTTCAGTTCAAGAATTTCATCTTCAATCTCACATCTTTCAAACAGAGATAATTCTCCGGAATTTACTTTGCTTTCAAGCTCCTTAACTTTCAGGCGCATTTCAAAAACTTCCGGCAATGCCAATGTAGCCATTTTAATAATGTTTAAATTTTAAAAAAATAGATTGTATTCTAAAGTAGTAGATAATGCTAGAAGCTATTAGCCAACTGTTCTTAATCGATATATTTCATATAAGTTGCCATATCCTTATCTCCTCTTCCGGAAAGATTAACGACAACCGTTTCATTTAAACCCGCGCCCAAACGGCCTAAAACAGCCAGTGCATGCGATGTTTCCAGTGCCGGAATAATGCCTTCCATGCGGGTAAGTTCAAAAGCAGCCTGCACAGCTTCTTCGTCTGTAGCAGATAAAAAGGTACCACGGCCGCTATCATACAGATGAGCATGCTGAGGGCCAATTCCCGGATAGTCCAGACCTGCCGAAATAGAAAAAGGCTCAACAACCTGTCCATCATTCGTTTGCATTAAGATTGTACGGCTCCCATGCAAAACGCCGGGAGTTCCTAACGCTGTTGTTGCAGCAGAATGGCCGCTGGTAAGGCCTTGACCGGCAGCTTCAACTGCTACGAGCTTCGTTTCGAGATCATCAAGATAATGATAAAATGCACCGGCCGCGTTGCTTCCACCACCTACACAGGCAATTACATAATCAGGATTTTCTTTACCCGTTTGCTCTTTTAGCTGCCATTTGATTTCTTCTGAAATAATAGACTGGAAGCGGGCTACCATATCCGGATAAGGATGAGGACCCACTACGGAACCGATAATATAATGCGTATCAACCGGATTGTTTATCCAGTGACGCATGGCTTCGTTGGTAGCATCTTTCAGTGTTCTGGACCCGCATGTAGCAGGTCTGACTTCTGCGCCCAGCATTTTCATACGGGCCACATTTGGAGCTTGCCGTTCAATATCCAGTTCGCCCATGTAGACGATACACTCAATATCCATCAGCGCGCAAACTGTTGCCGTAGCCACACCATGCTGCCCTGCGCCGGTTTCTGCCACCACACGCTGTTTTCCTAAGCGTTTGGCCATAAGGATCTGACCTATGGTATTATTTACTTTATGAGCACCCGTATGGCACAAATCTTCTCTCTTCAAAAAAATATTGGTCTGATATTTTTCAGAAAGACGATTAGCACGGTAAAGCGGTGTAGGCCGGCCTACATAATTTTTAAGTAAATCATGGTATTCTTTCTGAAAAGAAGGCTCTGCAATAATATGAAGATAATTTTCACGCAGTTCTTCCACATTCGGATATAGCATTTCAGGAATAAATGCACCTCCAAAAGTTCCGTAGTATCCTTGGCTATTAGCCTGATACGATTTTTTTTCTTCTACTGCTTCCATAAGTTATGCTTGTGCTTCTTCGCCTTTTTTAACTCTTACTTTATCGAAAAGCTCTTTTAGTTTTGAAATATCTTTTACTCCCGGTTCTGTTTCAAACATGCTGTTTACATCAATTCCGTAAATAGGCATGGATTTGGACAGCGCAATAACCTCATCAATATTGTCAGGTCCGATACCGCCACTCAGGAAAAATGGTTTTTCGTTATCGTATTTCTTTAACAGGCTCCAGTCGAAAGTTTTACCATTTCCACCTGGTGCATCTCCTTTTGTATCGAACAAAAACATATCACAAAATGATTTGTAATTGTTCAGCATAGCAAAATTAAACTGATCATGAATAGAAAATGCCTTGATAATATTTACACCTTTCTGGCGAATGCTGCGGCACATATCGGGCAATTCATTACCATGCAATTGGGCATATTGTAAATCGTATTTCTTAACAGTATCCAGAATATAGCCAGGACTCGCATTGACAAAGACACCTACTTTTTTTATGCTGTTGGGTATACTTTTTACAAAATTTGGATCAAGGTCGTTGCCTATGAAACGAGGTGATTTTTCAGAAAATATAAAGCCGATAAAGTTTGGCTGTAATTCGATTAACTCTTCAATATTGCCTTGCAGGCGCATTCCGCAAACTTTTACTTTCATACAATGTGAGGGTTTCTGTTATTAATTTTTAATAAATTATTTTGCAGATCCGCCAGTGCAGCTCCCGGATTTGCTGTTTTCATGAAGGTCTCTCCAATTAAAAAACCTTTATACCCATGACGATATAATTGTAAAATAGTCTCTGCATCACTCAGCCCACTCTCTGATATCTTAACCATAGAACCGGGAATCTGTTCACTTAGTGCAATAGAGGTCTCTATGGAAGTTTCAAATGTTTTAAGATTCCGGTTATTAACACCAACTATATCAATGTTGTCGCACAAACTTTGTGCCAGTTCTTCGGAATTATGAACCTCCAAAAGAACTTCTAAACCCAAATCATGCGCTTTTTTGCTAAGCGATTCAACCTCAGATGGTTTCAGGCAGGCCGCTATCAAAAGAATAATATCGGCTCCGATCGATTTTGCTTCAAAAAGCTGATATTCATCAACGATGAAATCTTTACGAAGCATTGGGATAACAGGATTTGCTTTACGTGCCTTTAAAAAATCGTCAAATGATCCGCCAAAGAAGTCTATATCTGTTAAGACTGATAATGCAGCAGCACCTGCCGAAACATAATCTGCCGTAACAATTTCAGGTAAAACATTGCCATTGATAATCCCTTTTGAAGGGGATTTTCTTTTAAATTCTGAAATAATTTTAGGTATTGAAGCCACTTTTAAAGCATCAGACAAAGAAACAGAGGTACGTGCAAACAACGTCTCTTTTTCTAAATCAGAAATGCTTTTCGTCTTTTTAGACATTTCTACTTCCACCTGTTTACGCGCAACAATTTTTTCTAATATATTCATCAGTCTTTAAAAATATCTGCAATGTTTAACTCAAAACGCTTTGGTACAAATGACTTATTTGTTACTTATACAGCAATCAGCTTTTTAAAACTATTTAATGCCTTTTTGCTTTCAAGGGATTCACGGGCTGTAGCTACTGCATCTAATAATGACAATTTTGGATTTGCACAATGTAATGCCAACGCAGAATTAGCCAGAACAGCCTGTTTTTGGGCTGAAGTCGCTTCATTATTCAATACATTCATGAAAATCTTTGCTGAAGCTTCTACGGTTTCTCCTCCTGAGAGTTCAGAGGCACATAAAGTTTCCAGCCCTAGATGAGAAGGGGTCAGAATCTGCTCTGTATGAGCGGTTATAATCTTGAATCCACCTGTTAATGACACTTCGTCGTAACCGTCTAATGCGTGAACTACTAAAAACTGTTTGTCTGTCTGTTGGTAAAGATAAGCAAAAAGTCGTGCTAATTCAAGGCTGAAAACACCCACCAACTGCTTCCCTGGTGATGCTGGATTTACCATGGGGCCCAGCATATTAAAGAATGTTTTTATACCAAGTTCTCTTCGTACCGGAGCTACATTTTTCATCGCCGGATGGAAGAGCGGAGCATGCAGGAAGCAAACACCGGCATCGTTTATCTGCTTTTCCAGTATTGATTTTTCATTTGTAAATTTTGCGCCCAGAAATTCAAGAACGGTAGAAGACCCGCACATGGAAGAAACGCCATGATTACCATGCTTGGCTACATTCTGCCCCGCACCTGCCACAACAAAACAGGAAAGGGTAGAAATGTTAAATGTATCCTTTCCATCGCCACCAGTCCCGCAAACATCGATTGGATCAAAAGCAGAAAGATCAACGCGCAGGCACATTTCAAGCATAGCATCACGGAAGCCTTCCAGCTCTTCGACTGTAATGCTGCGCATGGCATAAATGGTAAGAAAGGAAGCGATTTCTGAGTTGGTATACTGGCCTGTGCTGATCCCGATTAATACCTCCTTTGCCTGATCTTTACTTAAAACTTTGTATTCGAATAAATGTCCAAGAATATTTTTCATGATTTCAAACCCATCAGGCATTTCGCCTTTGTATTCTATAAATAAATTGATAAAGGAGGATTATAAGTTTAACCAGTTTTGCAGCATCGCTTTTCCATGATCTGTAAGAACAGATTCGGGATGGAACTGAACACCTTTTACATCATATTTTTTGTGTGAAAGTGCCATTACCCTGCCTGCTTCATCGAGTGCTGTAATAGCAAGATCATCGGTAAAAGTTTCTGGCATGACTGTCCAGGAATGGTATCTCCCCACTTGTATTTCTGATGGCAAGCCAAGAAATATGCGTTCGGAAGGATCAGTAACAATTGCTTTGTCACTTATGCCATGGAGTACATCCGTCATGTTTTCCAATGTAGCGCCGTAAACTTCACCAATAGCCTGATGGCCGAGGCAAATGCCTAAAATGCTTTTAGTCGGGCCATATTCACGAATTAAATCCTGCATAATACCGGCTTCCGAGGGAATTCCCGGACCGGGAGAAAGTAAAATTTTATCATAATTCCCGACTTCTTCCAAAGTAATCTTATCATTCCGGTATATATCGACTTCGCTGTGTAGTTCGCGCAGGATATAGACCAGATTGTACGTAAAGGAATCGTAGTTATCTAAAACAAGTATTTTCATCTGAATGGAATATGAAATAGTAGATGTAAAGTTTGGGTTATAAAATGCTGATTAAACAGAAATCTTATAATTAAGTATGAGTTCATCAGCAGGTTTCCCCCGTATACCCCAATTGTATAGAGGCGTTTCAGTCAAAGTAATTTCAATGTCGTTTGGCGAAATATTGAATTCCTTTTCAAACCGCTCAAAAATTAATTGGTAGAGATGTTTTTTAGATATTACGGTTCGTCCTTCAAATAAAGAAATGTCAATAATAGTATATTGATTACTACGACCTTCGGGGTAAAAAAAATCTTCCGGATCCAGGTAGAAAAAACGATGTGCTCGTTTATTTTCGGGATATCTGAATGCATCAACAACACACGAATGCAAGGTATCAGAAACTTCATTTCGGATAGGAGTTAAATGTTCCTTTAAGCCATAAATCTTGATCTGTCCCATAATCCTGAGGGTTGAAGCTGTTAAATTTCTTCTGCAACTACAATTGCTTTACGTAACGCAGCCAGCTTACTATTAATTTCCTGCAGCTCACTTTCAACATTTGACTTGGCTACAACACCCATTCCTGCACGATAAAAGAGCGTATTATCTTTGCTTAAAAAAGTACGGATGGCAATCGCATGATTAAAATCGCCGTTAAAATCCATAAACCCAATGGCGCCGCCATAAATGCTTCGGTTACTGGTTTCCATCTGGTCAATAAGCTTCATAGCATTGTGTTTTGGAGCTCCTGAAAGCGTTCCGGCAGGGAAAGTATCCGCTACCAGCTGTAAAGGATTTACACCTTCGTTCATCTTTCCAACTACTTTTGATACCAAGTGGATGACGTGCGAGTAATATTGTACCTCCTTGTAGTTTGTAACTTTTACAGCATCACAGCTTCTGCTTAGGTCATTTCTGGCAAGATCTACCAGCATAACGTGCTCAGCAGTTTCTTTTGGGTCATTAAGCAATTGCTGTGCAGCTTCTGCATCAGCCTGATCATCTCCGGTTCTTCTGAAAGTACCTGCGATTGGATGGATTTCTGCCTGGCCATTTTTAATAAATATTTGTTTTTCCGGGGAAGAACCGAATATTTTATAATTACCGTAATCAAAATAAAACAGATACGGTGAAGGATTGATAGAACGCAATGCACGGTAGACATTAAATTCATCTCCCTGAAAATCGCGGCTAAAACGACGCGAAGGAACAATTTGAAATACATCTCCGCGCAAACAATGATTGATCCCTTGTTGAATTACACCTCTCATTTCATCATCCGTTACATTGGAAGTTTCCTCAGATGTAATCTGGAAATCATATTGTGGAAAATTGCGGTTTTTAATCAGAACTTCAATCTGATCAAGGCCGCTTTCCTCATTAGTTTCTCCATATTGATGTTCAAAAATATATAATTCGTTTTTGAAGTGATTGATGGCAATGACATAGCGATAAACCTGATAGAATATCTGATCAATTTCAGTTTCCGGACTGGTAGGCTGAATTTCGATATCTTCAAAATAAGTTACCGCATCATAAGTCATATGGCCGAAAAGGCCATTACTGATAAACGGGAATCCACTTTTTTCTGAAACAAAGCTTTGCGCGTAGCCATAAAGAGCTTGTACGGCATCTTTACGCTTGGCAAGTGTAAATGTCTCACTGGTACCGTCAGGATATTTCTGGGTAACAATATCGTTGTTTAATTTGAAAGAAGAAACCGGATCACAGCAGATGTAAGTAAATGAGTTTTCATTGCCATGGTAATCCGAGCTTTCAAGAAGAATTGTATTAACGAAACGATCCCGGAGTTTCAGGTAAATAGAAACAGGTGTTAACGTATCTGCCAACAATTTTTTATGCCGGGTTGTGATAGAATAACTTTTGGTTAAGGAAGTCATATTGGTTTTTTATAGAGTGTAACAAGAAAAAGCGGCCCGCTGTCAGATGAACAGCGGGCCGCTTGGAAAGTATATTTTTACATAATACTACGCAATAGAGGCTACTCGTCCATCTTGTTAAGACGTGCGCGCCACCACCATGTAATATTTGAAGTAATTGTCATAATTATTGTGACATATCTAAGTCAGTGCAAATATATTAAAAAGGAAATGAGTCTCACAATAGTTGCATAAAATAAACTTTCTTACACAAACAAAAAAATCCCATCTTTTATGAAGATGGGATTAGTGTAATGTTATTGTGGCGGCTACCTACTTTACCAGGTTTGACCCAAGTATCATCGGCGGTTCCGGGCTTAACTTCTCTGTTCGGG
>Ga0247812_10000564_pt1 | contig 22765 bp, 59 predicted proteins | sample UWRJL149409B1_FD_178011 | JGI IMG/M metagenome (GOLD analysis project Ga0247812, IMG submission 178011) | Plant litter microbial communities from Arlington Agricultural Research Station in Wisconsin, United States - UWRJ-L149-409B-1 | ecosystem: Environmental > Terrestrial > Plant litter >...
CCTTCGGGTCTAAATTTATTTATGTCTAAACTGGAATCCACTTCAAAGCCATAAGGATTTTCTGTTTCAAATTCTCCTGTTTCCACCGCCCTTCCGAGGAAGCCACCTAGCTCTGTGTAGCAAGTACTCTTTGATCTAATTCCTGCAAACTTGCCCTTAATTAGATCTTCCATATATTTATCTACTCCGCTTGCCGTTGAATAAGATATGTAATATTGACCTAGATAAGGTTTTAATTGCTCTTCGTACTGTTTATAGAAATGTGTATCTTCTCTTAGTACCGTTGGTAATATAATTTCTTTTGACATTTATAGTTCTTCTATTAGTTTTCTTACTTGTTCTTCTTTTGAAAGTATTGTGGCTTTTGAGTCCTGGTCATTGTTAATAAAGTCCGTTCTCACTAAAATTCCCCTCAAAATAACAAATAGATTCTCTTTGTCTTTTTTAGTAAGCCTTTTTCCAACACAGAGTTTTTTGATCTTAGCTTTTAGGGCGGGCGTTATGGTATTAGCTTCATAAAGCTCTTTCAGAACGTTTACTTCTTCTTTTTGCTCTACATTCTCAACAACTTCTCTATTCAAGACAACCTCCTCTAAGATTTCTTCTCCAATAACGCTTCTATGGACGTTCACAAGCGTTTTAATCTGATTTACAGCACTCTGTTCTAATTCTTGAAAAGAACCGTTCTGATAGGCTGTAAACTCGTCTTGAAAATCAATGAAGTCCGCTTCTATTCCATAAATCCATGCAATTTCTTCTAAATTGTTTTTGTAAACGCCAGTTCCTTGGAAATAACTTCTTATGCAAGTGCCTGTTAATTGCCATGGGCGAAGGTTTAGGTACTGTAAATCTTTCGGGAGAGCCATTTTAATCCCATTTTTCGCAATTCTAGTTCCTAAATATGGTAAGATTACCTCCGCATCATAATTAACTAAACCATACTCATTAAAATGGCTGTCTTTCAAAGTATTCAAGAAAGTCATAATCAGATTTCTTTCTGACCCTAAGAAATATTTGACTCTTAATTTACCTTCATTTTCAAAGGCTAAAGTAAGTGAATAGATTCTTGAAAACAGTGGATTCTTGTAGGCAAACTTTTTATAGTGTTCTAAGGTTTCCTCTTCGGTCATTAACTCCCTAGTTTCGTAATCTTTTTTGTAGTGTTTCCTGTAAAGCTCAAACTCTTTGCTTCCAACTTCTAAATTGTCAGAGGCATTCGTTTTTTGTAAGTGCCAATAGATGTGTGCCATTATAGTTTATTTATTGTTTGTTTTAATTTTTCTTTTGATTCTTTGGCGAAATCTTGCTTTAAAAACCAATCATTAAAGGAATCGTGTTTTTTAACAGCTTGGTCTTTATTTTTAGAGAAATTCCAACGTACTGTCCCCTCCAAGTCTTCATAAAGTTTTCCTGAAATGTCTACCCTTTTCTTATCTCCTTGCAAAAGTAAATCTAAATCTTTTATATTGTTTATTTCTGCTTCGGGTTCTTTTTCTTTTAATATACTTAGAAGTATCTCTCCTACTTCAATTGAAGCTTCTACGTCAGCCTGTGCATTATGAGCCCCTTCCAAATCCTTTCCTGTCAATCTTTTGTAAATATCTGATAGAGTATTTGGAAACAGCCTTTGATATAATATCCTAGCATCAAAAGTATTGTATTCCCAATCAATAGGTTCTAATCCTGCTCTTACAAGCTCAGCATTAAGCATAGGAATATCAAATTGATTTCCATTAAAAGTACCAAAGTCGCAATCTTTAATCCATTCTCTTAAACTAACAGACAACTGTTTAAATGTGGGCGAGTCCTTAACTGTATCGTTTGTAATTCTGTGAACTTGTGAAGCTTCTTTTGGAATCTCGATTTCAGGGTTAATTAAAGTTTCCTTTATTTCTCTTGACCCGTCTTTTTTAATCTTTGTTGCGGCGATTTGAACAATTCTGTCGTTCTCAGTGTCTACTCCGCTTGATTCTAGATCGAACCATACAATATCTTTTTCTAATTTCATTAAATTCTTGATTTATATTCTTCACCTTCTTTTATTTCTGTTAAGTAGTACCACATATTTTCTGACATTACTCTCCCACCACCATCTAAAACGTGATTTATAAGCTTTTTATCTTTGCCAAATAATTTAGACAGTTGTTCTTTTGTTGGTTTCTTTATCCACGCCGATTCAAAGTATTCACCATCTTGGTCATACTGATTAATTGCCCTTGTTAATATCCACATAATATAATTATTTAAGTTTATCCGTTGAAAACTCTTCAAATACTAATTCAGCTTTTGTCTTAAACATTTTACCGTCTTGGAAGTAGGCTTTCCAAATATCTCCGCTTTCTTCTCCTTCGGCGCTTATACAAAAAATAGTTTTTGGGTGCGTTTTAGAATACTTTTTCATATCTTTTTCACAATCGTACCATTTTGTACTTTCATCAAACAAACCTTGATAATCAATAAAGTCTCTAATTTCTTGCTCGTAATCAGTTTCAAAATCATTTCCTGATACAATACTTAATTCGTGTTTTGTGTAATATCCCATAATTTCTTTTTTTTACAAATATAAGTTTAATTCTGTGTTTTAATGTTAAATAAACGCTAAAGTTTAAAAACAGTCTTTTAATTGGTTGATTTTATTTTGTTCTATCTGTTTTACTTTTTGTGCCATTTCTACAGTCTTTAAGTGAATCAAGTCTAAAATTTCTTTCTTTATCTTACTTATTTCGCCCGATTTCAAAGACTTGTTCAAGAATATTTCTCCGCAAGAAGCTACTATGGCATTATCTAAAATCAAAACTGTTCCTCCTGTTAGGGTTTCAATGTAAATGTTATCAGTGTTGACATAGATTTCTTTACGGTTTTGATAAGCCTTTAGACAGACTTCTAGAACTGTTTTTGATTCTTCTGTTAGTGTTGTTTTGAACATTCTATTAATTCTTTTATTAGATTTATTGTTGCTTCGGAGGCTGTTTTACAATTTGAATTTTCAATATGTATGAATTTATCCCCTAATTCTCTAATAATGTAATCCTCTACTATCTGGTATTCATTAAACCAACTTCCTTCATTTTCTGATTTATTTCTCATACTTTATCTTTTCTTAATATTATTTCTGCCTGCTCTTCAGTCTGCCTGTTATAGTAATATCCTCCTCCTATGATGATCCACTCTTCAGAGTATTTTACATCTCTGCTGTTTAGGCAGTTCCTCTTTGTCTTTAGGCATTTGAATACTATAAGTTCTTTTTGGCCGAATACTGACTTATCCAATTTTTATTACTTCAAAAGGTTGTCCTCCATAGAAGATTTTTAGGGAATTTGCTTTAGCTTGCGCCACTTGTCGGTCTTGGAATTTAAAAGCTTCTGTTTGTTCTAAGACAAGTACTGTCTGGTTTGCTTGTTTAGCGTAATATTGGCTGTTTCTTTTTATAATATAACTCATTTCTCTATTGTTTTTATTATTGCCGCGGATAAAGGAAAAACTAACAAAATACAGATTCCTAGATTCAAAAATTGTAAAGAGATTAGAAAACAAACTGCAAAAATTAAGTTTACTAGGAATAAAACTGCTAGAAATCTCAAAATTAAATCTTTCATTTTTTAAGTATTTTATGGTTATGCCTTTTTCTGTATATTCTAATTCAACACTGTCTTCATAAGGAATTAAAAGCAGTTCTTGCATTAAGATGTCTTTTATGTTTTCTAGGCTCAATTCTATTCTAACTCTTTTTTCCGCGCCCATATCCTTTCAATTTCATGTCCTGTTAAAGTTTCCCACCTGCTACAATTCTATCCTCAAAATTTTCCAGGCTGTCCTTCCAAAATCCTGTGATGCTATAGTATTTCATTTTAGTTCAGGTTAAAATTAAGTAAGTCAAATTCTAGTTTATAAATGCTTCTCAATTGCTCTAAAACGGCGCATAAAGAGAAACAATACAAATTAATGTCTCTGTCGATATATTGCCAATAATTGAAACCGTTTATTTGGATGTTTTGTATCATAGCTTGTGTTTTTCTTTATAACGCTTAATAAAATCTTCTGGAAAGCTAGAAATCCATTTACATTCAGGGCAAATGAATTGACTATCATAAGTTCTGTATTCAGTTCTTGGCTGACTACAGCTCCTTTTATCAGTGCCACAATATGGACGGTAATTAACGTTATCCATAAGGTTTTGTCTTACTATTGATATTTCAGTCATCTTTGATTTCTTTTGTTGTTAAACTTTATGTGCAGAACGCCTTTTGAATCGTAATAGCCTTTCAAAGTATCTGTTGCCTTTACTTGGCTTATTTCTTCGGGCAGATTTATTTTAGGCTCGTCTCTAGAAATAATTGGAGATAAGAATCCGCATAATATCAAGACGACCAAAATAATTGTAATTGATGTGTTGTCGTTCATAGTTTTTCTAGTATTTCATTAACTCCTGTTAAATCCTCCTCTGATAAACCTAATATACTTATTTCGTATTTAAGATTCTCGACTGTCTTTTCTTTTATTTTGATTCCCGCTTCAAAAGCATCAAACTCCGCCCATTCTTCATTATCAAAGAGATTACTAGAATAACCTTTAATCTTTTCAAATTCTGAAATTAATTTCGAGTGCTCCATAATTAAAAAATGTATTTGATGTCCATTACATGATAACGTGTTGAATCATTGTAAAAGTAGAAATATTTTCCTAATTCTATATTGTTTATTTTTCCTTTTCCGCCGTTATAGAGTTCCACTTCCATACCATAGTATAAATCTGGGTAATCACTTGATGAATAATTTTTACAATCTGTCATAGTAAGCTGTCTTTAAGTTGGTTTTCTTTTAATTCTAGTAGTCTCGCCAATTTTAAAGCCGTTAATTCAAGCTCTAAATTAAGAAACTCAAATTCTTCTTCACTGTCTTGTAGCAAATAAAACTCACACACTGATTCGTCCGTTTCTTCGGCATTACAATACACAAACTTATCAAAGAAGTCTGTCAAGGGCTTTTTAAATCTCTGTAGCCGTTCCAAATTGTTTAGAGCGGACTTAAATTCATTATAAGGCTTTTTCATAGCTTTTATTTTGTTAAGTGATATTTGTACCAAAATTAATTTAAAGCGTCTGTAATAGCTTATTTTTGCGTTCCCGCGAAGATTATATACTCTAGATCCTCTTTTGAATAACATTCTTTTGTTTCTACCCTGCTTTCTATTTCTTCCTGCCTTGATTTTTCGCCGCGAATAAAACCTAGAAAATAAACAACAGTCATTAACACAGTGGTAATAAGTATTGGTATAATTGCCTTTTTCATCTTAATAAGCCTGTTTATAGCCTTCCTTAACCATAAAGGACAGACAGTTGTCAAATAATCTTTTCTTTTTAAACTGTCTTTTCTCGCCGTTATTAAAGCTTATGATGTAGCAGTCTTTATTTCGTCCGTGTGTAATTTGGTAAGTCTTCATAGTTTATCTTTTTCTATTAAAAAATCCTTGGTCTGGGTCTCCTAAACTACATTCTGCTAAATCTTCATAGTCCCCTACAAAAGAAGCTGAAACTAATTTTAAAGGGTATTTTAATTTGAGAATATCTTTATCATAGCATCCGATGTCAATACCTTTTCCTCTGTTTCGGTCTGTATAGACATCAATTTCTTTCATTAAAGGATAGTCTCCGTCATATTTTACAGCTTCAGGATTATTCCAAAAAGCTAGAATCTCATACATATCATATTTAGGTTCTCCATTTTCTCTTCTATCTAAATACCCATAATCTTGATACTTGTCTTTTATAAATCCTCCTCCAAACTCTTTCGGGATCAGAAATTTAAAAGAACTACCATAAGCTATGTTTTCAATAGCTGTTAACTTATCTGCTTTATTCCAACTGAAACTTCCCATATTTTTATCTTTTTATGGCGTAACTTGCGCCTATTGCTAAATCTTTTAAAATTCTCTTTATTGTTTTCATAATAAATCTTCTCTATCTATCCAAGTTGGTAAAAGTCCTCCTGAAAAATCAGTATACCTATATTTGGAAACATTAATTTTATCAGCCTTGAATCCTAGAATAAATCCGTGGTATTCCTTTAAGCTGTTTTTGCTTGTTTTATACTTAACTCTGTCTCCTATTTTCATAAAGCAGTTTTAAAATTGGATAAATCTTTATTATAATCAATATTTTCGTGAGAATATAAAGGTGTTTCACTTATTGGAAATTCTAAATCTAATTCAGTTAAATAACATATCCCACTATTTGTTAAACTTCCACCTTTGATAAAAACATAATCGCCTTTTTGATCATTATATATATGACTTTCTGCTATAAATAGTATTGGCTCACAAGCTAAGTATTTATCGCTTAAACTTTTAATTTCAAATGTGGAGTTTAATTTAACTCTTACATCTTTTGCAACTTGGTTTGTTTTCATCCTATGCGATTTTAATTTCTCTGATTAAAATTTGCTTGATAATAGCTTGTTGGTGGCAGTATTCTTGAAATTATTGCAAAGTTCTTGCAGTTCTTTTACCGAGTGTTCCCCATCGCCTTTATAATAAGGCATTTCTATCGGAGTGTAGTGTCCTGGCAATAGGTACTTGTCTGAGTTTATATTCATGCCAAGCCCTTGAAAGTTTTTTAGTTTCATAATTTTACTGTTATAAATCTTATTTGAGAATTCTCAATATTAAAATCTCCACTATTAACTTGATTTTGAAATTCCGCTAAACTAAAAACATTACCTTGAATTTCAGCTTCTGAAATAAATTTAGATTCTTCCCAATCTTTAGGATTAGAGTCAAATTCATAGTTAAAGCTGTCTACTGCATACACTCTCGTTTCTGTTAATAGGTTATTTAAGTTACTTCTTATGGCGGTCTTCATAAATGCAATCTCTGATATTCTAAGTAAACTTAGAGGTTGCAGAACATTGTCTATTTGTGTTTCATTTCCTGTGAATTGCATAGTCTTTATCTTTTTATTGTTTTCTTTTACCTGCTAGAAAATATTGATTTACCATATTTGACCAAACAAAAACTCCGCCTCTTTCCTCATCAAACTTTAGAGTGTTGTCAGTTGCTGTGAATTGACTTGTCTGTTCATATAATCCGCTTTCTTTAAATTCTTGGACTGTTATAGTCTTTACAGAATCTAATCTGTTTTCTCTTTTGCCAAATCTGTTGGCTTGCATTGGTGTAAGTGTGTTCATATCTCTAATTTTTTGATTGCTTCTTCTAATGTAATTGGTTCTCTATGATACTTCAGATTTTTCATTGATTTTAGCCTCTCTGCGATACGTTATTGACAATATGTATATCGTACTCACTTGGTGTGTAATCGTTCATTAAATGGCTTGGAATACCTTCAAAAGCATCTGAATAGTCTGTGGGGTTAAATCCTCGCTTGATACATTCTGCTGTCAGGGCTTCATAGTGGCGTTTTAGGAATCCTACTTTATCATAGAAAAAGGTAACATGAAGCTTGCCTAGGCGGAAGTCTTTTGGGATCTTCTTTAGGTCTACTTTTGCAGTACCCCTCTTTATAGCATTTGGAATCCTTAAGACTTCAATACGCTCTTTTAATAAGTGCTTATCGCAAAGTTGATGCGTGAATCCTACAGATACTCTTGTCATAATGTTTTAGATTTTAAATTTTGACTACTCTATTCAGTTTTAAAAGTCGTTTATTAAATCATCAGCAGCACGTTGGTTATCTTCGTAATGCATTTTTTGTATATTTTTATTAATAGTGTCCAATGTGTCTGCATAATGATTGAAATCAATTCTACCTAATAAAAAATATCTTGTAAGTGAAATTATTAATTCTGCATTTTTTTCTTCCTCTGATTTCATGTTATGGTCTGTTTTTGTGTGCAATTAAGCAACCTATTATAAAAGCAATAAATAAAATTATTGCTGAACACCCTATTCCCATTTTAATTATTTCTTTGCTATAAATAAACTTATTGGCCATGTTATAATTTTAAATATATCTTTTGTTGTGTATTCCCACCCTGTTAAAAGGGTGGATAATATAGCTCCAAATACATATAATATTAAAACTATTATTGCTAGTATTGTTGTCATTTTTATTTATTGTATTTTTTCCCAATTTTTAATCAATTTTTTACCTGCTAAATTAATAGCCCCAAATTCAGTTGTGCAAATATCAAAATAGAATTTCCAATTTGTAACTGTATTTGGCATTATAAAACCAAATATTTCATTATCTTGTTCAGTCCATTCAGTAACTTGTTCAACAAAGACAAATTTCTTACTCCCTTTATTTGTAATTATTTCTCCAACATCAAAATTAAAAGTATTTTGTCCAAAAGTTTTTGTAATTATATTTCCTGTAGTTGTCATAATATTGTGTTTTAATGTTGTTATTATTTTTAAATCGCGGGTAAAAGTATTAGATAGAATTCCAAACCCTTGTATAGTTATAGTCTTCTAAGGGGTAACTATCCTCTATAATAGAATCTATTTCAAATGAATCACATAAATAGTTTTCATCGGGTTCACTTAAAAATTGTTTTAAGGCTAGTATTACAGCCTGTTCTAAATTATCAGCTTCTACAGATACTGTCTGCAAGCATTGATAGGTAATCGGTATATCGTATTTCATAACTTTATTGTTTTAGTTTGTTAATAGTCTTAATTAAAATGATTTGTAATAAATATCGCGGGGAAAAGAATTAAACACAATAAACATTATTACTATACAATGAAGTGTCTAATATAAATGTTGAGGTATTATCATAACCACCATAAGGAGTTAAACTTTCCAAATAACTATCTACCTCATCATTTAAAAGCAATTTACTTTCATTTATTTGTAAATAGTTTCTTGTATATTCGTTCCCATCATTTAAATTATCATATTCAAAATTATTCTGAAACGCCATATAAAAGCCAAAAGACAGCGAGTTAATCAATATAAGTAACTGTTCTTTATTATTTGGCAAACTTCCGTTGTACTCCCAAGCCTTGAAAAGCGTTTCCATAAGCGGGTTAAAAGTATTGATAAAATCATTATCCCCGAATTTGATTGCTATTTTCATGTTTACAAATTTTTAAATGTTAATAAATTACGGGAAAAAGAACATAAACCTAATAACATAATGATCTTCATAAGCTCCTGTATTAAAAGCTTTCTGAAATCCCTCTAATGTATGAACAGTTCCTTGATTCTCACTTAAGGCCACAAACTCTTCATTTGATAAGTCTGAATGACTTTTATTTAAAATTGCGTGCGTATCTACTACAAATACTCTGATTTCTTTTTTCATAATGTCTTAATATTACAAGCCCTAAAGCCTGATTAGTGATTAGTTTATTTTTGCGGGAAAAAGAATTAATAATCAAAAGAAGAAACAGTCAAATCATACATAAACTCCAATAAGTAAATCAACTGTATGCAATCTTTCTTAGTAGTACCATCCAAGTACCTAATAACAAATCTTACTTCAGAACATACTATTTCTACCTGTTCAATATCTTTATCTGAAAAGTCCATACACATTTCTTTGTATAGGTAATCTTTTATCAGTCCTTGCTTTATCATTTTTTAGTGTTTTATATGCCCTAGGTTATAAATCATAAGGCAATTGTTTATATATAGTTTCAATCTGTAAGGGATTTGATTGTTTTGGTTGGGAAATGTAAGGTTTTTGGGTGGGTTTGAGGGGGTTGGGTGGGGATTTCCTCCACTCTCACTTTGTATTTCAAAGTACTTTTAATTTTTAAAACTCCAGTAAAATCAACACATCAAAGATAAAATTCCTAAATCTTCCCGCAAGTCCGAAAGCATTTGTATGGCATCTTTTATGTCTCCCTGTTCTATTGCTTCTAGTATGATAGATATATCATTTTTAGCTGTTTCTAACTGTTCTTTCATTTCTTTTGCGCGGTTTTAATCATCAACTCCTATATCGAGTTACTGAAATTGTCTATATTTCCCTTATTAAAACTTTTAAAATCTGCATTTGTGGTCTTCATAATGGTAAATTTTCCATTTGAGTATGGTTTTGTGTTCTTACTGAAATGCTTTGATATGGTATTTTGTGCCACCCCTGTAAGATTCTCTACCTTAGACAGAAATTTTCTTATAAAAACGTCTTGATTTTCATTTATTATTACGTAGTAGTTTGGTATTTTCTTTGATTTTTTCATCTACTTGTTAGGCGAGTTAATGATTAATAAGAGCAAATATAAAATTAATATTTGATTCTACCTAATTAAAGTTAATTCTTTAACAGATTAATACTTTTATTGATTCCATATTTTTTAAACTTTTTCTAGTTTTTCTTCCGCCGATTTTAAAGAGTTTTTCCACAAAAGTTGTCTTTAACTTCTTCAAAGTTTCTTTCTATTAATTCAATAGTAGTATTTATAATATATCTTTCGTCCGTTTCATCCCTTGGTAGGAATGTTGTTACGTTTTCCGCATCTATAGCCACTATATACAGATCCCAGTCCATACCCTTACTGAATTTCACTTCCAGTCTATACTTATGCGCTACTTTCATAACTTTTTATATTTTAGGGCAGTTATCCCAATTGATTAAATATTTATTACAGTTTATTGTGATGTATTTTAAGCCTTTCCTGGGCTGTCTTATTTTATTATCACATATGAGTTTTACTTTACCTTCTAACTTGAATACTGTTGTTACATAGTTAGAACTGTTTCTTGTTCTTGATGCTGTTAGTGTTTTCATTTTTAGTTTTTCTTTTCGGCGATTCTGATAACTTCACTTAATTCTGGATTGATATTTCCTTGAAAGTCTTCATCAAAGCAACGTCCGCCACCTGTGCAATTAAATATATAGGCTTCATCTTCGGACAAACTCAATTCTTCACGAAGATAGCCCCACAATTCGCGGTAAGAACAGTTGAAAGTAAAGTCTCCAATTTCTTTATTATCTCTCATTGCTTTGAAACATCTTCTTGCAGCGGTTTCTCTTAATGTATCGTCAATATCAAACTCATTATCTTGAGTGTAATAGTCTTGCACTTTATTAGAGTAAAACTTTAAAGGTATTCCACAGTCTAAAATGTGTTCAATCACGCTCTCTTTTTTCATAGATTCTTTATAATTCTCTTTACTCACAATTTCAAACTTGGTACCTGTTGCCCCTTTAAAACCGTCATTGTGATTAAAGGTATAATCTAGTAAAGTTATTTCATTAGATTCTTTGTCAAAGTTTACAATCTTATTGTAATTTGTTTGCTGTCTAGTAGTCTCCATAACTATGCTATTTTATTGATTAATATTTCTAAAGTGCCTAAAACCGCAATAAAAGCTATTATAATAACTGCTATTTGAAATATGATTTCTCTATTAATCCAATAGAAGTTATTTCTTATGTGTTTTTTATAGATTGTTTTCATTTTTAAACTGTTTTTAAATTCTTTTTTCCGCGAAATTTATAACCAATATAAAGTTGTTTCTAACGAATCAGTAATACACCACTCATTTGCATCATCTTCCGTAATCAATCCGTCTTTTTGGTAAGCATCTACTTTATTGTTGTATGCTTCACGTCTTGCTGGTCTGTCTGGTAAGCCGTCTCTTTCATACTGTTTTGCTATTGCGTGCAAATCATTCATTTTAAAATCCTGGTCAAATTGTTGCTTTGTCATAATTTTATATTTTTAGTAGTTTTCACGTTGAGGACAAAGTAAGTTTTGTTCGTGTTGCTCTTGTTCTTTTAAGTCTTGCAATTCGAACTCATTTAACCTTTGAGGTTGTGGAACTTCAGCTTTTTTAAATTTGTATTCTCTCACGGTTTTACTTTCTTTGTCGGGCGAAGTTGAAACAAGTTTAACCACAACATAGCCCGCATAAGTATAGCCACGTGTAACACTTTCAGAACCGCCCAAACGTCTGAACCATTTAACAGTATCTTCATTTGTAGTTAATCGGTGTTGCTCTTCTGTTACCTCGTTAACTTCCCTACTGATTTCCTTATAGGCGTTTTTTGTGCCCGCTTTTTTCTCTAGTTTTGTTTTAGTTTCTATGATTGTGTACATGATATTATTCTTTAATTGAGTTACAAACTTCTCTACTATCTGAAAATCTTTCACCCTTCATAATCTTAAAGCCTATAAAATTATGTAACTTTTCAAGTTTTTGCATTCTATTTTTTGCGTCACTTATCATAATAGATAGTGAGTTTCTTCCATCTAAAATAAATACTCCGTCACTCCCTAAAGCATCAATAGGAAATTTTGCAACTTCTATTATTTTACCGTCTTTAAAAGTTTGACCGCTTGAATTTGTTTGAAATTGTGCATAGTATTTCATAATGATAAGTTTTATTTAGTATTTTAAGAAGTGACTGTAGTTGTTAGTTAAAATAAGATTCTTAACTACCGCTACACGTCTTAATAGTGCGAATCTGTTTTTATAATTGCAAGGTATTACAACATCATTAACAATTGCACCGAACAGGTTATTATTATTTTGATCTTTTGAATTATGGATTGAAATTTGCATAACTATAAGTTTTAAATTGTTTTTAGTGCCTTCATTACTTCGATGTTACAACCTTATTGCAGTTGTGAAGGCTTTATTGTTTAATTAGAGATTATTAAACAATAGGTTTCATCTATTTGCTGAATAGTTTCGTCTTTAAACTCCCATGCAATAATATGTAAATTTGTGTTGTATCTTTCACACAAACTTTTTAACCTTAAAACTGCATAATCTCTTGTAAATGCTGGCTCAAAGGATTTTCTTAAATAATCTTTTAGATTTTCTGTAAGCATCATAATGTTATTTTAAATTAGCTTCCCGCCCTCAATTCGATTGTAGTAAACGTAAATTTACGGGGCGAGATTGTTTTTTTTGCCTACTCTATTCAGTTTTCGGCTTACGCTTATAATTAATTATAAGCGTTCATAAACTCGTTGATGTTTGAAGCGTTGGCAAGCTTCTCATTACCTGTGTTTATTTTTTCATTAGCCTCGAAAACTTCTAAATATTCGTTTTCAACCTCTTCCATTCTTAAAACTTCTAGCTTTAATTCCTTTTCGGTTGCTTCTCTTTCAAAGTATTCTAAAGGATTTCCAGTTTTTAAATCAAAACATCCCCATAAAATACATTGGGTTTTAAAATCCCTGTTTGTATTTTTTTGTAAAACTACTTTCCCGTTGCTAAATGTAAATACTTTCATAATAATATATTTTTAGATTAGTAAACTGTTAAGGTTGCGAACCTTGTTAATAGTACTTACTAAAACAGTTTTAGGTTTATCTGCGTGCATTTCGCACCGGCCAAACAAATATAAATAAAAAATCCCTACTAAATAGGGCTTGAATTAAATTCGATAAAATTAAATTGGGTTATATTCATTATTTTAATTCGCAAGATAATAACCTAATACGAACGCCAAACCATTATTTAAAGTTGCAAGACTTGGCAAATACAACTGTTAACCTTAATCACGTCCCAACTATCTTAAATAGGAGGCTTAACGCTTGTTAACTTTTTGCACAGGATTTCAAAGGACTAGTATTATAATTCTTTTGTAAAAGTAAGCAATTAAAATCTAATAACCTAATTTAAAATGTTAAATTTTTCGCGGGGAAAAAAGAAACTAAACAAGGAAAAAGAACTGCTTAACTAATACATTACAAAGATAAGAAAGTAAATTGAATAAACAATACACCAAAGTGTTAAAGTTTATAATTAATTTTCAATACCTCAAAAGAACTTTGTTGACTAACAACACTACAAATATCAGCATAAAATAATCAAAATAAAAGTTGCATATTAAAAAATATTTTTGTATTACGTGCGCGCAGGATCATATTATTAGAAAACGCAATGAAATTCGAAATATTATCTAATAGAAATCGCGCAAAAAGAAGCTAAAAAGCAAACATCATAAGACAATACAAACAGCTAAACACAAGTAACGCAAAAGGTAACTAAGACAGTAACCAAGTAAAAGGCCGAGCAAAATAAAAAGTCAGAAGTTTTTTGGGTTTTAAGGCTGAAAAATCGGATTCGGATAGAATAAGCGGGTATGGGAAGAACTTTTAATTTCTGATCCCATGGTGTACATAAGGTGGTTAAGTCTTCCCACCCTCTCCATGATATTTTAAATAAAATACCTCGCCATGTCATCAAATTTATCTTCGTACTTCTCTTGAAGCTTTTCTAGGTTTTTATAAAGATCGCCTATATAATTATATTCACCGTCAACTACAGCCATTATAAAACTTTCTATTTCATCTATATCCCCATAAAGCAAGGTATGGTCGTAGTACTCACTAGATAAGTCTGCACCTTCTACATGGCTTATCCATATTTGAGCGTACTCATCTTCCTCTATCTGAATCGTTACCGATATCTTTTTAATCTTGAAGGTTATATCTTCTTCTGATTCTTCTGTTATTTTTAGATTATATTCTTGCAGTATCTTCTTTATCTCTTGTTTCATTTTTTTCGCGGCATTTATCTACAACTATTTTATATCCTCCAAGAACCTCTCTAGGCTTTTTAGAATTCTTATATCGTCTGCTCGTTCTGGATTTATTACTTCAAGAAGGTTCATAATCTCGTATTGTTTTGATCCAACATCTTCTACTGAGTACTCTTGATAGTCATCTTCTATATCGCTTATTATGTCTAATACTATCTGACTGTATTTTTGCATATTGTAGTATGCTTCATAACTAATTTGTTCCATGTCCATTTTATATGTTGTTTTATTTTTACTCCGCTGAATCTATTACACTTTCTATAAATTTACGCAGAGGCTATTTTTATTTGATTCTAACAACTTTATAGATTCTCAAATAATAATTATAGCTTACAAAATTATCGTGCCTCTAATCAACTAAAATTAAATCCCTCCCTGTAAAAGTTTTCCATAGATTATTTAGATCCCCTAAAGTTTCTAAAGGTACTTGCAGGTTAGGTGTGAAATGCTTATTACTTATACTGCTAGCTTCTCTCTTTGAATTTACTAATGTATAGGTTCCTTTGTCAAAGTCTTCTATAATTATTGTAAATGTCTCTGTACCTATTTGATCAGGATGGTAAGGATTTGTGTCTTTGAATAATTTTACTGTTTCTTTGGTAAGTTTTTTGTTTAGCATTGTTTTCTATTTTTAATTTTCTTTTCCGCGGGATTTATACTATTCCTTCACTGATGTATGCCAAGTAACATTCCTTAATCATAAAACCCTGCCAATCTATAATTGATTGTAAGTAGTCATAATTTTGCTCAGATAATTCTCCTTTATGATAGAATATGCTATTTAACTTCGTAATAATTTCTAGCCCTTCTTTCTTGCTAGCTACCCAATGGTCTAGAATTATATTTCCATTATCGGCTCTGCCTGTATTGTATTTATAAATTGGTATCTTTACTATGTATTTCATTTTTCTAATTCTTTTTCCATTAAGGTATGATACAGATTTTGTAATTGGTGGACAGATTTTGTAATTGGTGGACATACTTTGTCTTAGTATCTATTTCGCCATTATTACCCACTAATACAAATACGCTTAATCCGTCCCATATGAGTTCAAACTCTTCTTCCACTAACCACAGTCCTACGCCTCTATCTTCAAATCCAAATTCTGCAAGAATAGATTCTGTTATCTCTATGCCTTGATATTCCGAAGCTATGTTTTTATTTATTCTAGTGGTGCTTATACGGTTTACTGTTTCTACCTTATTATTTCTTAGTAATAGGTTTCCTAGTTTTATCTCTTTTGTTTTCATCTTTTTCTGCCGATTTTGATTTATAAATATTCTCCCCAACCATTGAAGAGGCTTTCATTTCTGTCAACGGCTTTAAACCTGCAAATCTTGAAAATGTCTTCATATTTGTAAACCTTCCTAAAATCCCGTATAGCATCATTACAGCTTTGCATTGTATTATAATAAGCAAGGTGCTTCCATTTAGGGTTATTGCATATTTTCCTTGTTGATTTACTAAACTGGTATAACTTTACCAATACTTCAAACGGCTTTGTACTTCTATCGTATTTACTTTTCATCTTTTTTCGCGGCGAATTAAACTTTTGTTATGCAGTTCTACGATATGCTCTGCCTCCATTTTAGGTATGCCTGCTTCTCCAACTATATAGTACTTCTCATTCCCATTAAAGAGTATGGGTATTTCTGTGGTTATTATTCTGCACCAACAGTCTTTTTCTGAAGCACAAACCTCAGTCTTCCATTTAACTTTAAGTGCTTTCTCTCTAGCTTGTTCGTAGTTCATTAGGCTAATTTTAAGATGTCATTTTTATTTTTTCCGCAATTTTAAAAATATTATTGTCCCCATCCGTAAATCCCACGTATTGACCATCTATGATAAATCTTTTAGTATTTTTAAAGAACCCTGGATGTACTGTATACCATTTACCTGAAAAATATTTTTTAAATTCTTGTTCTGTAACTTCTTTCATTTACTCTACCTATTTATTTTTAGTCTTCTTTTTCTGCCAAATCAAACATTCCATACTCTCCTCCTTTTAGGTAAAAAGCTATTTCTTCAATATCCATAGTTTCTAGTATTTGGGAGTAATAAAGTTCATACTTCTTATCTGTTACTATTGATTTTACCCAAATCTCATTGCCATATACTTGCTCAACAACGGCTTTAAATGGTGTTTTTTCTCCATAGCTAGAATTATAGTTACTTACATCTAAAACTATGACTGTTCTTTCATCAAACATCTCTGTGCTTTTTTAATTATTTTAAAATATCGTTTTTCATGTACAATATATTAGCTATTTTAGTTATAATTTGGTCTAATTGGATAATATGTTATCTATTTTTCTGTATAATCTTCAATTGCTTTTTTAAATTCTTTTTCGGCCATTTCTAAGTTCTCCTTGGCTCTTTTCAGACTAAATTTTTGCTTTTCTTTTAATTCTTCTGGATTCAAAATAAAATTCGCCAAAGACAGCTGAAAAGAAGGCTCAGATAGGCATTTATCATACCAGTTAAAGAACTTTTCTCTTGAGATATCGTATTTATAACAGTCTAAAACATTCTCAAAACTCATCCAATAGTCTGCAAACTCAAAAACTGTTCCTATATTATTTCCAACCCAATAATAATCTAACTCTTCATCCCCAGAAAGCTCAAAATATTTCCTGATCCACTCTTGTGTAATCTTATCTGTTAACTTTTTCCAATCCTCTATCATAATGTTTCATCTCTGAGATAATCCCTTATTTCTTCAGCTTCCATACCAAAGGTATCTTCCAAAGCCGTTTCACAAAACATACTTAACTCTTGCTGTTTATAATCCGATATAATAGATTTTAAGCTTTTTAAGGTGTAATGTGTCTTGCTCATACTTGTACATTCTCGCATAAACAACTCTACTCTTGCCTTCATATTTATAGCATCTTGAACTTCTTTATAAATTTGTTCTAGTAGTTCTTCTCTTGTCATTCCCTCAAATAATTCTACTAGGTCTGGTCGTTGTGATTTTAACTCTTCAATTGTTTCTATCATAATTTCTGTTTTACTTTTTCTTTTACGGCAATAAACTCCTCTTCTGTAATTGTCTTAAATACTTGTTCATCATCAATCTTCTCACCTTTGAAATAGCTTTCGGTAGTGTAAGGTAGATTATCCATGTAATCGGATTTAGAAAGGATTAAATAATCATCATAGCTGTCTCTGACTCTAGTAATTTCTACAAGGGGATAGCTGTCATCTGCGCCATTATTTTGAATCCCTATCTTATAGTATTCGTAAGGCTCGTCTCCTAAATAACCTAAAGAGAAATAATAAATTCCCTCTTCAACAGTTATTTCTTCCGTTATAGTTTCTACTTTTTTAGTTTTTATTAATTTCATCTAAGAGTCTTTTTCGTTCTTCAAAATATTCTTTTTCTTCAATTTGTTTTGCCCCGTCTTTCCAAAGCTGTTCTACACTCCAAGGCAGGTTTAAATTTTCATCTTCTTCTTGTTTAATTATTTTAGAGTTTAAGTAGTGTTGAAACTTTTCTATCTTATAATCCAACCAAGCGTCTTCATCTTCTGAAAACTCTACCCGCCAAAAGAAATTATCAGAATCGAAATAATAGATTCCTGGTTTAACTTCTATATCTTCTTTTGATACTTTTACTTCTGCTCCTTTAATTATTTTCATATTTGTATAGAAATTTACTTATTTTCTTAACTAAAAAAGCTGTGATATATGCTTGTGTTTCATCATCTTTTCTATTTAATTTTATGCCTGTCGATAAAAATACTCCATTAACTAAGTGTACTATTTCATGCACAATTAAATCAATTTCTGTGTTCTTCCTGAAACACACATAGTGTACTAAAATACCGTCTTTGTTTAATTTATTATTATAAAAAGCACCATAATTATTCAGCCCCTTTTCATTGAATTTATATTTCTTGCCAATTTTATCAAAATCGTTACAAATAACTACTTTAATATGGCTAAAAAATATAGGCAGTTTAAATTTTTTTGTTCTAATTTCCATATCGTAAAAGTAATTTATTTCGCGTCAAATCTAAATACAAGTTTTGAAGTTCCGAGACAGTTAACACGCAAGTCAGATACGTACCTTTAATATATACATCAAAGCAGATATCATTCCAATCCAAATCTTCTAATTTCAATAAAAGAAAATCATCTACGTTATACTCACCCTCTGAAACCTCTTGGATATATTTAAACAGCTTTAAATTTTCTTTACTTAAAGGTAAGTCTTCTACTTCTTTCCAATCACATAAATAAACCGAATCGAGATATAAAACTTGAATACCTTCAGGGTTTAATCCGTAGACTTCCACATTTGCCCATTCTGTATGTTTAATTAAATTCCCTGTTCTGATGTTTTTCATAACTTTACCACCAAGCATCTTTTGGTATTGTTTTAAATTTCTTTTCATACTTTATAAATCCATGTAGAAATTGATAATCATGGCACACAAACTTGCCATTCTTTAACCATCCCCAATTATTTCTTTTACAGTCCATAAAAAACTTAGGAACTTCTTTGGGTCTTTCTTTTTCGGGTTTTTCAAATGTACGTTCCATAACTAACAGTCTTCCATTAGGGGATACCCACTTTATTGGAGCGAAATAATCTTTCACCCATTCTAAATCACCTTTCAGTCCCCTAATTTCGTCCCAAAGCATATATTCTGATATGTTACCATTAGTTCCCTCTGTTTCAATTTTTATTACGTATTTTGGGTCTAGATTGTATTCATACACATTTCTATAACAACCTTCTCCAATACTTTGACCTACCATAGATAAAACTAAATCCGTAGAAACATCCTGCCATGAAATAATATTTGATGTTTCTTGTAAGTCATTAAGTCTATTTTTTAACCTTAAATTGTCAATATATGTAATCATATTTTAAATTTTTGTCTGTGATTAAGCTTTTGGATTAAAGAGTATTTTATATTAACCTCAATCTCTAGTATTAAATTTTCAAAACGTTTTATAATTTTTATAGGTAATTTATCTCTGTGTTTATTTAAAATAATATTTGACTGTTCGGTTCTTTTATTAACATATATTTCTAGAGCCTCCTTTAAAGTATTATTTTTAATAACCTTTCTTACCTTATTTACCATGATATTAATATAATATTTACCTTTTATCTCAGTAATTACTACATTACTATAAATAAATCCCAACAAAGAGTTGAGGCTACTAGGAATAAAACAACACGTTTCAGGCGAATATGTCGGAGTAAAATTTGAGAGCAAATCCTTATCCAACTCCCAACCTTGCATAGTTTCGGGTCTGTAGTTATCTTCCATCCATTTCGCAAAATTTTGGAAATTGTGCCATTCTTCACAGACTGTTACGTCTTTGTAGGTTGGATGTTTTTCTTGAAGTATTGATTTATAACATCTGTCAATCATACTACTCCATCTTTTATATAATTTTTTATGAGTTTTTGAATTATATTTCCCAACTCCAATATATCCGACTCCTTGTAAAACTGGATAAGTGGGATTTTTAACCCTGTCTTTCAGTATACTATTCAAAGTTGTGGTTGTTGTGTATCCATTATCGAAGAGAACTCTTACTTGAGATGTCCCTAAGTATTCAACTATTTTAAAAACTCCATATTTACTGCTAATATAAGTTTTTCCTTCAAATAAATGTTTATTAGCTTTTTTATTTACTCTTTTTTCCAATTCCATTCTGTAAAATTAATCTTTTTTAAATATAAATCAAAACACTTTAACATAATATAAACAAAAAGCCCCAATTAAGGAGCTTTAAGTTGATACTAAAATTTTCTTTCTTTTTCCATTCTTCTGAGGCATTCTAAAGCTGTTTCTCCTTTTTGAATTTGGTGTGAGCAACCTATTGTGCCACCTTTCCAAGAACCTGAGCGTTCACCTACTTCATCACTGAAAGTAATCTCAATGTAATGCCTGCAATCTACTAATAGTTTGAACCAGCTTCGCCAATATCTTTTCTCTTCGTAAATTTCGGCGGTTCTTAACTGTTTTTCGCCCGATTTTAAAGTATAAACATAAGGATGAGTTTCTTTTTTAACTTTATCTCCCCATTTATCAGAGTCCCAAAAGTCTTCTCCTTGTTGCCAGCCTGTCTTTAATAAGACTTCTCGTTTCCAAAATTTTTGAGCCCAAGGGAAGTTAATAGTAGAACCTTTAAAACCTTTTCTAATCCAAAGATGATTTGGAATTTCCCCATCTACAGAGTAGAACATGATTCCATAATCAGGGTACTCACACTTTTCTTTCTTAGTGTTATAGGGCAAGCTAATATATAATTGTCCCCAAGAGAAGAACAAAAAAGGTATTAAAAGTAAGCTATAAAAACCTAAAAGTGGTATTAGACATAGTGTTAGCAACGAACTCACTGATGTTACAATCTGGGGTCTGGGATCAAAATAGCTCCAGCTTGATAGAGTTAGCCTAAATCCTTGTTTTTCAAATTTAGGATAGAAGCTAACCCATTTTTGATAGTACTCTGTATCTTTTTCTGTAAAATTAAATGTTATCATCTCATTCTCGCCCGTCATAGGCATTATGGATTATTAAAAAGTCTCCTGATTCCTGCAACTCTGCCACTGGATTGCAATGGCAGGTTGAGGCTTCTTCGTGCTCTATTAAATCATTTATTGGTAGTATGTGCCAAAACATTAAATGAATTCTTCTATTTTCGTTGTGAGATTGGACACATCTTCGATTACAGCCTCCAACCATTGCAACTTGTATTTCAAAGTATCTGATGTAGGAATAAATTTAGGAGATTCTGGTGAGTCTGTTTTCAGCACTTCTTGTGGGACTCCTCCATACATTTTTTCTACTTTTGATTCTAATCTTTCTTTAACTTGAGATAATCTTGATATTTTAAAATCTAGTTGCTGTAAGAAATTGTCTAAATCTGATTGTTTTGAAGCAATTGATTCTGCTGTTTTATATTTTTCCATTTTTATTTGTGTTTTAGTCGCGCGAAATTACGCTGATTACATCTATATTTAATAATAGTATTGCGGTTGCTTTTGCATTTCTCAGAGCTACTGAAATCCCTTTCTTGGAATCAATGATTGAATCTTTAATAAGGTTTGAAGTTTCATCTGTCGTACCATTATACCCCCACCCATACTTTTCAAAAGCTTTTAATAGGTGCTGTTCAGGCTCTCTTCTTGCATTTATGCAGATTTGGGTCATTGGGGATAGTAAAGATTTCTTAAAAGCGTCATAACCCTTCTGTTTATCCAAATTATCAAAGGTTCTGTTCATAAGATTTGAAATATGTGCCAAAGTAGATCCCCCACCTGCAACCCATCCGTCGCTTAGAACTGATTTTACCGCTTTTATGGCGTCATCTACCCTGTCAAAGACTTCTGATGCACCCATTTCCAAATCTCCTCCTACGACAATCGTAACAGACTTTCCTTCCAGAGTTTTTATTCTCTGTTTCAAGAAATTTTCATCTTTTTCAATATCAGAGGAAAGCAATTCTCTCAATTCTTGCAGTTTTTTATTTACTGCCTCCGATTTTGGAGTTATAACGCTTGTGGAATTCATGCCCACAGTTACTTTTTCTGCAAATCCTGCTTCCAAAGGCTCATCTTGCCCTTGCCTATAGACTTTTCCGCCCGTATATAAAGCAATATCGTTCATCATTTGGATTCTTTCCTCGTCAAATCCTGGAGCCTCTACAATCATCACGGATTTTCCGCCCCTAACGCTCAAAGCAAGTTTGTCAATCAGAGAACTGTCTCCAATCCTCTCTATGAAAACTAGTGTTGGTATGTCTTTGTTTAAATTATTCTGTAAATACTTTCTCAAAGCTTCCGATTTCTCTGATTCCCAGCCTTCATAAACTAAAACCGACACGTTTTCCGCCTCAAAAATTCCTTTCTGTTCATTATTGATAAGACTTGCACTTGTCCAACCTTTGTCGATTTTTAAGCCCTCCGAAATTTTCAAGGTGACATCTCTCTGCTTCATATTGGCTACGTGGTCTATAATACCCTCGCCATTATTTGAAGCTTCATAGGCTCTAGCTACGATATCTCCAATCTTTTTATCATTATTGGCCGAAACTGTAGCAATATCCTTAACAGTTTTTTTATTCACTTTTTTGGCGAACTTTTTTAGGTATCTCTGGGCATCTGTATGGGCTTCTTCTATACCGAACTCAACTTTCTTGTTGAACTCTGATCCGACTTCTTTCACTAGGCTCTGTGCCAAAACTAAAGTAGTAGTAGTATTATCCCCCACTTCAATTAAAGTTTTAATGGCCGCCTGTTTAGCCAAGACCAAACCCTGATATTTCA
>Ga0247812_10000565_pt1 | contig 22754 bp, 22 predicted proteins | sample UWRJL149409B1_FD_178011 | JGI IMG/M metagenome (GOLD analysis project Ga0247812, IMG submission 178011) | Plant litter microbial communities from Arlington Agricultural Research Station in Wisconsin, United States - UWRJ-L149-409B-1 | ecosystem: Environmental > Terrestrial > Plant litter >...
CTTGAATTCTTGGTGGCCCGGGGCGGAATCGAACCACCGACACAAGGATTTTCAATCCTCTGCTCTACCAACTGAGCTACCAGGCCAAGGAGCAGAATTATAGCAGGCCGGAACGAAATTGCAAGGGGCAATTTTCAGACCCGACAAACGCTATAATGGCCGGATGAATAATCCATCTTCCTCCGCAGCACTGCGCGTTTTCGAGAGCGATATTTGTATTGTCGGCGACGGCGCCATCGCCAAGACCACGGCGCTGGGCCTGGCCCAGGCCGGCTTCAGCGTCACCCTGCTCGGCCCGCCGCCCCGGCCGGCGCCGGCGGCCCAGGGCGATCCCGGCTGGGACGCCCGGGTCTACGCCCTCAATCACACCGCCCATCACCTGCTGTCGTCGCTGCGCGTCTGGGGCGCGCTCGACGCCGCGCGGGTGGCGCCGGTCGATGCGATGATCGTTCACGGCGACGGCGCCCGCGCCGGCGGCCTGGCCTTCGACGCCTACGGCGCCCACACCGGCGCGCTGGCCTGGATCCTGGAAGACCGCAACCTGGGCCAGGCGCTCGACGCCGCCCTCAAATTCGCCCAGAACGTGCAGCTGGTCCACGGCCGCGCCGCCGCGCTGCTGCGCGACGACGCCGGCGCCTGCGTGCAGCTCGACGACGGCGCCTCGATCAAGGCGCAGCTGGTGGTCGGCGCCGACGGCGCGCAGTCCTGGGTGCGCGGCCAGTGCGACATCGGGCTCGATTACCGCAGTTATGCGCAGCGCGCCGTGGTCTCCAACTTCGCCTGCGAGAAACCGCACCACGGCGCCGCCTATCAATGGTTCACCGGCGCCGAGGGCATCGTGGCGCTGCTGCCGCTGCCCGGCAACCAGGTGTCGCTGGTGTGGTCGGCGCCGGAAGCGCTGGCCGATACGCTGCGCGCCGAGTCGGCGGCGCAGATAGCCGGCCGATTGGCCGTCTACGCCAGCGAGAAGCTCGGCGCGCTGACGCCGCTGCAGCCGGAGCTGGTGCGCGACTTCCCGCTGCGCCTGATCCGCCCGCACGCCATGAGCGCGCCGCGCGTGGCGCTGGTCGGCGACGCCGCCCACGTGGTCCATCCGCTGGCCGGCCACGGCATGAACCTGGGCTTCGCCGACGTGGCGCAGCTGGTCAAGACGCTCAGCGAGCGCGAGCCGCAGCGCGGCATCGGCGACGACCGCGTGCTGGCCCGCTACGAGCGCGCGCGCAAGGAGGACGTGCTGCTGATGCAGCTCACCACCGACGGCCTGGCGCGCCTGTTCGGGGCGGATGTGGAGCCCTTGCGCGTGATTCGTAATTTCGGATTAAACTTGCTGGATAAATTACCTGTGCTGAAGCGCCGCCTGATCTCTCACGCGATGGGCAAGTGAAGCAGCACACACCGGAGAAGTCATGAGAAAGAGTAAGCCCGTATTGCTGTTGTTGTCGGCGCTGATGGCGTCCTGCGTGAGCGCCGAAACGCCGCCCAGCACCGACGCGATCAAGAAGCTGATCGAGCCGCGCCTCGGCAGCAACGTGAAAGTGGATTCGATCAAGGCCACGCCGTACAGCGGCCTGTATGAAGTGCGCATCGGCACCGACATCCTGTACACCGACAAGACGGCGACCTATCTGATCAACGGCCATATCTTCAACCTGAGCACCGGCGCCGACCTGACGCGCGACCGCATCGACGAAATCAGCAAGATCAGCTTCTCCGACCTGCCGCTGGATAAAGCCATCAAGACCGTCAAGGGCGACGGCTCGCGCGTGATCGCGGTGTTCGAGGATCCGAACTGCGGCTACTGCAAGCGCTTCCGCCAGACCACGCTGAAGGAAACCGACAACATCACCGTCTACACCTTCCTGTACAACATCCTGTCGGACGACTCCTTCGCCAAATCGAAGAACGTCTGGTGCGCGCCGGACCGCAACAAGGCCTGGGACGACTGGATGGTCGGCGGCAAGGCCGCGCCGGTCGCTCCCGCATCCTGCGCCGCGCCGAACGACGAGGTGCTGGCGCTGGGCCGCAAGCTGGGCGTGTCGGGCACGCCGGCGATCTTCTTCGCCGACGGCTCGCGCGTGGCCGGCGCGATCGACACCAAGGGCCTGGAAGGCAAACTCGCTCAAGTCAAACAGTAACCGGAGACACGCATGATCACTTTGAATATCAACGGTAAGGACATGCAGGTCGACGCCGATCCATCGACGCCCATCCTGTGGGCGCTGCGCGACAACCTGAATATGACCGGCACCAAGTTCGGTTGCGGCGCGGCGCTGTGCGGCGCCTGCACCGTGCACCTGGCCGGCCAGCCGATCCGCTCGTGCGTGACGCCGATTTCGGCGGCCGCAGGCCAGAAGATCACCACGATCGAGGCGATGGAGTCCGACAAGGTCGGCAAGGCGGTGCAGGAAGCCTGGGTCAAGCTCGACGTGCCGCAGTGCGGCTACTGCCAGAGCGGGCAAATCATGAGCGCGACCGCGCTGCTGCGCACGAACAAAACGCCCTCGGACGCCGATATCGACAACGCGATGAGCGGGAACATCTGCCGATGCGGCACCTATCAACGCATCCGCGCCGCCATCAAAGACGCCGCCAAAACCATCGCCTGAGGAGAGCAGCATGCGTATCGAATGGCTTCATCAGGGAACGATGGTCAGCGCTTCAAGCAGCGCTTCGGGCGTGTCGCGCCGCGGCTTCATGAAGGCCGGCGCCGCAGCCGGCGGCGGCTTGGTGCTGGGCTTCTTCATGCCGGGCGCGGGCCGCTTCGCCAACGCGCAGCAGCCGCCGGCCAAGGTCTACGAGCCGAACGCCTTCCTGCACATCGCGCCGGACAACAGCGTCACGGTGCAGGTCAACCGGCTGGAATTCGGCCAGGGCGTGCAGACGTCGCTGCCGATGCTGATCGCCGAGGAGCTCGACGCCGACTGGTCGAAGATGCACGGCGCGCTGGCGCCGGCCGGCGACCAATATAAAGACCCGGCCTTCGGCATCCAGATCACCGGCGGCTCGGGCAGCATCGCCCACTCGTACACGCAGTACCGCGAGATCGGCGCCAAGGCGCGCGCGATGCTGGTCGCTGCGGCGGCCGGGCAGTGGAAGGTGGCGCCGGAGCAGATCAAGACCGTCAAGGGCACGCTGATCGGGCCAGCCGGCCAGAAGGCGACCTACGGCGCGATGGCCGATGCGGCCATGAAGCAGCCGGTGCCCGCCACCGTCAAGCTGAAGGATCCGAAGGACTTCCAGATCATCGGCAAGCCGGTCAAGCGCCTGGACGCCAAATTGAAATCGACCGGCAAGCAGCAGTTCGGCATGGACTTCAAGGCCCCGGACAGCAAGGTCGCCGTGGTGGCGCGGCCGCCGGTGTTCGGCGCCAAGGTGGCCAAGTTCGACGCCAGCAAGGCCAAGGCCATCAAGGGCGTGATCGACGTGCTGGAAGTGAAGACGGATCGCGGCGGCAGCGGCGTGGTGGTGGTGGCCGACGGCTACTGGCCCGCCAAGATGGGCCGCGAAGCGCTGGTCATCGACTGGGACACCAGCGGCGTCGAGAAAGTCAGCAGCGACAAGCAGCTGGCCGAGTACAAGGCGCTGGCCGCAAAGCCTGGCACCACGGTGCGCAAGGCAGATACCTCGAAGCTCTCCGGCGCGGCGAAGAAGATCTCCGCCGTGTATGAATTCCCTTACCTGGCGCACGCGCCGATGGAGCCGCTGAACTGCGTGGTCGACCTGCGCGCCGACGGCTGCACGGTGTGGGCCGGGTCGCAGTTTCAGACCGTGGACCAGGGCGCGATCGCCGCCACCGCTGGCCTGAAGCCGGAACAGGTGGTGCTGAACACGATGATGGCCGGCGGCGGTTTCGGCCGCCGCGCCGTGCCGACTTCCGATTATCTGGTGGAGGCGGTCAACGTCGCCAAGGTGTGGAAGGCGGCGGGCCACAAGGAACCGGTCAAGATGATCTGGAGCCGCGAGGACGACATCAAGGGCGGCTACTACCGTCCGTCGCACGTGCACCGTGCCGACATCGGTGTCGATACCAAGGGCGACATCGTGGCGTGGGATCACGTCATCGTCGGCCAATCCATCGTCACCGGCACGCCGTTCGAGGGCATGATGGTCAAGGACGGCGTCGACGCCACCATGATCGAGGGCATGGGCGAGCCGTACGAAGTGCCGCTGAACCTGAGCGCGCACACCGTCAAGGCCAACGTGCCGGTGCTGTGGTGGCGTTCCGTCGGTTCCACGCACACCGCGTTCGTGATGGAGACGCTGATCGACGAAGCCGCATTCGCGGCCAAGATGGATCCGGTGGCCTACCGCAAAAAGCTGATGGGCGAGAAGGGCAAGCGCCACGTCGCCGCGCTGGACCTGGCGGTCGCCAAGTCGGGCTACGGCAAGAAGGCTTTACCTAAAGGCCAGGCGTGGGGCGTGGCGGTGCATGAATCGTTCAATACCGTGATCGCCTACGTGGTGGTAGCCTCCGTCAAGGACGGCACGCCGAAGCTGCACAAGGTCACGGCCGGCGTCCACTGCAACACGGCGGTCAACCCGCTCACCATCGAAGCGCAGATCCAGGGCGCGGCGCTGATGGGCCTCGGCATGACCTTGCCGGGCGCCGCGATCACGCTGAAGGACGGCGTGGTCGAGCAGCAGAACTTCAGCGACTACGTGGTGGCGCGCATGACCGATATGCCGGTGATCGACGTGCACATCGTGCCGTCGAACGATCCGCCGACAGGCATGGGCGAACCGGGCCTGCCGCCGCTGGCGCCGGCGTTCGCCAACGCGCTGTTCAAGTTGACCGGCAAGCGTCTGCGCAAGCTGCCGTTCGACCTGTCGGCCGCCTGAGACGGATGGCGCTCGTAGGCATACTGCTGGCAGCCGGACGGGGGAAGCGATTCGACCCGTCCGGCGTACAAAACAAACTGCTGCAAACGCTGGCCGACGGAGATGTCGTCGTCGCCGCCAGCGCGAGGAATATGCTGGCCGTGCTGCCGCGCGTGCTGGCTATCGTGCGTCCCGGCGACGACAAGGTGGCGGCGCTGCTGGGTGGCCTGGGATGCGAGGTGCGCGTGTGCGCCAACGCGGACCTGGGCATGGCCGAATCGCTGACGACGGCGATCGAACACACCCGGGGCGCCGAAGGCTGGCTGGTCGGCCTGGGCGACATGCCCCATGTGCGGCCCGATACGATAAGCGCCCTGGCCGCAACGATAGAACGCGGCGCGCGGATCGCGGCGCCGGTGTATGAAGGGCGGCGCGGCAATCCGGTCGCCTTCAGCAGTTATCATTTGCCGCTGCTGCTGGCGCTGGACGGCGACCAGGGCGCGCGCGCGATTTTAAAAAGCCATGCGGTAAGCGAAGTGAGCGTCGACGATGCCGGCGTGGTGCGCGATATCGACACGCCCGGCGATTTGTAGGTCTGTAACTCAGGAATCATGATGAAGAAATCGAACAAGAACCAACCCGCCATCGCCTACACCATCGTCGGCCATGATTTGGCGGCCCATCTGTTCCACGTCTCGCTGACGGTGGCGTCGCCGTCGCCGGGCGGGCAGGTGTTCGCGCTGCCGGCCTGGATCCCGGGCAGCTACATGATCCGCGAATTCTCGCGCAACATCGTGCGCATCCGCGCCGAATCCAACGGCGAGACGGTGGCGCTGGAAAAGCTGGACAAGCACTCGTGGCAGGCCGCGCCGCTGCAGGACCGCACCGCGTCGCTGACGGTGCACTACGAAGTCTACGCCTGGGACCTGTCGGTGCGCGCCGCGCACCTGGACCAGAACCACGCCTTCTTCAACGGCACCAGCGTGTACCTGCGCGTGCTGGGGCAGGAGGACATGCCGCACGTGGTCGACATGCGTCGTCCGGACGACGAAGCCGCGCTGACGTGGCGCGTGGCCACCTCGTTGCCGGAGCTGAAGGCCAAGCGCTACGGCTTCGGCACCTACATCGCATCCAACTACGACGAGTTGATCGACCATCCGGTGGAGCAGGGCGACTTCGCGCTGGCGACTTTCAAGGCGCACGGCATTCCGCACGACATCGTCATCAGCGGCCGCGTGCCCAACCTGGACATGGCGCGCCTGAGCGCCGATCTGAAACGCATCTGCGAAACGCAGATCTCCTTCTTCGAACCGAAATCGAACAAGGCGCCGATGGACCGCTACGTCTTCATGACGCTGGCGGTGGGCGACGGCTACGGCGGGCTGGAACACCGCGCCTCGACCGCGCTGATATGCGCGCGCGCCGACCTGCCGAGCACCGCGTCGAAAAACAAGGACATCAGCGACGGCTATCTGCAGTACCTGGGCCTGTGCAGCCACGAGTACTTCCACACCTGGAACGTCAAGCGCATCAAGCCGGCGGCGTTCGCGCCGTACAATCTGCAGGTGGAGAACTACTCGCCGCTGCTTTGGCTGTTCGAAGGCTTCACCAGTTATTACGACGATCTGATGCTGGTGCGCGCCGGCCTGATCGGCGAGCCGGCGTACTTCAAATTGTTGGGCAAGACCATAGCCAGCGTTTTGCGCGGCAGCGGGCGGACCAAGCAAAGCGTGGCCGATTCCAGCTTCGACGCCTGGGGCAAATACTACCGCCAGGACGAGAACGCGGCGAACGCCATCATCAGCTACTACACCAAGGGATCGCTGGTGGCGCTGGCGCTGGACCTGAGCATCCGCGCCAAGACCGGCGGCAAGAAGTCGCTGGACGACGTGATGCGCGCCTTGTGGCAGCGCTACGGCCGCGACTTCTACAACGGCGCCGCGCGTGGCGTGACGCCGGCCGAGGTGGAGGCGCTGTTCGACGAAATCAGCGGCGGCCGGTTCAAGCCGTTCTTCGACAAATACATCCGCGGCACCGAAGACCTGCCGCTGGCCAAGCTGCTGGCGCCGTTCGGCGTCAAGTACAGCGACGAGCGCAAATCGACCAAGCCGAGTCTCGACGCCAATCTGGGCCGTGACGGCAACGACTGCAAGCTGTCCGCCGTGCACGAAGGCGGCGCCGCGCATCTGGCGGGATTGTCTGCGGGCGACGTGCTGATGGCGCTCGACGGCCTGCGCATCAACGCCACCAACCTGGACACGCTGCTGTCGCGCTACAGTGTCGGCGCGATGGTGGAGGTGTACGCCTTCCGCCGCGACGAGCTGATGTCGTTCAGCGTCGAGCTGCAGGGCGAGCGCGTGCCGGGCATCACGCTGGCGCTCGACCCGGCCGGCAAGAAATCCACCGGCCCGCTGCGCCCCAGCGCCTCCCGATAGCCAACTCCGGGGTCAGTTCCGAAAACTGGACACGAACTCAACCGTAGCGACGCTACGGTTGAGTTCGTGTCCAGTTTTTGGAACTGACCCCGGAGTGCTTGACATTGCCATAAGGGGAAGGTTCATCATGGGGGTATAGAATCCAGATGGAGCTTCCCCATGAACAATTCCGTTACCTTCGATTTGCCGATTTCCGGCATGACTTGCGCCAGCTGCGCGGTGCGCGTCGAACGCGCGCTGGGCAAAGTCAGCGGCGTGGAAAATGTCAGCGTCAACTTTGCTACTGAGCAGGCGCGGCTGCAGGCTCCGGCCGGCAGTCTTCCGGCCCTGCTGGACGCGGTCGACGCCGCCGGTTACGCCGTCCCCGCCGGCAGCGTCGAGCTGGCCATCGATGGCATGACCTGCGCCTCTTGCTCCGGTCGCGTCGAGAAAGCGCTGGCCAAGCTGCCGGGCGTGAAAAGCGTCAGCGTCAACCTTGCAAGCGAGCGTGCGCATATCGAGTTGCTGGGCAATGTAGCCACCGATACCCTGATCGCCGCCGTCGAAAAGGCCGGCTACGCCGCCCATACGCTGCAAAATCCACAAACCCAGGTCGATCAGCAACAGCAACGCCTGACCCGCGAGCGCTGGTCGCTGGCGCTGGCCATCGCGCTGTCCCTTCCACTGGTGTTGCCGATGCTGCTGTCGCCGCTCGGCGTGCATAGCATGTTGCCGGCCTGGGTCCAGTTCGCGCTGGCGACGCCGGTGCAATTCATCCTCGGCGCGCGCTTCTACGTCGCCGCCTGGAAAGCGGTGCGCGCCCGCGCCGGCAATATGGATTTGCTGGTCGCGCTCGGCACCAGCGCGGGCTACGGCCTCAGCATCTACGGCTGGGCCAGCGCCGCGCCGGACGCCATGCCGCATCTGTATTTCGAGGCGTCGGCGGTGGTCATCGCCCTGGTGTTGCTGGGGAAATACCTGGAAAGCCGCGCCAAGCGCCAGACCGCCGGCGCCATCCGCGCGCTGGAAGCCCTGCGCCCCGAGCGCGCCCTGCAGCTGGTCGACGGCGTCGAGCGCGAGGTCGCCATCGGCGCGCTGCGCATCGGCGACCTGGTGGTGGTCAAGCCGGGCGAGCGTTTCCCGGTCGACGGCGAGGTCATCGAGGGCCGGAGCCATGCCGACGAGGCGCTGATCAGCGGCGAAAGCCTGCCGGTGCCCAAGCAGCCGGGCGACAAGGTGACCGGCGGCGCCATCAACGGCGAGGGCCGGCTGGTGGTCCGGACCGGTGCGCTGGGTGCGGAAACTGTGCTGGCGCGCATCATCCGCATGGTCGAGGACGCCCAGGCCGCCAAGGCGCCGATCCAGAAACTGGTGGACAAGGTCAGCCAGGTGTTCGTGCCGGCGGTGCTGGTGCTGGCGCTGCTGACGCTGGCCGGCTGGCTGCTGGCCGGCGCGTCGCTGGAGGTGGCGGCCATCAACGCGGTGGCGGTGCTGGTGATCGCCTGTCCTTGCGCGCTCGGACTGGCGACGCCGACCGCGATCATGGCCGGCACCGGCGTCGCGGCCCGCTACGGCATCCTGATCAAGGATGCCGAGGCGCTGGAACGCGCCCATCAGGTCACCGCCGTGGTCTTCGACAAGACCGGCACGCTGACCTCCGGCGCACCGCGCATCGCGCACATGGCGGCGGTCGATGGCGACGAAAATGCATTGTTGCAACTCGCCGGCGCCTTGCAGCGCGGCAGCGAGCATCCGCTGGCCAAGCCGGTGCTGGACGCCTGCCAGGAGCGTCAACTGGTGCTGGCGCCGGTCGGGGACAGCCGCGCGCTGGCCGGTCGCGGCATCGCCGGCACGGTGCTGGGCATGGACTTGGCGCTGGGCAACCGCCGTTTGCTGGATGAGATCGGGTTGCAGCCAGGCGGGCTGGCGGACTCGGCCAAAGCGTGGGAAGCCGAGGGCCGCACCCTGTCCTGGCTCATCGAGCGCGGCCCGGCGCCGGCAATCCTGGGTTTGTTCGCCTTCGGCGACACGCTCAAGCCGGGCGCGCTGCAGGCGGTTCAGCAGTTGTCAAAACGCAATATCAGCAGCCATCTGCTGACCGGCGACAACCGCGGCAGCGCGCGGGCCGTGGCCGAGGCGTTGGGCATCACCAACGTCCACGCGGAAGTATTGCCTGAAGATAAAGCCGCGCATGTGGTCGCCTTGAAACGCCAAGGCGTGGTGGCGATGGTCGGCGACGGCATCAACGACGCGCCCGCGTTGTCGGCGGCCGATATCGGCATCGCCATGGGCGGCGGCACCGACGTGGCGATGCACGCGGCCGGCATCACGCTGATGCGCGGCGATCCCCGTTTAATTCCGGCCGCGCTGGATATCAGCCGTAAAACCTATGCCAAGATACGCCAGAATTTATTCTGGGCCTTCGTTTATAACCTGATCGGCATTCCCCTGGCGGCGTTCGGCATGTTGAATCCAGTATTGGCCGGCGCCGCCATGGCGTTTTCCAGCGTGAGCGTGGTGAGCAATGCCTTGTTATTAAAACTGTGGAAACCTGAAAAGGGAGATCAATAATGAATATCGGTCAGGCGGCAAAACAAAGCGGGTTAAGCACGAAAATGATTCGTTATTATGAATCGACCGGGTTATTGGCCGCGGCGAATCGCAGCGACAGCGGTTATCGTCTTTATAGTAAAAATGATTTGCATACGCTGGAGTTTATCAAGCGGTCCCGCGACCTGGGATTTTCGCTGGAGGAAGTCGCTAAATTGCTGGCGCTGTGGCAAAACAAGGAGCGCGCCAGCGCCGAAGTGAAAGCGCTGGCCCGCGAGCATATCGGCATACTCGATCAGAAAATCCAGGAATTAACCGAGTTGCGCGAGACCCTGAACGTGCTGGTCGACCACTGCCACGGCGACGACCGGCCCGATTGCCCGATCCTGAATCGTTTGGCGTCGGGGCCCTGCTGTGCAAGCTGACGGACTTCATGCCAAAAATTGGCGTGTACTCGCCAAATTCCAGCGTGTAAGTGGTTTTATTGTACTAATGAAGGTCTGGTGGCCTTTTAAAGGCAAGGTATAATCATCGCAACCTGCCCGGTAGCGCTCGATTAAATAGGACCGCCAGTGACACTGCTCGATCCCGCCACGATTATTATCATGTCGACCCTGATGGCCGGCGCGATGAGTATCGTCTTATTCGCCGCGCACCGCAGCTTCCCGGTTGAAATCGAAGGCCTGCGGCATTGGGCGACCGGTTTGCTGTTGCTGGTGTTGGCGGCGCTGTTGTATGGCGCGCGCAATATTCAACCCATCGGCGATTTAATCGTCATGTCGGCCAATTCGGTCCTGTTGTGGGGGCTGGGATTGGGAATGGTGGGCACCCAGCGTTTTTATGGACTACGGCCGCAATGGTGGTTATTCCATTTGGTTTGGCTGCTGGGTATGCTCGGCATCGGCTACTCGTTAATCATCGAGGCCAACTTCCCCGTGCGCGTCGCCATTTTCTCTTTTTCGGCGGCGATATTCTATGGCAATCAACTTTGGTCGATTATTCGCCATGGCGAGCGGCATTTCTCCACCAAGTTTTTCGGCGCGCTGATATTGTTCCAGACGCTGGTGGTGTTGACGCGCGGCGTATTGGTGATATTCGGCGGCGAATATACCGACCTGGCGCGGCCTGGATACTTCCAGAGCGTGTATCTGGCCACCAGTAATTTCATGGTGCTGCTGCTGGCGGTCGGTTTCATGACGGTCGCCACGCGCCGCCTGCAGACCATCCTGGAGCGCCGCTCGACGCTCGATCCCTTGACCCAGGTGCTTAACCGGCGCGGCTTCGCCGACATCTATGCGCGAGAGCGGGCCTTGCTTCAGCGCAATCGTGATTATTTGACACTGCTGAGCATCGACCTGGATTTCTTCAAGGCGGTCAACGATTGCCACGGCCACCTGACCGGCGATCGCGTGCTGATCCATATCGCCGAGGTGATCGGCAAGGCGCTGCGTACCTCGGACCACGTGGCCCGTTTCGGCGGCGAGGAGTTTGTCGTGTTGCTTCCAGGAACCGGAGTGGAGCGCGCGCTGGGCGTGGCCGAGCGCATCCAGGCGGCGCTGCGGCTGCCATGCGAGGGCATCAAGAAGGGCTCGTCGCTGCCGGTGTGCACGGTCAGCATCGGCGTCGCTTGCCAGACCGATCCCGAGGAAGATCTCGACAGCCTGCTGATGCGGGCCGACCAAGCGCTGTACGCCGCCAAGGCGCACGGGCGCGACCGCGCCGAGGTGGCGGAGCCGCTGCCGCCGTCGCCGCGTTTAGCTGAACAGGCGGCTTAGTTCCGCGCCCGGGTCCGGCGCGCGCATGAACGCTTCGCCAACCAGGAAAGCATGCACATTGGCCTCGCGCATGCGCTGGACGTCGGCCGGCACCATGATGCCCGATTCGGTGATCACCAGCTTTTCCTGCGGAATACGGTCCAGCAGGGCCAGCGTATTGTCCAGCGATACCTCGAAAGTGCGCAGATTGCGGTTGTTGATGCCGAGCATGGCCGTTTTCAGGCGCAGCGCGGCGGTCAATTCGTCGCCGTCGTGGGTTTCCACCAGCACGCCCATGCCCAATTCGTGGGCGCAGGCTTCCATTTCCGCCATCAGGCCGTGGTCCAGCGCCGAGACGATCAGCAGGATGGCATCGGCGCCCATCGCGCGCGCTTCGTAGATCTGGTAAATGTCGAGCATGAAGTCCTTGCGCAGCACCGGAATCGCGCAGGCGGCACGCGCCTGCTGCAGATACGCGACCGAGCCCTGGAAGAACTGTTCGTCGGTCAGCACCGACAGGCACGCGGCGCCGTTGGCCTCATAGCTGGCGGCGATGTCGGCAGGGCGGAAGTCGGCGCGCAGCACGCCTTTCGACGGCGACGCCTTTTTCACCTCGGTGATGACGGCGGCCGAACCGGCGGCGATCTTGCCGCGCAGGCTTGCTTCGAAGCCGCGCAGGCCGGCGCGCAGTTCGGCGTTGCTTTCGACGTCGGCGCGCAGGCTGGCGAAGCCGCGATGTTTTTTTGCAGCGGCGACTTCGTCGGCTTTGACCGCGAGGATTTTGTTCAGAATGTCAGACATGATTAGTGTTGCTCCGAGAGTGCAAGGCGCACGCCGAGGGCCAGGAACAGGCCGCCCATGGTGCGGTTGAGCCACAGCGCCGCCAGCGGCTTGATGTTCAGGCGCGCGCTGGCGAATGCCGTGAACAGCGCCAGGCCGTGGCAATACAGCATGCCGTTGAAATTGAAGATGCTGCCCAGGATGATGAAGGCCAGCGGCTTGCTGGCGGAATCGGCCGCAATAAACTGCGGTACGAAGGCCAGGAAGAACAGCGCTATCTTGGGGTTGAGCACATTGGTCAGGAAGCCCTGGCAGAAGATGCGGCGAAAGGGCAGCGGCTGCGCTGCGGCTTGCGCGCTGGCCTGGGCCGCCGCATCATCGGCCGGCGTCTTGAGCCGGCTGCGCAGCATGCCGATGCCGACGTAGACGATGTACGCCGCGCCGACCCACTTGACCACCGTGAACGCGGTGGCGGACGTCGCCAGCAGCGCCGACAAACCCAGCGCCGCCGCGAAGATATGCACCATGGTGCCGGCGCCGATGCCCAGCGCGGCGGCCGAACCGGCGCGCCAACCCTGCCTGGCGCTGCGCGTCATGATCAAGAGCGAATCCGGGCCCGGCATGAGATTGAGCAGCAGGCCAGAGATCATAAACAGCGTCAAATCGTGGATGCCGTACATGGTGACGCTCCTTAGTTGGCGCGGCCGAGGCTTTGCGTCACTTCGACGAACTGATCGACCTTGCGCAGCGCGTCGCCCGATTCGATGGCTGCGCGCGCGCGCTTCAAGCCGTCCTCGATCGAGCTGGCCACGCCGGCCGCGTACAGCGCCGTGCCGGCGTTGAGCGAGACGATATCGAACGCCGCGCCAGGCTCGCCGCGCAGCGCCTCCATCATCTTGGCCTTCGACTCGACCGAATCAGCCACCTTCAGATTGCGGCTGGCGATCATCTGCAGGCCGAAGTCTTCCGGATGGATTTCGTATTCGCGGATTTCGCCGTTGATCAGTTCACCGACCATGGTGCCCGCGCCCAGCGACACCTCGTCCATATTGTCGCGGCCATACACCACGATGGCATGCTGCGCGCCGAGGCGCTGCAGCACCCGCACCTGAATCCCCACCAGGTCCGAGTGGAACACGCCCATCAGGATATTCGGCGCGCCGGCCGGATTGGTCAGCGGCCCGAGAATGTTGAAGATGGTGCGGACGCCCAGCTCGCGGCGCACCGGCGCGGCATGCTTCATCGCGGCGTGGTGGTTCGGCGCGAACATGAAGCCGATGCCCGTCTGCGCGATCGATTGCGCGATCTGCTCAGGCTTCAGGTTGATGTTGGCGCCCAGCGATTCGATCACGTCGGCGCTGCCGGACGACGACGACACGCTGCGGCCGCCATGCTTGGCCACACGCGCACCGGCGGCGGCGGCGACGAACATCGACGCGGTCGAGATATTGAATGTGTGTGCGCCGTCGCCGCCGGTGCCGACGATGTCGAGCAGGCCGGTGGTGTCGGCCATCGGCACCTTGGTGGAGAACTCGCGCATCACCTGCGCGGCGGCGGCGATCTCGCCGATGGTTTCTTTTTTGACGCGCAGGCCCATGGTCAGGGCGGCGATCATGGTCGGCGACATTTCGCCCGACATGATCTGGCGGAACAGGTGCAGCATCTCGTCGTGGAAGATCTCGCGGTGTTCGATGCAGCGCAGCAGTGCTTCTTGATGGGTGATAGCCATGGCAATTCCTTCTTTAGATTGTGCGTGGGCGCGCGCGGCGCGCCATCCTCGGTCAGCGGACCAGGAAGTTCTTCAACAGTGCGTGACCGTGTTCCGACAGGATGGACTCGGGGTGGAACTGCACGCCCTCGATGTCGTAATCCTTGTGGCGCACGCCCATGATTTCACCGTCGTCGGTCCATGCCGTCACTTCGAGGCAGGACGGCAGCGAGCTGCGCTCGATGGCCAACGAGTGATACCGGATCACTGTGAAGGGGGAGGGCAGATCCTTGAAGACGCCCACGCCCGTATGCGCGATTAAAGAAGTTTTGCCATGCATGACCTGCTTGGCGCGAATGACCTTGCCGCCGAACGCTTCGCCGATGGCCTGGTGGCCGAGGCAGACGCCGAGGATAGGTTTTTTTCCGGCGAAGTGCTTCAACACCTCGATGGAGATGCCGGCCTGCGAAGGATCCTTCGGCCCCGGCGAAATGCAGATGTGGTCCGGGTTCAGCGCCTCGATTTCCGCGATGGTGATTTCATCGTTGCGGTACACGCGCACATCCTCACCCAGCTCGCCGAAGTACTGCACGATGTTGTAGGTGAAGGAGTCGTAATTGTCGATCATCAGCAGCATCTCAGAACTCCCCATCCAGGCCATCTTGCACTTGTTCGGCGGCGCGCAGGACTGCGCGCGCCTTGTTTTCGGTTTCCTGCCATTCCATCTCGGCCACCGAGTCGGCGACGATGCCGGCGGCGGCCTGCACGTACAGCATGCCGTCCTTGATCACGCCGGTGCGGATCGCGATCGCCACGTCCATCTCGCCGCCGAACGACAGGTAGCCGCAGGCGCCGCCGTAGATGCCGCGCTTGGAGATTTCCAGTTCGTCGATCACTTCCATCGCGCGCACCTTCGGCGCGCCGGTCAGTGTGCCGGCCGGGAAGGTGGCGCGCAGCACGTCCAGGTTGGACAGGCCGTCTTTCAGCTTGCCCTCGACGTTGGAGACGATGTGCTGCACATGCGAGTATTTTTCGATGACCAGACGGTCGGTGACCTTGACCGAGCCGATTTCCGAGATGCGGCCCAGGTCATTGCGCGCCAGGTCGATCAGCATCACGTGTTCGGCGATTTCCTTCGGATCGGCCAGCAGTTCCTTGGCCAGTTCGGCGTCGCGTTCCGGCGTCGAACCGCGCGGACGGGTGCCGGCGATCGGGCGCAGCGTGACTTTTTTCTCGCCGTCCGGCAGCGTCTCGTTGCGCACCAAAATCTCCGGCGAGGCGCCGACGATCTGCATGTCGCCGAAATTGTAGAAGTACATATACGGCGACGGATTCAGCGAACGCAGCGCGCGGTACAAGGTCAGCGGCGAATCGACGTAAGGCTTGCGGATGCGCTGGCCGATCTGCACCTGCATCAAGTCGCCGGCCATCACGTATTCATGCGCCTTGGCGACGGCTTTCAGGTATTCCTCTTTCGGGAAATCGCGGACGATCTCGGTGCGCACCGAGGCGCTGGTCACCGGCGCGTCGACGCCGCGGCGCAGCATCATGCGCAGGTCTTTCAGGCGCTGGCGCGCTTTCGAATACGATTCCGGCTGCGTGGTGTCTGCGTAGACGATCAGGTATAGCTTGCCGGACAGGTTGTCGATGACGGCCAGTTCCTCGGTCACCATCAGCTGGATGTCGGGCAGGTTCAGGTCATCCTTCGGTTGCGTGTTGGCCAGCGTTTTCTCGATGTGGCGCACGGTATCGTAGCCGAAGTAGCCGGCCAGGCCGCCGCAGAAGCGCGGCATGCCGGGACGCAGCGCGACTTTAAAGCGCGCTTGATACGACTCGATGAATTCCAGCGGATTGCCTTCATGCGTCTCGATCACCGCGCCGTTCTTGACGATCTCGGTGCGGGTGCCGAAATTGCGCAGCACCGTGTTGGCCGGCAGGCCGATGAAGGAGAAGCGGCCAAAGCGCTCGCCGCCGACGACCGATTCAAGCAGGAAGGTGTTCTTGCCGCCGTTCTGGGTCTGCGCCAGTTTGAGGTACAGCGTCAGCGGGGTTTCGAGGTCGGCAAAGGCTTCCGCAATCAATGGGATGCGGTTGTAGCCATCGTTGGCCAACGATTTGAATTCGAGTTCGGTCATGTCTGCTCTCCATGCCGCCAGATGTGGTTGTGGATGTGGCGGTGGTTGGTCAAAAAACCTGTCGTGCACGCGGAAGCGGACGACAGCAATCAGGTTGGCTTAGTTTTGCCAGGATTGCCAGCGTCGCCAAAGCCAGGCCTCAATCGAGCCTGTTTGGTTGACGGTGTGTTTTTTGGTGAGAGACATTTCGGTCAGGTTTAGTTCAGCTAACGGTTAATTTTGCGAACGTATCAGGCGTGCCGCGTCTAGCAGCGTGGCTACTATACCATCGGAATCGGTTTCCTGTATAGCCTGTCCGTGATTGTACCCGTAAGGTACCGTCAGCACCGGACAACCCGCAGCCCGCGCGGCTTGCGCGTCGTTCGACGAGTCGCCGATGGCCACCACTTGCGCCGGTTGCAGGCCGAAATCGGCGCACACCGTTTGCAGCGGCAGCGGGTCCGGCTTCTTGCGCGGCAGCGAATCGCCGCCGTAGACCACCTCGAAGAAACCGTCCAGTCCCTTGAGCTTGAGCAGCGGCGTGGTGAAGGCGATCGGCTTGTTGGTGACGCAGGCCAGGCGCAGGCCTTGCGCCTTCATGGCCGTCAAGCCTTCGATCACGTCCGGGTACAGCGCGCTGTAGTTGCCATTGATGCTCAGGTAGTGACGCTGGTAGGCGTCCATCGCCGCCTCGAACTTCGCCTCGACGCCGGCCGCGTCCAGATCCAGCGCCAGCACGGAGCGGATCAGGTTCTCGGAGCCTTTGCCGACCATCAGCGCGATCTGGTCCTGCGTGATCGGCTGCAGGGCGAGTTCCGCGCGCATGCCGTTGATCGCGACGTGGAAGTCGGGGATCGTGTCCAGCATGGTGCCGTCGAGGTCGATGATCGCGGCGCGCACGCCCGCCAGCACGCCCGCCATTACTTGACCGACGCCAGCTGGGCGCGCATCGCGTCGATGACGGCCTTGTAGTCCGGCTTGCCGAAGATGGCCGAGCCGGCGACGAAGGTGTCGGCGCCCGCTGCTGCGGCTGCGGCGATGTTGTCGATCTTGATGCCGCCGTCCACTTCCAGCAGGATGTCGCGGCCGGAGTCGTCGATCAGACGGCGCGCCTCGGCGATTTTCTTCAGCGCGTGCGGGATGAAGGACTGGCCGCCAAAGCCCGGGTTGACCGACATGATGAGGATCATGTCGATCTTGTCCATCACGTGTTCCAGGTAGCTCAGCGGCGTGGCCGGGTTGAACACCAGGCCGGCCTTGCAGCCGTGGTCGCGGATCAGCTGCAGCGAGCGGTCGATGTGGTCCGACGCTTCCGGGTGGAAGGTGATGATGTTGGCGCCGGCCTTGGCGAAGTCCGGGATGATGCGGTCGACCGGCTTGACCATCAGGTGCACGTCGATCGGCACTTGCACGTGCGGGCGGATCGCTTCGCACACCAGCGGGCCGATGGTCAGGTTGGGAACGTAATGGTTGTCCATCACGTCAAAGTGAATCATGTCGGCGCCGGCGGTGACGACGTTGCGCACTTCCTCTCCCAAACGGGCGAAGTCGGCGGACAAAATGCTGGGAGCGATGCGGAATGTGGTCATGGCTTTGGGCTGGCAGTAAAAAAGATGCGCTATTTTACGCTGCCGATGCGCGCAGCGCCTGTTTTGGGGCGCGTACTCCTTGCATGTCGCCGGGATTTGCGGTGCAATGGGGGTCTGACGATATACAATCGCCAAGTTTGCAAACTGCGATTGCGTTTTAATTAAGCCTTGAGGAATGTTGATGGCCACTTACGAATTTACTGTGTCGGTCAGAACCCAGTACCTGCCGGACCAGTCGGACCCGGAACGCACCAACTTCGTGTTCACCTACTCGATCACGATCAAGAACACCGGCACGGTGGCGGCGCAACTGATCTCGCGCCACTGGGTCATCACCGACGCCAACAACCATGTCGAGGAAGTGCGAGGGCTGGGCGTGGTCGGCCACCAGCCGCTGCTGCAACCGGGCGAGCATTTCGAATACACCAGCGGCACCGCGCTGCAAACGCAGCAGGGCTCGATGGTCGGCGAATACTTCTGCGTGGCCGAGGACGGCCATCAGTTCGAAGCCAAGATCCCGGAATTCGTGCTGTCGCTGCCGCGCACGCTGCACTGATTCACTGCGGCTGATCGTCTTTCCGCTCGGGCGGGGGCAGCTGTCTGGCTTTGCCCTTGCCCTGGTACATGGTCCACCAGACGATGAACACCAGCAGGAAAAACGCCACGCATGCTTCCAACATCAATACCCACATAGTTAGCCTTCACTTATGTTATTTACCCGCAGTAGTCTACTCGTTCCGATCGGCATCGTCGCGCTTTCGCTGGCCGCTTGTACCACCACGCCGCTGCCGCCGGAGAAGCCGGCCGTGCCGGTGCCGCCGCCGGTGGTGGTGACGCCGCCCGTCCCGCCGGTCGCGTCTGAAGCGCCGAAGCCGACCGCGCTGCAGATGGTTCCAGCCACGTTCGCGTCGCTGCCGGGCTGGGACAAGGACGACCTGCGCGCCGCGTGGCCGGCCTTCATGTCGTCGTGCTCGGTGCTGGCCAAGCAGCCGCAGTGGAAGGAATCGTGCGGCGTCGCGCGCACCGTCAACGGCGGCGACGAGAAGGCGATCCGCACCTTCTTTGAAGCGTTCATGGAGCCGAAGCAGGTGATCGCGCCGGACGGCGCCAGCGACGGCCTGGTCACCGGCTATTACGAGCCGCTGCTGCGCGGCGCCCGCAAGAAGGGCGGTCCGTATCAGACGCCGCTGTTCAAGGTGCCGGACGATATGGTCACCATCGACCTGGCCAGCGTCTACCCGGAGCTGAAGGGCATGCGCCTGCGCGGCAAGGTGGTCGGCAAGAAGGTGGTGCCGTATGCCACCCGCGCCGATATCGAGAAGGCCGATTTCACCGGCAAGGAGCTGCTGTGGGTGGACGATCCGGTGGAGTCGTTCTTCCTGCAGGTGCAGGGCTCAGGCCGCGTGCAGCTGACCGATACGCAGGAAACCGTGCGCGTGGCCTACGCCGACCAGAACGGCCATCCCTACAAGTCGATCGGCAAATATTTGGTGGAGAAGGGCGAGCTGACCCTGGAGCAGGCGTCGGCGCAGGGCATCAAGGCCTGGATCGCCGGGCATCCGACGCGCATGCAGGAACTGTTCAATGTGAATCCGAGCTACGTGTTCTTTAAAGAAGAGCGCCTGCCGGATGCCAAGGTCGGCCCGAAAGGCGCGCTGGGCGTGCCGCTGACGCCGCAGCGTTCAGTCGCGATCGACGCGTCGCAACTGCCGCTGGGCGCGCCGGTTTTCCTGTCGACCACGCAGGCCAACAGCGACATTCCGCTGCAGCGGCTGGTGATGGCGCAGGATACGGGCGGCGCGATCCGCGGCGCGATCCGGGTCGATTACTTCTTCGGCTTCGGCACGGAGGCTTCCGAGAACGCCGGCCGCATGAAGCAGCGCGGCAGCATCTGGGTGTTATGGCCTAAACAGTTTTAACGCAGCACCAGCACGGGCAGCGTGGTGTGGGACAGCACTTTCTGCGTCTCGCTGCCCAGGAGGAGCTTTTCCCAGCCGCTGCGGCCGTGCGACGCCATCACGATGATGTCGCAGTTGTACTTCTTGGCCGCCTCGACGATCTCCTCCGATGGGCTGGCCGACATCGAGATCAAGCCGTCGAACGGCACCCCGGCCGCGCTGGCAGCAGCGGCGACCTTGTCCACATGCGCGCGTGCCGCATCCTGCAACTCGGTGCCGAACTGGCCGGCATCGACCATCACCCCGCCGTCGCCGACCGGCGCGAGCGGCATCGGCTGCACCACCGCCACCGCGACGATCCTCGCCTGATTGAGTTGCGCGAACTGGATCGCGGTCACGGTGGCTTTTTCGCAGAGCTCCGACCCATCGGTCGGGAATAAAATCGATTTGAACATGGCGGACTCCAAAGATTGAACACTGGAGCCAGCCTAATGGCTTGGCGGCTTTCCCGTCGCACGTTATGAAGAAGCCGGCGCCGGGATGCGCGCCTCGCGCATCGTCGCCGACAGCGCCAGCACGACGGTCAGCACGACGCCGCCCGCCGCCACGCAGGCCAGGCCGGTGCGGATGCTGAAATGCTCGCCGATGTAGCCGGCCGCCAGCGCGCCGATCGGCGCCACCGCCACCGTCAGGAAGCGCATGGTCGAGACCATGCGGCCCAGGTATTGGTCCGGCGTGACCTTCTGGCGCATGATCGTGTATGGCATCAGGAACAGCATCACGCCGCAATCGAGGAAGAATGACATCGCCGCGCACGCCATCGCGCTGGCCATCGGCAGGCCGAACAGATTGGGCGGGATGGTCGGCGTGGCCGCGAACGCGAACGCGCACAGGCCGATGCCGATCAGCATGGTGCCGCCGGCGCCGTAGCGGCGGTTCAGCGGCTTGAGCAGCAGCGAGCTGACCAGCACGCCGACGCCGCCGATCATCTGCGCCACGCCCAGCATGCCGGCGCTCATGCCCAGCTCGCGCGTGGCGAACAGCACGTGCAGCGCGGCGTAGCCGTAGAACAGCATATGCCAGGCGCCGGCCGCCCAGGCCAGCGTGCGCAGCAGCGATTGTCCCCAGATGAACAGGAAGCCGTCGTGAATGTCGCGCAGCGGGTGCTTGTGCGACGGCGCCGGCTTGGGATCGTTGGCGTCGATGTTGCGCAGCAGGAGGATGGAGGCGACGAAGCCGAGGGCGTTCAGCAGCACCGCGTAGGGCGCGGTCAGCCACTGGATCAGGATGCCGGCCATGCCGGGCGCGATCAGGCGCGAGGCCGAGTCGGTCGCGGCGAACTTGGATTGGGCATCGGTCAGGCGGTCGCGGCCGATCAGGTTGGTCAGGAAGATCTGCTCGGCGCCGCCGCCCACCACATTGCAGCCGCCGCAAATGAAGGAGACCGCATACATCCAGTGGATGGTCAGCACGCCCAGCCACCAGGCGGCCGGGATGCTGGCCAGCGCGGTCGCCTGGATCGCCTTGCTGGCCAGCAGCACCGGCAGCTTGCGGTTGCGGTCGAGGAAGACGCCGGCCGGCAGAGCCAGCAGCGCGAACGGCATCGCCGACGCGGCGCCCAGCACGCCCATCTCCGCCGGCGAGGCCTTGAGCAGCAGCACCGAGCACAGCGGCAGGGCCAGCGCGCTGATGTAGCCGCCGAAGCCGTTCAGCAGGGCGCCGGCCCAGTAGCGCAGGAAGTCGCCATTGCGCAGCAGGTCGTCGCCGGACAGCTTGGCGTTCAGGTATCGGCGGAAGGCGGTAAGAATAGGAGACTCTTATAGTGCGGGTTGCTGAGTGTCAATGATACCAGCGGCGGAGTTAGGCGCTACAATCCTTGCGTAATATTCCCACTCTGGAGGAGAACCGTATGCAATATGAAGACCTGATCGTCGAAGTGCACGACAAAGTAGCCCTGATCCGTCTGAACCGTCCGAAGGCGCTGAACGCGCTGAACGACCGCATGATGAACGAGCTGGGTGATGCTCTATATAAGTTCGACGCCGATCCGGCCATCGGCTGCATCGTGCTGACCGGCAGCGAGAAAGCCTTCGCCGCCGGCGCCGATATCGCGGCGATGGCGGACTACACCTATCAAGACACCTACCGCGACAACTACATCACCCGCAACTGGGAGCACATCCTGCGCGTCCGCAAGCCGGTGGTCGGCGCCGTGGCCGGCTACGCGCTGGGCGGCGGCTGCGAGCTGGCGATGATGTGCGATTTCCTGATCGCGGCCGACAGCGCCAAGTTCGGCCAGCCGGAAATCAAGGTCGGCGTGACGCCGGGCGCGGGCGGCACGCAGCGCCTGCCGCGCGCGATCGGCAAGGCCAAGGCGATGGACATGCTGCTGACCGCCCGTAATATCGATGCCGCCGAAGCCGAGCGCATCGGCCTGGTGTCGCGCGTGGTGCCGGCCGATAAGCTGATCGAGGAAGTGCTGGCCGTGGCTAAGCAGATCGCGTCGATGTCGCCGTCGGTGGCCATGCAGATCAAGGACGCCGTCAACCGCGCCTTTGAAACCACGCTGACCGAAGGCGTGAATTACGAGCGCCGTCTGTTCCACGCTGGCTTCGGCACGCCCGCCCAAAAAGAAGGCATGCACGCTTTCCTCGAAAAGCGCTTGCCTAACTTCGAAGGTCTTTGATATAGTTCGCCTCCCCGCAAAACGGTGCACACAAAACAGCGTGTTGCAGAATGAAGCGGGGCAAAAAAGAGGGTTGACGAGAAGCACGAAACACCGCATAATCTCATCTCTCTGCTGCGAACAAAACGCTTCGCAAGCAAGCAGTACCGAATTGAAGTTCTTTAAAAATTGACAGTCGATAAGTGTGGGCGTTTGATGAAAGTGCACAGCAGGCTAGTCCTGCTGATACTTAAAATATCAAATGTTCACAAAAAATATAGGATGCTACGCAAGTAGCAAACTGTCAGTATTTTGAGTGAGCGACCCGTGAGAAATCACGGTGCTGCGAAAGCAGCAAATAAACAGAGATTAAACTGAAGAGTTTGATCCTGGCTCAGATTGAACGCTGGCGGCATGCCTTACACATGCAAGTCGAACGGCAGCGCGGGGCAACCTGGCGGCGA
>Ga0247812_10000566_pt1 | contig 22745 bp, 20 predicted proteins | sample UWRJL149409B1_FD_178011 | JGI IMG/M metagenome (GOLD analysis project Ga0247812, IMG submission 178011) | Plant litter microbial communities from Arlington Agricultural Research Station in Wisconsin, United States - UWRJ-L149-409B-1 | ecosystem: Environmental > Terrestrial > Plant litter >...
CATCGAGCTGGAAGACGCCGAGCGTGTCACCGCGGGCAAGCAGGTCGTAGGTTTTTTGGTCCGCGTCGAGGTCGAGCTCTTCGATCTCGAGTTTGGTGCCGGTGTTCTTCTCGATCATCCGCAGCGCATCTTCAATGATGGTGAGGTTGCGGAGCCCCAGGAAGTCCATCTTGATGAGGCCGAGGCTTTCCAACGGCGGCTGGTCGAACTGGGTGATGATTGCGCCGTCATCTTCGCGCTTCATAATCGGAAGCACGTCGAGGAGCGGTTCGGCGGAGAGGATCACACCGGCGGCGTGAACACCCCACTGGCGTTTGAGGTTCTCAATACCGAGGGCCGTCTCGAAGACCTTCTGGGCATCGGGGTCGACCTCTAGCACGGCGCGGAAGTCGGCCGCCTCTTTCCAGCGTGGCGCGTCCTTATTGATGATGTCGCCGAGCGAGATGTCCTTACCCATGATTCCGGGCGGCATGGCCTTGGTGAGTCGCTCACCCACCGAGTAGGGCATACCGAGCACGCGCGAGCTGTCTTTAAGAGCCTGCTTGGCTTTGATGGTGCCGTAGGTGACGATCTGGGCCACGCGGTCGTCGCCGTACTTATCGGTGACGTAGCGGATGACCTCGGGGCGGCGGCGGTCGTCGAAGTCGACGTCGACGTCGGGCATCGAGACACGTTCGGGGTTGAGGAAGCGCTCAAAGATCAGGCCGTGCGCGAGCGGGTCGAGCTCGGTGATTCCCATGGCGTAGGACGCCATGGATCCGGCGGCCGAACCACGACCCGGCCCCACACGAATGCCTTGCGCTTTCGCCCAGGCAATAAAGTCAGCAACCACCAGGAAGTAGCCGGGGAACCCCATCTGCTTGATGACGTCGACTTCATACTTTGCCTGTGCAAGGTGCGCTTCGGACGGCGCGTTTTTGAAGCGCCGCATCATGCCAACGGCGACCTCTTTTTCGAACCAGCTGGCCTCGTCTTCGCCCTCGGGGACGGGGAATCGGGGCATCAGGTTGCGGTATTCGAAGTTCACTTCGCACCGCTCAGCGATGAGAAGCGTGTTGTCGCAGGCTTCGGGGTTGTCGCGGAACATGTGCCGCATCTGCGCGGCGGACTTCAGGTAGAACTCGTTGGAGTCGAACTTGAACCGGTTCGGGTCGTCGAGTGTCGACGCCGACTGCACACACAGCAGGGCGGCGTGAGCTGTCGCGTCGTGGGCGTGGGTGTAGTGCAGGTCGTTGGTGGCCAGGAGTGGAATGTCCATCTCCTTGGCCAGGCGCAGCAGGTCGGAGATGGTTCGACGTTCAATGTCGATGCCGTGGTCCATGATCTCGGCGAAGAAGTTCTCTTTGCCGAAGATGTCCTGGAACTCCCCCGCAGCCTTTTTCGCCTCGTCGTACTGCCCGAGACGCAGGCGCGTCTGCACCTCTCCACCCACACAACCGGTGGTGGCGATAACGCCCTTCGAGTACTTCGAGAGCAGCTCGCGGTCCATACGGGGTTTGAAGTAGAAGCCCTCAATGGAGGCAAGAGACGACAACCGGAACAGGTTGTGCATTCCCTCGTTGTTCTCCGACAGCAGGGTCATGTGAGTGTATGACCCTGAGCCACCCACGTCGTCGCCACTCTGGTGGCTTTGCCCCCAGCGCACTCGAGTGCGGTCCTGCCGCGCGGTGCCCGGCGTGATGTACGCCTCGGTGCCGATGATGGGTTTTACGCCGTTCGCCGTCGCCTGTTTCCAGAAGTCGTACGCACCGAACATGTTGCCGTGGTCAGTTACGGCGATGGCGGGCATCTTCTCTTCGGCTGCCGCCTTCATCAACGGGCCGACCCGCGCCGCTCCGTCCAGCATGGAGTACTCACTGTGCACGTGCAGATGCACGAACGAATCATTGCTTGGTGGCAAAACTATCTCCGACTAGCTGGTGGTGAAAATGTTCCCTAAAGGTCGCGCAGGACGTCGAGGGCGTGTTGCAGATCAGCGGGATACGTAGATTCGAACTCAACGTAGTCCCCTGAGGAGGGATGACGGAAGCCCAGCTTCTTGGCATGCAGCCACTGGCGGGTGAGGCCGAGTCGCGCGCTGATCGACGGGTCGGCGCTGTACATGGAGTCTCCGACACAGGGGTGTCGTTGCGCCTGCATGTGCACACGAATCTGGTGGGTGCGGCCCGTTTCGAGGTGAACCTCGAGCAGCGATGCGCTCGGGAACGCCTCCAGCGTTTCGTAGTGGGTGATCGACGGTTTACCCTCGGCGGTGACGGCAAACTTCCAGGAGCTGGAGGGGTGCCGGCCGATGGGCGCGTCGATGGTTCCGGTGAGCGGATCAGGATGCCCCTGCACAACCGCGTGATAGATCTTGTTGACCTCGCGGTCGTGGAAGGCACGCTTGAGGTGGGTGTAGGCACGTTCCGATTTCGCCACAACCATCAGTCCACTGGTCCCGGCATCGAGCCGGTGGACAATGCCCGCACGTTCGCTCGCACCGGACGTGGAAATACGGAATCCCGCTCCAGCCAGTGCGCCGAGCACGGTGGGGCCGTCCCAGCCCACGGACGGGTGGGCGGCGACGCCCACGGGCTTGTCGATCACCACGATGTCATCATCGTCGTAAATGATGCCGAGATCGGGAACAACCACGGGAACGATGACCGGCGCCTGCTTCGGCTGCCAGTTCACTTCGAGCCACGCACCCGACGTCAGGCGGTCGGACTTGCCCACCAGCACACCATCGATGGTTACGCCGTCGGCTTCAGCGACCTCAGCCGCGAAGCTCCGGGAGAAACCCAACACCTTGGCGAGCCCAGAATCGACCCGTTCACCCGCGAGGCCGTCGGGGACGGGAAAACTACGAGATTCCATAACTACTTCGGCAGGTCGGTTGGTGCAGGATCCGTGGTCGTGTCGACCTTCGGATTTTTTTCAGACGGGATGCGCTGGCCGTCAAGCCCGATTCCACGCAACGTGAGGATGATAAACAACCCCATACTGGCGACGATGGCGACATCGGCGATGTTGAAAATAGCGGGGAACGCGTACAGCTGGAGGAAGTCGATAACGTGACCCTGGCCGAAGCTCGGTTCACGGAACAGCCGGTCGGTGAGGTTGCCGAGGTTTCCACCCAGGAGCATCCCGAACAGCACGGCCCAGCCTGTCGACCGGATGCGGCGCGCAAACACCACAATAAATACGGCGACGAGCGTCGCCACGATCGAGAAGATCCAGGTCATACCCTCGCCAAGCGAGAAAGCGGCCCCGGAGTTTTTGACGAACTGGAACTGCAACAGCTCACCAATGACCGGCACCTGCACCCGTTCGGTGAGGTTGGTCACCACAAAGTACTTGGTGACCTGGTCAATGCCATAGACCCCTAACGCAACGATGGCCAGCATCACAAGCGCTCGAATACTGAGCGCCGGCGTGCTGGCCTTCGTCGCGGAATTAGTTTCCGGCAAAGCCCGAGAAGTTCGCGGGCTGCCCGGCGTCGGCGTTCGCAAGAGCGCCCTGCGGGGAGTCGAGTTCGTGGAGCTGGCCCTCGATGTAGCTCTTCAGCTTCTGGCGGTACTCGCGCTCGAAGATGCGGAGTCCGTCGATACGCTCTTCGAGCTGGGCGCGCTCCTCATCGAGGGCGGCCTTCTGCTCGCGCTGCGTTGCTTCGGCCTCAGCCAGCAGGCGAGCTGCGGTGGCGTGTGCGTCGGCGATCAGGGAGTCACGCTTCTCAACACCTTCACGCACGTGCTCTTCGTGCAGGCGACGTGCCAGAACGAGAAGGTTTGTGGTGGTGGTGGCGTCGTCCTCGTCGGCGTCGGCCACGGGTGCAGCAGCAACCGGCGCAGCGGCCACGGGGGCGGGAACCTCGGCAGCGACCGGTGCCGGAGTTACGGCAGCAACCGGTGCGGAGACGACGGGCTCGTCTTCGGCCTCTTCGGCGGACGCGCTCGGTCCGCCACTACGCTGCAGCTCGCTGATCCGCGAGTCACCGGCAATGAGACGCTGGCGCAGCTCTTCATTTTCCTGGTGCAGACGACGCAGTTCGACGACGACCTCATCGAGGAAGTCGTCCACCTCATCCTGGTCGTACCCCTCGCGGAATTTGGTCGGCTGGAACCGCTTGTTGACTACATCTTCCGGAGTCAATGCCATTTCCGTCTCCTCAAAAACTTGATTTTCACAACTACTTGTAACGCAAGCAATAACGCTAGCAACATTTGCCGCAACCCGCGGATGCGCGGGCAGCTCCCCCAGCGTACATCGGTGCCGCCTGTTCACGTGCCCGACTCCCGGGCGGAATGAACAAAGTGGCCCAATCAGGCCGTATGGCCTGACCGCTACCTAGAACGAAGAGACGATCGACATCAGGATGATGACCGCGAGCATAACAATGGTCCACCCGAAGTCGAGAGCAATCCCACCAAATCTCAGTGGCGGAATTACTCGCCGAACCGCACGAATCGGCGGATCGGTGACGGTGTAAGCAATTTCCGCCACGATGAGCAACGGACCCTGCGGCTTAAAGCCCCGGACGAAACCGGTGACCAGGTCAAAAATAAACCGGGCCCACATCAGCAGGAAATAAATAAAGAGCGCAACGTACAGAATCGTCGCGATGGCCGAGACTACCCCCATAACGCGTTACCGTCAGGGTTACTGCTGAGCGAAGAAGGATGCCTCAACGTCAGAGTCAACCTCCGCCTGCTCGCCGCTAACGGCCACGTGTGCCGGGGACAGCAGGAAGACTTTGTTCGTCACACGCTCGATCTTGCCGTAGAGACCCTGCGAGAGGCCGCTGGCGAAGTCGATGAGGCGACGCGCGTCGGGTTCGCTCATCTGCGAGAGGTTGATGATGACCGGGATGCCCTCGCGGAAGCTCTCGGCGATAACCTGAGCGTCTTTGTACTGACGGGGGTGAACGGTGAGAATCTCATTCATGTCGGCTGGCCCCGCAGTTCGTGGAGTGGATTTCTGGCGCAAGGGCGTCACCGATGCGCGGGTGGACGTTGCAGGGACGGCGTGCGCAACTGGAGCGGCGGGCGCGGACGGTGCCGTGCTCTCGTAATCCAGTTCCTCATCCGCCAGTCCCAGGTAAACCATGGTCTTGCGCAGCGGGTTAGCCATTTGTTGCCTCCATTGTGAATCTTCTGGTTCGAGATTAACCGGGGTCGGGCCGATTACCCGTGATTGCGGTGCCAATACGTAGGTGTGTCGCGCCCTCGAGAATCGCATCTCGGTAGTCGGCGGACATTCCCATCGACAAGGCAGTCGCGTCCGGAGCGAGACTACGGAGGCGATCCGACGCCGCGCGAACGGTGGCGAACGCCTCGCGGGGGTTGCCGCCCAGCGGGGCGACCGCCATCAGGCCAGCGAGACGGATGGTGCCGGTGCCGAGAATTCGCTCAGCCAGGGCCTCGAGCTCGGCGGGGCTCACGCCCCCGCGGGCGTTGTCGTCCGTGAGGTTGAGCTGAATAAATGCGGAGACGGGCGCGGTCTCGTCGCTCGCGGTAGCCGAGGCGAGCGCATCAACGACGGATGCGCGATCAACCGAGTGAATAACACGGGCGTAGTCGAGCACCGCTTTAGTCTTTTTGCTCTGCAACTGGCCTACAAAGTGCCAGGTGAGATCGAGGTCCGTCAGCGCGCCAGCTTTGGGCGCTGCGTCCTGGTGTCGATTTTCGCCGACGTCCCGCACACCGAGCTCGTGGAGCTCTCGCACGAGGGTCTGCGGGTGAAACTTCGTGACGACGATCAACGTGACGTCGTCGAGACGACGGTCCGCGTCGGAGGTGGCATCTGCCACTCCGGCGCGGACCGCCTCAAGCCGGCCGGCGAGCGTGTCCGGCTGTACTGTCATGCGACTATTTCAGGAAGTCGGGGACGTCCAGGTCGTCGTCACCGTCGTCGTCGAACGCACGGTCGGCGGGCGCCGTGACGGGCAGCGTCGGCTCGGGCGACCACGCGTGGGCCGGAGCTGACGTTTCCGTTGCCGGCACCGCTGCTGCCTTGACCTCGGGCGCGGAGGCGGCCGGGGTGACAAAGGAGCTGCGACGCTGGTCCTGCGACTTGGGTGCCGGCTCACTGTCGAAACCTGCGGCGATGACGGTGACGCGAACCTCGTCACCGAGGGTGTCGTCGATGACGGCACCGAAGATGATGTTGGCCTCGGGGTGAACGGCCTCCTGCACCAGGCGGGCGGCGTCGTTGATCTCGAAGATTCCGAGGTTGGATCCACCCTGGATCGAGAGCAGAACTCCGTGGGCGCCGTCGATGCTCGCCTCGAGCAGCGGTGAAGCCACGGCGAGTTCGGCCGCCTTGATGGCACGGTCGGCGCCGCGGGCGGAACCGATTCCCATCAGTGCGGATCCCGCACCCTGCATCACGGACTTGACGTCGGCGAAGTCGAGGTTGATGAGACCCGGGGTGGTGATGAGGTCAGTGATGCCCTGCACACCGGCGAGGAGCACCTGGTCTGCGGTGGTGAATGCCTCGAGCATGCTGATGCCGCGGTCGCTGATTTCAAGGAGACGATCGTTAGGAACAACGATGAGGGTGTCAACCTCATTTTTGAGCATGGCCACACCGGTCTCGGCCTGGTCCATACGACGCTTGCCCTCGAAGCCGAACGGCTTCGAGACAACACCGATGGTCAGTGCGCCGATGGACTTTGCGATGCGCGCGACGACGGGAGCGCCACCGGTACCGGTGCCACCACCCTCACCGGCGGTAACAAAGACCATGTCGGAACCCGCGAGGGCTTCTTCGATCTCCTCGGCGTGGTCTTCCGCAGCGCGGCGACCCACCTCGGGATCTGCTCCTGCACCAAGACCGCGGGTGATTTCACGACCGACGTCAAGCTTGACGTCTGCGTCGCTCATCAACAGCGCCTGGGCGTCTGTGTTGATCGCGATGAACTCGACACCACGCAGGCCGAGCTCGATCATGCGGTTCACGGCGTTTACGCCGCCTCCGCCAATTCCGACCACCTTGATCACGGCGAGGTAGTTCTGGTTCGATGTCACTTTCGGCCTCCGCTGGTAACTCTCAACCTCTACTTGAGGATTAAAGTTATGCTCAGTATGCATTTCTTGCTCTGACCGTAGGTCGCGAATGGCCTGCAATCGGGCAGGCGCTCCGCGTGTCGGAAGAGTCGGTTGGGTAAAAATTAATTCGGGCCACAAATGGGTGCCATCGGTGCCGAAACATCGATCACCGGTTGGGCACCACACTCGGGTCGGCCCAGCATCAGCGTCAGCACGGTGGCCTTCTCTTCGGAGTTATCCGCACTCCCCCAGACCACTCGAGGAGACGTCCCGCGCAGGGTGATCCCCACGTCGTCCGCGGTGTTGGCGGTGATGGTGTCGACCTGGCTCCGCACGGTGTCAGGCATCGCCAGCAGCACCTCAACCGCAGAAGTGAACGCACGACTGTCCACTCCCCCGTCGCCCATCGTGATGAGCGGCAGTTCGGGGCGGTCGGACGATGACGCCACAACAACTCCCGCGGGGTCAACCTGGTCGAAATTGTTGCCGCGGCTCACCACACCAATCGGTTCGCGTTCCACAATGTGGATGCGCAGCGTGTTGGGCGGAACCGTTTCGGTGACATAGCTGCGGATCAGCGGGAACGCAGAGAGCTCGCTGCGAATGTCCGAGAAGTTGATCAACGCCAGGGGTGTGCCGAGCTGGTCGCCCACGGCTTCCTGCAGGTCGGCCTGATCGATGCGCGAGGTGCCGTCGATCGTTATTTCCCGCAGGGCGAGAATGGGCGAGTAAACCGCGACTGCGAGAACTACCGCAAGCGCCCCCACAATAGCCGTCACGGTTACCCAGGTGGCGCGACGGCGGCGGGTACGGCGAGTAAAGCGGCGCACCTCGGCATGCTCGAAGTGACGGCGGGCCCGCGCGGCCTTCCGCAACCTGCGCTGTGCGGCGCGCGGTGATTCACTCGCCGGTTCGGGCGTCGGCGCAGGCGTGGGGGGAGGCGTAGGCGTGGGCGTCGAGGCGGGTGTCGCCGGGCGCGAAAGCGAGGGCGGGGTGGATGCTGGTCGGTCCGACGTCTCGCGGGACTTCGGAGACGTCGGTCGCTCGGTCGTCTCGCGGGACTTCGACGACGCCGCACTCCCGGAGTCCGTTCCCGACTCCGCCGCGGGATCTTTGCGGAACGGTCGACGTCGCGGTTCGCGGGAGGGTGGTTCGACAGGAGGCTGCCTGTCGTCGAATCCCTCTGGTCTTTTCATCCGCGCGGCTTAGTCGCGCGCGGGCTCGTCGCTGGCAGCCAGCGAATCGAGGATCTGCGGAACGATGCGGTACACGTCTCCACAGCTCAGGGTCATGATGATGTCTCCGGCGCGCGCGATAGTTGCGGCGTGGTCGGCGGCCTGCTGCCAGTCGGGGAGGTATGCCACGTGGGTGGGGTCAACGAAGCGGTCGGCGACGAGCGCTCCGGTCACACCCGGTTCGGGGTCTTCACGGGCACCAAACACGTCAAGGACAACCGTGTGGTCAGCGAGGTTTTCGTACACTTCGGCAAAATCGCCCGCCATCATGCGGGTGCGGCTGTAGAGGTGCGGCTGGTGCACAGCGATAACGCGTCCGGTGCCGACGACGCTGCGGGCGGCGGAGAGCGCCGCGGCAACCTCGGTCGGGTGGTGGGCGTAGTCGTCGTACACACTGACCCCACGCACGGTGCCGTGCAGCTCGAAACGGCGTTCCGTTCCGCCGAACTGTTCGATGCCCGAGACAGCGGCGTCCGCGTCGAACCCCAGGCCAACGAGGGTCGCGAACGCGCCCGCCGCATTCAGCGCATTGTGGTGGCCGGGTACACGCAGTTGCACGGGGTAGTCGGTGCCGTTCCAGCGCAGGGTGAAGGCGACGGGGCCCTCCGATCCGACGGACAGCAGACGAATGTCGGCCTGCTCGTCTTCGCCGAAGGTAAGAATCCGCTGCGCGGTGCCCGGGGTGGATGCGCGGAGCGACTCCGTCACACGAATAGCACCGGCGTCATCACTCGACACCACTACAAGCTCCGAAGCCTTCGAGGCGAACTCAACAAACGCCGCGTCAAATGCGTCGTGCGAGCCATAGTGATCGAGGTGGTCTGCGTCGACGTTGGTGATGAGGGCGACCGCGGTGTTGTACAGCAGGAAGGATCCGTCGGACTCGTCGGCCTCGACCACAAACAGTTCGCCAGTGCCCGACGCAGAGCTGAGTCCGAGCGACTGGATGACCCCGCCGTTGACAAAACTCGGGTCGGCGCCGAGGGCGAGGAGTGCGGTGACGATCATGCCGGTTGAGGTGGTTTTACCGTGGGCGCCGGCGACGGCGACGAGCCTCTGGTTGTTGATGAGCCAGGCAAGCGCTTGGGAACGGTGCAGGGTGGGGAGCCCTCTCTCCACCGCTCGGAGGTACTCCGGGTTGTCGGGCCAGAGGGCTCCGGTGAACACCAGTGTGTCGGCAACACCAACGTTGTCGGCGTTGTGACCGATGGTGATCGTCGCACCGAGCGCACGAAGCGCCTCGGTGTTGTGATTCTCTGACCGGTCGCTGCCCGACACGGTGTATCCGGCGGAGAGGAAGAGCCGGGCGATACCGCTCATTCCGGAGCCGCCGATTCCGACGAAGTGGAGTGCGCCGAGCTGTGCCGGCAGGGTCTGGGTGAAATCAGGCTTGATCATCGGGTCCGATTTTAGTTGCGTGCGGCTGACAAAAGGTCGACCATGCGGTCGGCGCCGTCGCGAGTGCCAACGCTCCCGCTCGACAGGGCCATCCGGGCGATGGTGGTGCGATCGCGCAGCAGGGGCAGCAGCTCTGCCGCGACCCACTCTGGGGTGAACGTGGCGTCGGCGACGAGCAGGGCGCCGCCGGCAGCCACCACATCCTTGGCGTTGAAGCGCTGTTCGCCGTTGCCGACCGGGTAGGGAACGTACACGGCGGGTACTCCGACCGCGGTGAGTTCGCTCACGGTACCAGCGCCGGAACGGGCGATTGCGAGGTCTGCCACGGCGATCGCGAGATCCATACGGTCGCAGTACAGCAACAATTTGTACCCGGGAAGTTCAGGATCCTCGACCTCAGAGCGGTTGCCAGCGATGTGCAGCACCTGCCAGCCCACCCCGAGGATGAGGGCGATTGACGAGGCGATGGTCGCGTTGATTTTCCGGGCCCCGAGCGATCCGCCGGTGACCAGGAGGACGGGCTTGGCCGGGTCGAGCCCAAAATAACTGAGAGCTTCGGCGCGGGTGGCAGCGCGGTCGAGCGATTCGATTTCGTGCCGCAGGGGCATCCCGACCAGTTTCGATCCGCGAAGGCGAGTTGATTGAAAGGCAACACCAACGGCAGGGGTGAACAGGGCACCAAACCGGTTGGCCATACCCGGCCGTGCGTTGGCCTCGTGGATCGCCAGTGGCACGTGAGCACGGCGGGCGGCGAGGTAGGCGGGGGCGGATGCGTATCCGCCGAAACCGACCACAACATTGACCTTTCGCTCCGTGATGTACCGCGTGGTCTGTGCAACGGCGCGGCGGAATTTCGCAGGGAACTGGAGCGCGGCGCGTCCTGGACGGCGCGGGAAGGGCAACCGCTCGATGGTGAGCAGTTCGTACCCGCGCTGCGGAACAAGACGGGCCTCGAGGCCTTCCGCGGTGCCCAGCACCAGAACAGTGGCGTCGGGCTCGCGGTCGCGGATGCGGTCAGCCACGGCGAGCAGCGGATTCACGTGCCCGGCGGTGCCGCCGCCCGCAAGGAGGTACGTAGTCATCGGGTTGTCCTGGTTCGTGTGTTGACAGTGCGCGCCTGCTGGGCGGGGGTGGGCAGTGGCTCGTCTTCGGGTTCTTCCGGATGGTGGCGCGCAAAGGAGAGCACCACTCCGATCGCCATCAACGACGAGATCAGCGCGGTACCTCCGGCGGAGATGAGCGGGAGCGGCACACCAAGAACGGGGAGAACACCCAGCACAACGGCGATGTTGACAAAGGCCTGACCGATGATCCAGATCATGACACCACCGGTGGCGATCTTCACAAACGGGTCGTTGGTCGAACGCATGATGCGAACGAAGGCGAAGGCGAGGATCACAAAGAGCACCAGCACAACCAGCGCGCCGATGAGGCCGAGCTCGTCGCCCACAATCGCGAAGATGAAGTCGTTGTCGGCTTCGGGCAACCAGTTCCACTTGGCCCGGGATCCCCCAAGGCCGGAGCCGAAGATTCCGCCGTCGGCCAGGGCCCACCAGGCGTGGACGGTTTGCCAACAGTACTGGGAGAAGTCGGATTCGTTGCTGCAGCCCGTGAGCCAGGCCTCAACGCGGGCAGTGCGGGAATCGCTGAGCGACGCGAACGCCAGACCAATCGCGGCGATGATGACCACCGCGGTGGTGATGATCCTCAGGCGCACACCGGCGTAGAACAGCGCGCCGAGCACAATGGCCAGCATGATGATGGCGGTTCCGAGGTCGTTACCCAGCAGCACAAAGCCAATCGCGATCCCGGCGACGGGGGCAATGGGCAGTGCGACGTGTTTCCAGTTGGTGAGGAGGTCTTTTTTGGCGTTGAGAATCCAGGCGAGCCAGACCACCAGCGCAAGCTTCACCAGCTCGGACGGCTGTGCCGTGAAGTTACCGATCTTGATCCAGTTCTGGTTTCCGCCGTAGCCGAACCCGAGACCCGGAACAAACACCAGCAACTGCAGGCCTGCGCCCAGCAGGATGGCGGGCCAGGCCCACCGCTTCCAGAACGACACGGGCATCCGCGACGCAACCAGCATGAGTGGAATACCGATCAGGGCGAACATTCCCTGGCGAAGGAACGCCGACAAAAAGCTGTTGTTGCGCGAGATCGACTCAACGGACGACGACGAGAGCACCATGATGAGGCCAAAAACGACGAGAAACAGGGTGGTTCCGAGCAGCAGAAAGAAGTTTCCTGTCTCGGCGCCGAACACCCGCTTGACGGCGACGATGGCGCCCGCCGTGCGTCGCGCGTCGTTCTCCTCGTGGCTAGTCTTGCGGGTTCGCGGAGCTGGATTCGTCATCCGCGTCCCCTTCCTGAGGCGATTCGTTGGGTGTGGTCGAACTGAGGTGGTTGTGTACCGCCCGGGCGAACCGGGTGCCGCGGTCTGCGTAGTCGCTGAACTGGTCCATCGACGCCGCCGCTGGAGCGAGCAGCACTACATCCCCCGGCCGGGCTACGGCCGCCGACAGCCTCACGGCCATCGGCATCACCTCACCAGTGTCAGCTGTGTCTACCTCGAACAGCGGGAGTGTTGGGGCGTGTCGCGCGAATGCAGATCGAAGCTCCAGGCGGTCGACACCGATCAACACGGCGGCGCTCAGTCGCGGGGCATGGGTTCGAACGAGTTCGTCGACATCCACCCCTTTAAACAGGCCGCCTACAATCCAGACGACCGATTCAAACGCGCGGAGGGATGCTGCGGCAGCATGAGGGTTTGTTGCCTTCGAGTCGTCGATCCACACCACGTCGTTACTGGTAACCACGTGCTCGGTGCGATGCGAGTCGAGCGTAAATGTCAGCAGGGCCGAGCGGATGACCGCGGGGTCAACGTCGAGCGAGCGGGCGAGAGCTGCGGCCGCAAGGACGTTCTGCACACTGTGCGGGGCGCTGAGTCCGATGCTGGCGAGTTCCTCGCGGGTGGTGAGTTCCAGCGCCGTGGTCGCGCGATCTTCGAGGAAGGCGCGGTCGCAGAGAATGCCGTCGACAACACCAAAATCGCTGGGGCCCGGAGCATCCAACCCGAAACCGATTGCGCGAGCACCGTCGATCACCTCGGCATCTTCGACCATACGACGGGTGGCAGAGTCAGCACGGTTGTACACGGCTGCAACCTTGGTGTTGGTGTAGACGCGGCCCTTGGCAGCGGCGTACGCGTCGCGGGATCCGTGCCAGTCGATGTGATCATCGGCGAGGTTGAGGCAGACGCTCGCCCAGGGCGAAAGGGTGCCGTTCGGCGTGTGGTTCAGCCAGTGCAGCTGGTAGCTGGAGAGCTCCACAACAAGCACGTCGAAGCCAGCCGGGTACCGCACCGCGTCGAGCACGGGGATACCAATATTGCCGACCGCGGCGACTCGTTTGCCGGCCGCCTCGAGGATGTGGGTAGTGAGCTGTGCGGTTGTCGTTTTGCCGTTGGTGCCGGTGACCAGCACCCATTCGGCGGGCGGCGAGACCTTGTCACGGACGCGCCAGGCCAACTCGATGTCGCCCCAGACGGGAACACCGCGGGCGGCGGCCCACAGCAGGGTGGGGCTATCCGGGTGGAACCCAGGCGACACCACAATCAGTTCGGGATCAAACGTGTCCAGCTCGTCGGGCACGGTGGTGAGGTCGTGCTGCAGGAACGTGCCGCCAATAACGGAGAGCAGGCCGAGCTGTTGCTCCTTGGCTGCGGACGCCACCACAAGCACATCGGCACCGAGCTCGACGAGAGTGTCCGCGACAGCGAACCCCGTGACTCCGAGGCCGAGCACGGTGACGCGGAGGCCCGACCAGTCGGAATTCCAACTGATCAGATCGTCGACGTTCCTCATGATGCCTGACTCACCCATTCGAGGTAGAACACTCCCACGCCGAGGGCGACGAACATTCCGGCGATGATCCAGAACCTCACCACAACGGTGATTTCCGCCCAGCCCTTCAGCTCGAAGTGATGGTGCAGGGGGCTCATCAAAAAGATGCGTTTGCCCTTGGTGATTTTGAAGTAGGCGCGTTGCAGGATGACCGAGCCGGTGACGATGAAGAACAGTCCGCCGATGAGGACAAGGAGCAGTTCGGTGCGGCTCATGATCGCGAGGCCCGCGAGGGCGCCGCCGAGTCCGAGCGAACCGGTGTCACCCATAAAGATCTGCGCCGGCGACGTATTCCACCAGAGGAATCCAATGAGGCTTCCCACAATGGCGGCCGCAACAACCGCGAGGTCGAGGGGGTCACGCACCTTGTAACAGAGGTCAGCGACGTCCTGGTCGAGGTTGTCCGCGAAGCACCACTGGTTGTTCTGCCAGAAGCCGATAAAGATGTACGCCGAGATCGAGAAGATGAGGGCACCCGTGGCGAGTCCATCGAGGCCATCGGCGACGTTCACACCATTCGAGGCGCTGACGATGATGATTGTGGACCACAGTGCGAAGGCGATGACTCCGATCACCGGACCAAGGATCATAAAGTCCAGCCAGTTGATGTCACGCACAAACGAGATCGCGGTCGACGCGGGGGTGAGCCCGTGCTCGTCGGGCATGTTCAGCGCAACGGCTGCGAAGATCGACGCGACGATAACCTGGCCGGCGACCTTCGCCCAGCCACCGAGACCGAGGCTGCGCTGGTTACGGGTTTTGAGGAAGTCGTCAATGAAGCCGACGAACCCGAGGCCAACCATGAGGAACAGCACCAGCATGCCCACAAGGGTCCACGGGATGTCGCCGACGAGGTGTCCAACGAGGTAGCCGAGCACCGCACCGAGGATGATGACGATTCCGCCCATGGTGGGTGTACCGCGCTTGGAGTGATGACTCTGGGGTCCATCATCGCGGATGAACTGGCCCCACTTCAGCCGCTTGAAGAGCTTGATAAACACGGGGGTCATCAGGAGGGTGAATACCAGCCCGAACCCACCCGCGACGAGAAGCGCGATCATGCGGTGACCCCGCCCAGCTGGTCTCCAAGGAAACGTAGTCCGGCGGACTTGGACGACTTCACCAGCACAACGTCACCCTTCCGCAGTTCTGTACGCAACACGGCGTAGGCCTCTTCTGCACTCTCGACGAGCATCGATTCCCCGTCCCACGAGCCTTCGAGCCCGGCTGCGTTGTGGATGTGGCGGGCTCGTCGACCGACGACCACCAGCTTGTGGATGTTGAGCCGCACAACGAGCCGACCGATACGGTCATGCTCTTCGTCGGCGAATTCGCCCAGTTCGGCCATCTCGCCGAGAACGGCGACAGAGCGCTCCCCCGGGCGGACGATCTGGGCGAGAGTTTTGAGCGCGGCCGCGGTGGAGTCCGGGCTGGCGTTGTAGGCGTCGTTGATAACCACCACACCGTCGGCGGGGGTCAGCACCTCCATACGCCAGCGTTCGGCGCGCGGAACGCTCTCGAGTGCGGCAATGGCTTCAGCGCGATCGATACCGAGTTCGTCGGTGACAGAGAGGGCGGCAAGAGCGTTGAGCACGTGGTGCTCGCCGAGGATGCGGAGGGCGACCGGGGCACTCTCGGTGCCGGTGTGCACGGTGAAAGTCGTTCCCGTGGCGGTGGCCTCGATGGTATCGGCGTACACCTCAGCGGACTCGCTGAGGCCGAAGTAGCGCACCCGGGCGGCGGTCAGGTCGGCCATGGCGGCTACCCGTCCGTCGTCGGCGTTGAGGATGGCGACCGCGGTGGACGGCAGGTCGCGCACGAGCTCGGACTTGGCACGCTGCACCGCGTCGATTCCGCCGAACTCGCCCACGTGAGCAAGCCCGACCTTGAGCACAACGGCAATGTCCGGGCGCGCGATGGCGACCAGTCGGGCGATCTCGCCGGCCCCGCTGGCACCCATCTCGACAATCAGGTAGCGGGTCGACTCAGTGATCCCCAGCATGGAGATCGGTGCGCCCACCTGGTTGTTGAAAGAACCCTGCGGTGCGACGGTCGGCGCCTGGGCCGACAGCATCGTCCGAAGAAGGTTTTTGGTGGTCGTTTTGCCGTTGGATCCGGTGATGCCAATAACAGTGAGGTTGCCCACAGCACGCACACGCGTGATCACTTCGGCGGCGAGAGCCGCAAGAGCATCCAGTCCATTGGCCACAACGATCTGGGGCACGGGCACGTCGAGCTCGCGCTCGGTGATGAGGAGGGATGCTCCGCCAGCCACTGCCGCGTCGGCGAACAGGTGACCGTCGGTCACCTCTCCGGGCAGCGCGAAAAACAGGTCGCCGTCGACGACTAGACGGGAGTCGGTGTGCACGGTTCCGCTAACGACGGTGTGTGCCGGCACATCGCCGGCCACCAGACGCCCGGCGACGATCTGTTCGATCTCACCGAGTTCGAGGGCGATCACTCCCAGCCCGCCTCACGCAGGGCGGCACGTGCTTCGTCGCGGGCAGAGTACGGCGTACGGACTCCGGCGATGTCGCGGTAGTCCTGGTGGCCTGGGCCGGCCCACAGGATGGAGTCGCCTTCACCGGCGAGGGAGACAGCCTTGCGGATGGCCTGCTCGGGTGGACTGACCTCGTAGAGCTCTGGCTGGTGTTCGGCCAAGTGGGCGCCCTCGACGAGTGTGGCGCGAATGGAGGCCGCGTCCTCGAATCGGGGGTGGTGGTCGGTGATAACGAGGATGTCGGAACCGTCTGCCGCGACTCGCGCCATTTCGTGGCGCTTGGTGGCGTCACGGTCGCCGTCGGCGCCGAACACCATAATCGTTTTGCCGGGGGTGAACTTACGCACGGCGGCGAGGGTGTTGAGGAAGGCGTCGGGGCTGTGCCCGAAGTCGACGTAGACCGAGGGTCCGCGGTCGCCGGAGACACGCTCGGTGCGCCCCGGGAGGTAGGCGTCAATGCCACCCTTCTCCTCGAGTGCCTGACCGATGGCTTCCAGTTCGAAACCGGCCTCCACAAGCATCACGATGGCGAGGGCTGCGTTAGCGGCCATGTGCCAACCAATGAGCGGAACACGCGTGGTGATCTCGCGGTGACCGGGGCCCGTGAGGGTGAATTCTGTGTACGTCGCCTGCTCGTCGATGATGTTGACCATCCACTCGGCCTCAACACCGGGCGTGGTGGAGATAGTGGTGACGGGGATGTGCGACTCTTCGACGACGCGCTGGCCATAGGCAGTGTCGAGCGAGATTACTCCGCGCTTGGCACGGTCCGGCTGGAAGAGCGGGAGCTTCGCAGCGAAGTACTCCTCCATGTCGGCGTAGTCGTCGAGGTGATCATGGCTGAGGTTAGTGAACGCAACAACGTCGAAGACGATGCCGTCAACACGGTTGCGGCTCAGTGCCTGTGCGCTGACCTCGACCGCTACGGCACGGACTTCGCTCTCCCGCATACGCGCGAGAAGCGCGTGCATCTCACTGGCTTCCGGAGTGGTCAGTCGGCTGACCACCACGAGGTCGCCGATGTGGCGCTCCGCTGTTGAGCTCAATCCGGTGACCAGACCGAGCTGTTTGAGAATGCCGTTGAGAAGGTATGACGTCGACGTTTTACCGTTGGTGCCGGTCGTCCCAAACAAGAGGGGCGGATGCTCGGCGGTGCGGTACACCCACGCAGAGATATCCCCCAGTGCTTCGCGCGGTGACGACACCAGCACGATGGGGAGGCCGCTGTCGCTGGCCAGCTCGGCGCCGGCCGCGTCGGTCAGCAGGGCGACAGCGCCACCCTCGCGGGCCTGCGCCGCGTAACTCGCACCGTGGCTGTGGGCACCCTGGATTCCGACGTACAGGTCTCCGGGGTGGAGGTCGTTGGTGCTCAGGGTGACACCGGTGATCTCGACACCGTCGAGCGAACCCGATGTCTCGAGGCCAAACTCTTCAACGAGCCCGGCAAGGGATCTGGCCGAGGGATGTTCCGGACGAAGGACCGGGGGGATCCGAGCGGTCACGCGATTCTCATTTCTTACTGTGTCACTCACCACGTCAACGGGATGGAAGGCGCTGGTTCGTTGGACGGTACAACCCGGTACTTCTTGAGCACCTGAGTCATGATTTCTTGGAAAGTCGGCGCTGCGGCGGCCGAGGTCTTCATCGTATCCGGCTTGCCGATCGTTACCACCACCGCGTACTGCGGGTCGTCGGCGGGAGCGATTCCGGCAACGGAAACAATACGCTCGCCAGTGTAGACGCCGTTCTCCGAGACCTCTGCGGTTCCGGTCTTCGCAGCGACGCGGTACCCGGGGATGGTGAGGACGTTGGAGAGCCAGCCGTCGGTGACAACGGTCTCCATCATTTTCACGGTCTCGTCGGCGGCGCTTTCGCTGACCACCTGGGATCCCTCGGTGCTCGGGGTCTCGGTGACGGTGCCATCCGCGTTGGTGCATCCTTCGACCAGGGTGAGGGGAAGTTTGACTCCCCCGTTGCCGAGGGTCTGGAAGAGACTGGCTACCTGCACGGACGTGGCGCTGACGCCCTGTCCGAACATCACGGTTTTGTCGGTGATTGCATCCCAGTCGACGGCGTCCTTGAACGATCCGCCGGACTCCCCGCTGAATCCAACGGCTGTGCGTTCACCAATGCCGAACTTGACCATGTAGTCGTGCCGGGCCTGAGCGCTCAGCGTTTCGCTGAGGATCGAGATGCCGACGTTGGAAGAGTTCATGATGACACCCGCGGTAGTGAACCGGAGGTCGTCGTGGGCCCAGGAGTCACTGATCGAGCCGCCGTCAACGGTGTACAGGCCGGGCACGGTGATCTTGGTGGTCGGTGTGATGGTGCCCGCGTCGAGGAGGGACGCGACCGTCATCGGCTTGAAGGTCGAGCCGGGCTCGTAGGGTGTGCTGAACGCCCGCGATCCGAGTGCGGAGACATCTGCTGAGTTGACATCGTTGGGGTCAACGGTCGGCCAGTCGGCGACGGTCATCAGGTGACCGTCGGAGATACGCACAACCACTGCCGTTGCCCATTCGGCACCGACGCTCAGTGCCTGCTTCTCGAGTGCCTCTTGGACAAACCACTGGAGGTCACGATCAATGGTGAGTTTGATCGTTCCACCGTTTTTGGGTTCGGTCGCCGTCACTGTGCTGCCGGGGATACGAACACCATCAGCGCCGCGCTCGTAGGTCGACGTGCCGTTTGTACTTGCCAGGCACGCGTCCTCCTTGAGTTCGATGCCGGCCTGCGGGCCATCCGTTCCGATGAAGCCCACGAGGTTGCCGGCAATCGCGCCGTTCGGGTAGGTACGGCTCGCGCGGGGTTCGTCGAACACCCACGGGATGCCCAGGTTCTTCACCGCGAGGAAGGTGTCGAGTTTGACGCTTTTGGTGAGGTACGCGAAGTTCGCGTCGGGTGCCGCCTCGATGGGAGTCTTCAACTCGTCGACGGTCTGCCCGGTGATTTCGGCGATCTCGGCGAGGGCATCGTCGACGGTAATGGTCTCCTTGACGTCGTCCACCGTTCGGTCGAAGTCTCCGACATCGCGGGGCGACACCGTGATGTCGAACCGGTCGACACTGTCGGCCAGGACTACACCGTTGGTGTCAACGATCTCGCCGCGGGTGCCATAGGTGGTGAGCGGGATGGACCGGTTGGACACGGCGGCGGAGCTCAGCTCGCCCGCGCGGACCACCTGGATATCGATGAGGCGAACCGCGAAAACGGCGACAACCGCGAACACCGCGATGATGGTGAGTGCCAGTCGGGCACGTGTGCTTCTGGACGTATTAATACCCAGCTCCTTTCGACCCTTTGGTTGGCTCCCAGGGACTGGGCTCAATCAGCGCGACATACGAATGTTGACGCCTTAGTGGGTGATCGGGGACGGCAGCGCCCCCGCAGTTGACGGTACAGATTCCGTTGTGGATGCGACGGCAGGCGCGCTGGCCTGCGCGGTGTCCGTTTCTGTGACTACGCCGGTAGTGCCCTCGGTCGAGACCGCAGCATCGGAGGGAAGCTCTTCGGTGACAGTTGCTTCGCCCACGAGCGGGGCTCCGCTCAGCAGAGAGTTGGCAATGAGCCCACTCGATGCTGTCACACCGGCAGCCGCGACAGCCGCGCCAGTCACTTCACCATCAAGGCCAAGGTAGGCGGGAGTGCTGGAGGGGACCATTCCAAGCTTCTGGGCGTTGGAGGCGAGGTTCTGCGTGGAACCCGCGACACCGAGCTGTTCGCTGAGTGCGCCCTCAACGCGGCCGAGGTCACGCTTTTCTCCGAGCAGACTCGAAATCTGGTACGCGCCGTTTGACAGCGCGATGCTGAGCAGCAACTGCGCCAGGAAGATACCCAGGAGCCCACCGATAGCGATGAGTGCGTATGCCAAACGAGGCCGCGCGCGACGCTGCTCGCGAGTCGACACGATTTCGATGCGGCGCGGGTTCTCATCGCGAGGATCACCGATCGTCCGCGGGCTTCGTTCCGGGAAGGCGTAGGCGAGATTGGTGCTCATGATGCTGTCCTCAATCGTTCGATGGCGCGGAGTCGAACGGGTGTTGCGCGGGGATTGATGATTCGCTCGCTCTCGGGCGCCTGTTCGGCACCACGGACGAGCAACTTAAGTTCGGGACGGTGCTCGGGCAGCTCGATGGGGAGGCCGGCCGGTGCCGTGGAGCTGGATCGCGTGGCGAGCACTCGCTTGACGATTCGGTCTTCGAGCGACTGGTACGCCAGGACAACCATGCGGCCACCGAGCTCCAGCGAGTCGATTGCCGCGGGGATCGCGCGCGTCAGCACGGAGAGCTCCTGGTTGACTTCGATGCGCAGCGCTTGGAAGACACGCTTGGCGGGGTGGCCTGCGCGCTGCACTGCCGCGGGTGTTGCGGCAATGATCAGGTCAACGAGCTGGGCGGAGCGCGTGAACGGTTCGATCTCGCGTGCCTGGACGATTTTGCGGGCGTACCGCGGAGACAGCTTCTCCTCGCCGTATTCGTAGAAGATGCGGCGAAGTTCGGCTTCGGAGTATTCGGCGAGGATGACTTCCGCGGTCAGCGGCGACGTGGAGTCCATCCGCATGTCGAGGGGTGCGTCTTTCGAGTAGGAGAAGCCACGCTCGACGCGATCGAGTTGCAGCGACGACACTCCCAGGTCAAACAGAATTCCGGAGACCGCGGGGATCCCAAGGCCGCGCAGGGCAGAACCGATCTCGTCATACACGGTGTGCACCAGGTGGACCCGGTCGCCAAACGGAGCGAGCCGCTCCCCCGCGAGCCGGAGTGCTTCAGTGTCGCGGTCGAGCCCAACAAGGGTGATGTTGGGGAAACGAGTCAGCAGCGCCTCGGCGTGCCCACCCATACCCAGCGTGGCGTCCACCACAACAGCACCATCGTGCGAGATGGCGGGGGCGAGCAATTCGATGGTTCTCTCGAGGAAGACCGGGGTGTGGAGCGAAGAAGTGTCGACCATGGCAGTCGGGGCGAACTCCTTGATGCTGATCCCCATCCATTCCGACCTGACACCGGGGAAGTGATGTCAGGGCGCGTGAACGGCTGGGAGTCAGCGCCAAGGCGTTAGAAGAGCCCCGGGATCACCTCCTCTGTGGTGTTAGCGAACTCGGACTCTGTCTCGTTGTAGTAGTTGTTCCAGGCATCGGTGTCCCAGATCTCGGCGCGGCTTCCCGCTCCGATGACCGTCAGGTCGCGACCCAGCCCGGCGTATTCACGCAGGTTCGCGGGAATGGTGACCCTGCGCTGTTTGTCGGGAGTTTCCTGGTTCGCCCCGGACAGGAAGAGACGAAGGAAGTCCCGCGCCTGCTTGCTGGTAACCGGGGCCTGACGGATCTTGTTGTGCAAGCTCTCGAACTCCTCCGTGCTGAACACGTAGAGGCAACGCTCCTGACCACGAGTGATCACAACGCCTGACGAGAGCTCATCCCAAAACTTGGCCGGGAGGATGAGGCGCCCTTTTTCGTCGAGCTTGGGCGCATACGTGCCTAGAAACACGAATCGCCCCCTTTTCTCCGGCCAGACTTGGGTAACCTCCACTTTACTCCCTTTCACTCCACGTATCAACGCATTTCGGCATACGAGGGCAACTGAGACCATAAAGATGCCCGGATTTATGCGGAAGTAGGCAGTGGAGGGGAATGGAGGAAAAATCCACAAAACAGGGGCGTTTTGGGCACAAAAAAAGGGCCGACCCGAAGGTCGACCCATTTTTCTGTGAAATATCTGTCTCTGCGCGTCACCCGGGATCACCAGGGAGGACGGTGGAGATCAGCGCCAGGCGCGATCCGCCCGGTGTTACTGGTCTCTGTTGTCTTGGCGTTTCTCCCAGCGATCATTCATGTTCTGCATAAACGACGACGAGCTGCCCGAGCCGGACGACTTTTGTCCACCGGTTCCGTTAGCGCGCGGCTCTGCCGGCGGCTTCGGAATGGAACCGTGTGAGCGCGGGGGCGTGACGGCGATCAATACGCCGGCAAACATCACGGCGAACCCCAGGACGCCGACCAGCGGCTGGCGTATAACAACGCCAGCGACGAGGGTCGCGATTCCCAGGACGCCAACAAGTATGCCAACGACTAGAACGGTGTAGTTCGGTTTTCCGCGCCGGGGCGCGACAGTGGCAACGAAGTCTGCATCATTGTGATAGAGACTGCGCTCCATCTCTTCCAGGAGGCGTTGCTCCTGTTCGGAAAGTGGCATCCTGTTCCCCTCAGGTTCGGGATTGACGCGGTGTAGGGCTCAATTGTATGCCCGCGTGCGTGGCTAGGCTAGGAGCGTGCCTGTGAGTCCCCGGTTAGTTGACCTAGTCCAAGCCCGCCTAGATGAGTTCTTTGTTGAACGCACTGAGTTGGTCACCTCCGTCGCGCCAGAACTCGAGACGTTTCTCGACTATTCGGCCGACCTGCTGCGCGGAGGCAAGCGATTCCGCGCACTGTTCTGTTATTGGGGCTGGCAGGCGGTGGGGGCGGGGCGCGGAGAGTTCGATCCCCTGGTGGCGGACGAGAGTCCCGTTGACCTGCCTTCGGTAGTGACCACGGCTGCCGCGCTGGAGATCTTCCACGCCGCCGCCCTGGTGCACGACGACATCATGGACAATTCCGACACGCGGCGCGGCGCGCCCGCCGCGCATAAACGTTTTGAGGAACTGCACCGCACCGGCGGGTACTTGGGCAGCGCATCCCATTTCGGCC
>Ga0247812_10000567_pt1 | contig 22697 bp, 17 predicted proteins | sample UWRJL149409B1_FD_178011 | JGI IMG/M metagenome (GOLD analysis project Ga0247812, IMG submission 178011) | Plant litter microbial communities from Arlington Agricultural Research Station in Wisconsin, United States - UWRJ-L149-409B-1 | ecosystem: Environmental > Terrestrial > Plant litter >...
AACACCTGCCTGTATGGCGCCACCGGCGGCGAACTGTTTGCCGCAGGGCGCGCGGGCGAACGCTTCGCGGTGCGTAATTCGGGTGCGCTGGCGGTGATCGAAGGCGCCGGTGACCATTGCTGCGAATACATGACCGACGGCGTGGTGCTGGTCCTGGGCAAGGTGGGCCTGAACTTCGGCGCCGGCTTCACCGGTGGCCTGGCCTACGTGCTCGACGTGGACCGTGATTTCGTCGACCGCTACAACCACGAGCTGATCGACATCCACCGCGTGTCGGCGGAGGGCTTCGAGAACTATCGCCAGCACCTGCATCGCCTGATCAGCCGTCATCGCGAGCTGACCGGCAGCATCTGGGCGCAGCAGATCATGGACGAGTTCCGCGATTACATCGGCAAGTTCTGGCTGGTGAAGCCCAAGGCCGCGAGTATTGAATCGTTGACCGAAACCCTGCGTCGCGCCGCATGACCGCGCCCTTTCCACTGGTGCTGCCGGCCGCTGGCCCGGCGCACCTCCACGCCGACAGGCAGAGCACGCCATGAGCCGCAAGCACGCTTTCCAGTTCCTCGACCTGCCCCGGACGATGCCGCAGCGCATCCCGGTCGAACTGCGTACCTCTGGTGACTGGGGTGAGCTGTACGGCAAGTTCGGCAAGGAAGAAGCCCAGTTCCAGGCCGGCCGCTGCCTGGACTGCGGCAACCCGTATTGCAGTTGGAAGTGCCCGGTACACAACGCCATCCCGCAGTGGCTGCAACTGGTGCAGGAAAACCGCATCGAAGAAGCAGCCACGCTGTGCCACAGCACCAATCCCTTGCCGGAGGTGTGTGGCCGCGTGTGCCCGCAGGACCGGTTGTGCGAAGGCAGCTGCACGCTGGAAGAGTTCGGTGCGGTGACCATCGGTGCGGTCGAAAAATACATTGTCGATACCGCGCTGGCCCGCGGCTGGCGCCCCGACCTGAGCGCGGTGGAGCCGACCGGCCGCACGGTGGCCGTCATCGGTGCCGGCCCGGCCGGACTGTCCTGTGCCGATCGCCTGGCGCGCGCGGGTATCACCGCCGTGGTGTACGACCGCTACGAACAGATCGGGGGCCTGCTGCAGTTCGGCATCCCCAGTTTCAAGCTGGACAAGGACGTGATCCGCAAGCGCCGTGAGGTGCTGGAAGGCATGGGCGTGCAGTTCCGGCTGGGCGTGGAGATCGGCCGCGATGTCAGCGTGGACGACCTGCTGCAGCGGCACGACGCGGTATTCCTCGGCACCGGCGCGTACCGGTATACCGATGGCGGGCTGGATGGGCAGGATCTGAAGGGCGTGCTGCCGGCCCTGCCGTTCCTGGTGCAGAACGCCCGCATCGTCAGCGGTGACAATCCCCAAGGGCGGCCGATCGCCGGCTGGGAGGACCAGATCGCGGTGCCCGATCTCAACGGAAAGCGCGTCGTGGTGCTGGGTGGTGGCGATACCGGCATGGACTGCGTGCGCAGTGCGATCCGACTGGGCGCAGCGAAAGTGACCTGTGCCTACCGCCGCGATGAAGCCAACATGCCCGGCTCGGCGCGCGAGGTTGCCAATGCCCGCGAAGAGGGCGTGCGCTTCCTGTTCAACCGTCAGCCGCTGTCCATTGAAGCCGGTGCAGACGATGAAGCCATCGGCGTGACCGTGGTCGAGACCCGGCTGGCCGAGCCGGATGCCAACGGCCGCCAGGCGGCGGTCGCGATCGAGGGCAGCGAATCGCTGCTCGAAGCGGACATCGTGATCATCGCGTTCGGCTTCTCGCCCAGTGCACCGGACTGGCTGTCCGCGCAGGGCGTGGAAGCGGCCAGCAATGGCCGGCTGCAGGTCGGCGGCAAGGACCGCCTGCCCTTCCAGACCGCCCATCCGCGGCTGTTCGCCGGCGGGGACGCCGTGCGCGGCGCCGACCTGGTGGTGACCGCGGTCGCCGAGGGACGCGACGCCGCCGCCAGCATCGTGCGCTTGCTGGCCAGCTGAGCGCTGGCCAGCGCTAGGGTGTGAGGCGTTGCAGCTGCGCGATGCACGCGCGCAGGTGGATCGCCACCGCCACGCGCTGGGCCTCCTCGATGGGCGCGTCGCGTTCGCTGAGTTCGCGCAGTTCCGCGGACAGCATCGTCATGCCGACGCTGCCCACGCCGCCCGCCATGCGGTGCAATCGTTGCGCGGCGGCCTGCATGGATTGCTGCTGCCATTCCCGCTGCAGCGCCAGCAGGTCGTCTTCCAGGCTGCTTCGCAATGTCTGCGCCAACGCGCGGGCAACCTCCTCGCTGCCAAAACGGCCCGCCAGCACCGCCAGCGTCGGCACATCGGCGCGGGCGCGCGCCGCCGCCGCGTCGACCACCGCGGGCGCTACCAGCAGCGCGGGGGCGACCACCGCGATCGCCGCCTGCAGTGCTGCCCTGCTTATCGGTTTGGCCAGCAGGTAGTCCACGGGCAGGTCGCGCAGGCCGTCGGTATCGGCGCTCATGCCGATGATCGGGGTGCGTGGCAACCCCAGCTGCGCTTCCCGCAGGCGGACCTGCCGCACCAGACCCTGGCCATCCAGGCCGGGCATGCGCTCGTCGGTGAACAGCAGTGCCGGCCGCATGACCTGCCAGCGCTCAAGCGCAGCGACGCCATCGGCGACCACCTCCACGTCCAGCTCCATGCCACGCAGCCACCACTGCATCAACACCTGTTGCGTGGGATCGTCTTCGGCGACCAGCACACGGTAGGGTGCCGTCGGGTGGACAACGGCGCCTGCCTGTTCCGTGCGCAGCGCGGGTGCGTCGGAGCGCACCGGGCTACTGCGCGCAAGCTCCAGTTCGACCGCCACCACGGTGCCTTGCCCCGGCACGCTGTGCAGGCGCAGGGTGCCCCCCATCCGCTGCGCGAGGTGCCTGCAGATGCCCAGACCAAGTCCGGTGCCGCCGTACAGCCGCGTCGTGGACAACGCCGCCTGGGCGAAAGGCTCGAACACGGATTCCTGACGCTCGGGTGCGATCCCCACGCCGCTGTCAGCGACCTCGATGCGCACGCGTTGTGACCCGCCGACGTCGCCCACCCACTGCACCCGAAGCGTTACCTCGCCCTGTGCGGTGAACTTGATGGCGTTGCCAACCAGGTTGAACAGGATCTGCCGCAGCCGCGTGCCGTCCACCTCCAGCGAGTCGGCGACCTCGCTGTCCACCCGCTGCTGGAACGCGAGGCCCTTGGACAGCGCCACAGGGCGCAACAGGGTCTCCACGCCGATCAGCAATTGCCTGAGGTCCACCGGTGTTGCGTGCAGCAGCATTTCCGCGTCATCGCCCGCGGACAGCGAATGAACGTCATCGAGGATCCGCGACAGCATTGTCGAGGCATCCTGCAGCGAGGCGAGTGCGGCACGCTGCTGGCCATCCAGAGGCCCATCATCCAGCACCGCCAATCGCTGCTGCAGGGCATGGGTGGGCTCGTCCATCCCGCTGCCCAGCGCTGCGGCAAGCCGGTTGCGATCACCCGCATCGGCGGCGGCTTGCGCCTGCGCGCGTTCAATGGCGCGTTCGCGCATCTGCGCGTCGGAGACGTCCAGCCAATAGCCGGCCCACTGCTGCTCGCCGTTCTGCTGCAGGGTAGGCCATGCGTGCAGGGCAATGCAGCGCATGCCCCGCACACCGTGGGCGCTGAAGCGGAACGACACGGGCTGGATGCGCCGTGCGCCGCGCGCCAGGGTCGCCAGCACACGTTGACGGTCTCGGCCGTGCAGCGCAGCGAGCGCCCGCGAAGGATCCGCCTGCAGTTCGGCCGTCGATGCATTGAACAGCTGCGGGACGTCACCCACCACCAGATCCATGCAGATCCGCCCATCACGCTGCCGTCGTGCGTGGAACACCACGACCGGCAGGTTGTCCGATATCTCATCGATACGACGTCGAAGCCGACTGTGCCGCCGACTCTCGCGCCTGAGTTTCCAGTACCCGTTGGCGTGAACCAGGCCGATCGCCAGTACCGCCAGCACCAGTCCGAGCAGCGCAAGCGGGCGCTTCATCCCCTCGGCATCCATCCGCAACGAGGGCACTGGCGTCCGTGCGGCACGGCCGATGGCCGGCGCCAAGGCAGGCCACTGTTGATCGAAGGCCCGCAGCCATCGCGCGCAGCGGGGTTGCGCAGCGAGCACCAGGACGTCATCGAAGCCGGCGGGGGCGCCCACCACCAGCCCGACCGCCCGTGTGGCCCTGCGTGCGTGTTCGATGATCAGGGCGTTGCCCACGACCCCATCCACCTGGCCTGACAGCAGCAGCACGAGCGCCTGCCGTGCATCGGTACTGCGCTGTACGTGCGCATCAGGGGGCCGCCATCCGTGCGGTAGATCATCGATGACCGCGATGCGCCGTCCCTGCAGGTCATTGGCCTCCAGCGCACTGATGCCCTGTCGGCGCGTGACGATGACATTGGGAACACGCAGATAGCCGCCGGAGTGCAGCCAGTGCGCAGGAAGATCACGGACGGGCAGGCCGATGGCGGCGTCCAGTTCGTCCTGCGCGATACGGCGACGCAGTTCATCGGTGGACAGCGCCTGCACCTTGAACGAGGCCTGGGGCAGCGACGCCAGCAGCAGCGGCAGCAGACCACCGGGATTGCGCGCCGAGCCCGATGACAGCGGTGCGCGGTCGTTGGGAAAGCCGAGGCGGATGACAGGCCGTTCGTCGTCGACGCCCAGGCCCGTGGCGCACCCGGCGCTGGCGGCCACATCGGTTTCCGGCATGGCCGCGCGCGCCGGCGCGGCCGCAAGCGATGCGGCCAGCAGCATGGTCAGTCCAGACACGCACCCGGTGATGCCCCTGCTCCACACCCCGATGTTCCCCCTGTCCGCGATCCATGACCTGCCGACGCTAGCAGCCTGCGCGTAGCGGGCCATCAGGATTGCTGCATAAGCGGCTCGGCGCGACGCCATCAACGGCATACACTTCGCCGACGCCCCAGGAGAATGACCGTATGCGACTTGGCCTTGCAGCCAACCGGCTTCATCACCATGACGGCAACGCCGCGCTTTTTCGCTGGCTGCGCGCCTGCCAGGCCGGCATCGCCGAGCTGGAGGTGTCGCTGCATGCAGTGGGGCGCACCTTCGACGCGATCCAGCAACACGGCCTGCTGCAGGATACTACGCAGCTCACGCGCTACCCCAACGGACGCGAGGGCGGCCTGATGAAGCTGGTGGCCGAAGTCGTCGGCATGGGGCCGGAACGCACGCTGGACGGCGCCATCTACCTGATCGACCCGGTCGATCCGTCATCGATCTTCCCCGAGGCCATAGCGCTCAAGCGGCAGTGCGTCATCCACGGCAAACCCTTCATCTCCACCGTTGCCAGCGCGCGCGACTGGGTGGAAGTGGAACGCGTGCATGCAGGATGGGCGGCTGATCCGGGTGCCGATGACCTGCATGCGTTCGGCCACCAGACGCTGGCCCTGATCGCCCACGACGCGATGAAGCCGGCGATGCTGGCATTCGCCGCCGAGCACTTCGACGTGTTGTCCCGTTTTGCCGCGCGCATCGGCACGGGAACCACCGGCCAGCGACTCAACGAGCTGGCATGGAGCCGCGGCTGGCCCGTCGACCAACCGTGGGTGACGCGCTACCAGAGCGGCCCACTGGGCGGCGACGCACAGATTGCCGACCAGGTGCTGGAAGGCCATTGCCAACGCGCGATCTTCTTCGAAGATCCCCACGTCGCACGCCAGCACGAAGCGGACATCCAACTGCTGGAACGCGCCGTCACGACCGTCACCGATCGCGCCGTGTGCATCACTGCCCCCGCGGTCGCCACACGCTGGGCGATCGCCGCCGCACGGCGGCGATGACGCTTACAGGTGACGTCGCCGCCGCTGCGCTCGCCGAGCACGGCTCGGCGCTACCAAGCCGATAACACACGAGTTCCCACGGTGCGTGCCACGCACCAATCCCCCACAATCCCCACGGTAGCGCCGAGCCGTGCTCGGCGAGCGCAGCGGCGACGGTGTAGCGGACCGGCTGGAGGAGAGCCCCCTTGTTGTTCAAGGGGCGCGCCGAAGGCGCGGAGATAAGGTGACATGCGTGGGCAACTGCTTTGACGCCGCTTCACCACCGCTGCGCTCGCCGAGCGTGGCTCGGCGCTACCAAGCGGATAACGCACGAATCCCCACGGTAGCGCCGAGCCGCGCTCGGCGAGCGCAGCGGCGACGGTGTAGCGGACCGGCTGGAGGAGAGCCCCCTTGTTGTTCAAGGGGGCGCGCCGAAGGCGCCGGGATAAGGTGAAATGCGTGGGCAACGGCGTTGACGCCGCTTCATCACCGCTGCGCTCGCCGAGCGTGGCTCGGCGCTACCCGATGCTTCACACATCTTCCCCACGACGTCGCAGACCGGCTGGAGGACAGCCCCCTTGTTGTTCAAGGGGGCGCGCCGAAGGCGCGGGGATAAGGTGAAATGCGTGGGCAACTGCTTTGACGCCGCTTCACCGCGTCAAAGCAGTTGCCGCAGCATCGCCTTCAACCGCCGTCCTTCGTCATGGAAATAGTCGCGCTGCTCCCGCCATGCCGGGAACCGCTGCTCCACTTCATGCCAGAACGCCGCAGAGTGATTCGCCTGCAGCAGGTGGCAGAGCTCATGCACCAGCACATACTCGAAGGCAGCAGGGCGCCCCAGCACCAATGCGAGATCCAGCGCCATGCTGCCATCCGGTGCCAACGAGCCCCATTGCGAGGACATCACCTTCAACCGGATCCGCGTGGGTGCGCGCGGCAGTCCAGGCAGGTAACGCGGCAGCCATTGGCCCACGTCGGCCCGTGTCTGTGCCTCGTAGAACTCACGCAGCACGCGACGCAGCGTGGCCGGCGTGGCGCGCACTGGCCAATGCACGCACGCGCCCTCTGCATCGATCTCCAGCTTGGCGTAGCGCGCTTCCTGCCACCGCAACGGCAACAGCTCGCCGCGCAGGGGCAACAGGCCGGGCTGGCCCGGAACCAGCGCAGGCGGCATGCGATCGGATTGAAAATGCAGCAACTGCTTCGCCAACCAGCCCCGGTGCTCTTCCAGGAAACGGTCTCCGGTCTGCAGGCTGGCACGCAAGGGCAGGGTCAGCCGTGCGCCACGCTCGTCCACGCTCAGCTTGATGCGCCGCGCGCGCGGGTCGCGCACGCGCAGGATGTCGATCTCCGCGTCCCCGATGCGCAGGCGCACGGTGTCCCGCTGCACCGAAGCGGTGGGCGCGGGAGACAACAGGCGGCGCAGCAACGGACTCATGGAGCCAGCATACGCCGCACCGCGTCAGCGGGGAGGGACACGTACCGGGTCGCCCCGTTCAGTCGGCCTTGCTGAGCTTGAACGCCTCTTCCAGCAACAGGAACAGCCGACGGATTTCGGCGCTCTGCAGCGCAAAGCGCGCATCCAGCTCGGCACGGCGGCCGTCATCATCGGTGTGTTCCAGCTGGTCCAGCGCACCGTCGAGGAACTTCAGCTTGCGCACGATCAGGTCATCGCCGATCACGAAGGACAGGTTGTCCTCGAACACCAGCGCCAGCTTGGTGACCTGCTTGCCGGCATCCAGGTGCTTGTCGATCTCGTCGCAGCGCAGTTCCTGATGCTGGCACTTGACCACGGCGCCACCTTCCACCGGATCCTTCATCTCGCACTCTTCGCCCAGCGTCAGGCCGGTCGGCAGCGGCTCGCCGGCGATCCAGCCGGTCAGGATGGAGCGCGGGGCCACTTCGGCATTCAGCGGCATGGCCGGGAAGCTGCCCAGCAGACCACGGATGTCGGACATGAAGTACTCGGCCGTCTTGCGGCTGGAACAATCCACGGCGACGTAGCCGTGCTTGAGGTCCAGGAACGCATCGTTGCGCGAGTTCTTGACGAAGGCGCGCGGCAGCAGTTCATGCAGCAGATCGTCTTTCATGCGCTTGCGTTCACGACCACCGGGACGTCGCCCCTCGTTGGATTCGATCTCTTCGAGCTTGCGCTCGAGCAGGTCGTTGACCACGGCGCCGGGCAGCAGCTTGTCCTCACCCCCGACGGTCAGCCACAGGTGCTCTTCGATGCGATGGGAGAACTGCTCCTTCTCCTCGCGGCCGAACGGGGAGATGAAGCCGCGCGAGCTCATCTCCAGCGGACCGACCGGCTTGAGCAGGGCATTCGGCAACTGGGTGTCCACGCTGGAAAAATCGGTGGCGGTGGGGAAGCGGAAGAAGGTCAGGTTGCGAAAGAACATGGAATTCCGGATTCAGGAGTGGAGGACGCCACGGCCATCTTCGGCTGCGGGCGTCTCAGGAGATGCGTCGCACGGGCGACGCTCCAGGGAATGAAAATCAAACAGGCGCGGGTCCGCCAGCTGGGACGGCTCCACGGTAGCCAGTGCACGGGCAATCTGGTCCACGCGACCGGGATGGTCGATGTCCCACTGCGCGAGCATCTGCCCCACCTGGCGACGCTGCAGGTTCGGCTGGCTGCCACACAGGGTGCACGGGATGATCGGGAATCGCCGCGCCTGCGCGTACTCGGCGATGTCCCGCTCACGCACGTAGGCCAGTGGCCGGATCACCACGTGCTGGCCGTCATCGCTGCGCAGCTTGGGCGGCATGCCGGACAACTTGGCATGGTGGAACAGGTTCATCAGGAACGTCGCCGCCATGTCATCGCGGTGGTGTCCCAACGCGATGCGGGTGAAGCCGTGGGTGGCGGCATGGTGGTACAACGCGCCGCGCCGCAGTCGCGAACACAGCGAGCACTGGGTGGCGCCCTCCGGGATCACCCGGCTGACCACCGAGTAGGTGTCCTGCTCGATGATCTGGTATGCCACGCCCAGGCCGGCCAGGTATTCGGGCAGCACGTGGGCGGGAAAGCCCGGCTGCTTCTGGTCCAGGTTCACCGCCACCAGTTCGAACGGCACCGGTGCGCGGCGCTGCAGCTCCAGCAGGATGTCCAGCAGGGTGTAGCTGTCCTTGCCACCGGACAGGCAGACCATCACCTTGTCGCCCTCGCCGATCATGCCGTAATCGGCGATGGCCTGGCCCACCTGGCGGCGCAGCTGCCTGCCCAGCACGCGCACCTGCTGATCCGCATCACGGCGCGTGCGCGGCAGGGGATCGGGCAGGGAGATGACAGCGCTCATCCGCCCATTCTACCGGCTGCCATCGGCACATCCCCAGCCATCGTGCTGCCGGTTGCCCCGACGCTCACCTGCGCTGTGTATGCTCGGCGGGTGGACACTTACACACCCGCTGAAATCACCGAGCGTCTGGGCGCACTGCGCGCGGAACACCGTGCGCTGGATGACCGCATCACGCACATGGCCGCCAACGGCAGCGACGACTTGGAGTCCAAACGGCTGAAGCGGCACCGCCTGCAGCTGAAAGACTGCATCAGCCGGCTGGAGAGCCTGCAGATTCCCGACGAACCGGCCTGACGACGCCTGCCGGAAACCCGCTCAGGCTGCGGTGGCGTTCGGTAGAGCCGACTTCAGTCGGCTGCGGCAGCATTCGGTAGAGCCGACTTCAGTCGGCTGCGGCAGCGTTCGGTAGAGCCGACTTCAGTCGGCTGCGGCAGCGTTCGGTAGAGCCGACTTCAGTCGGCTGCGGCAGCGTTCGGTAGAGCCGACTTCAGTCGGCTGCGGCAGCAAGCCGACTGAAGTCGGCTCTACCAGCCCGTGCCCACCAGCCCATGCCCACCGCCCGTGCCAACCGCCCGTGCCCCAGCGACGCGCGTGCCCCGCCACCGCCCGTGCCCACCCATCACGCCCACCGCGGCGTTTCCCAGGACCGTGCCCCAGCGGCACGCGAGGCCTAGCGGACGCACCCGGTGCACTCAATCCTGCGGCGCGGCGTCTTCGGGCTTGGCGGCTTCCGGGCTGACCCGCTCGATGGTGTGGCGCAACTCGCGGCCGAGGATGAACTTGGCATCCTTGGCCCAGCCGTCCAGCCGCTCATCGAACAACAGCTTGCTGTTTTCATCCGGCCATACCAGGCGCAGCTCGCGCAGCTTCTGGATGAACCCACGGAACAGGGTCTTGTCGAAGAACTCCGGCGCGGCCGGTGCGTACAGCAGGCTCAGTCGCTGGGCCGCCTGCTGGCAGAGACTCTCCAGCTCAGCGGCACCGAGCGTGCCCGGACCGTTCTTGACCAGCACGGAAATGGCGATGTAATAGCGTTCGAACGCCTGCTGCAGCGAATGGCCGATGGCGCGCAGGCGGAACACTTCGTCGGTCTGCCCGGTATTACGCGCCAGCACGCCGCCTTCGTCTTCGCCCACCTGCTGCAGCAGCCCTTCGCGGATGAACAGATCGATGGTCTGCTCGATGCGCTGACCGAACTCGTCTTCCGTCCACGGCAGGAACAGCTCGGCCTGCAGGAACGGGTAAACCGTGCGCCCCAGCCGCACCAGGCCCGCGCGGCCCATGCGGCGGTTGTTCTGGAAGCAGCACGCCACCCACGAGGACGCAGTGAACAGGTGCAGCACATTGTTGCGGAAGTAGCTCAGCAGCACGGCGGTATCGCCGCTGACACTGAGCACGTCCCCCAGCGGATGGCGCACGCGGGTGAGGACGTTGATCTCCTCGGCGTGGGCGATGATCCGCGCAGGCGAATGCGGGGTCACCGTCACCCGGTCGGAGTACGGCATTTCTTCCAGCAGGGTCTTGCACAGCTGGATCTGCGCGATCAGGTCGGCCTCGCCCATCGCGTGCTTGGGCGTAGACAGCAGAGCCAGCGCCAGCAGGTTGATCGGATTGACGTCGGCGGCACCATTGATGCGCACCTGAATGCGTTCGGCCAGCGTGTCGACCGTGCTCGCCAACCACGCCGGCTTCTCATCCTCGGCTACGGCGCTGCCATCCCAGTCGGGTGCCTTCTCGGCCAGTACGTCGTTCAACGCAATCGGTTCGCCGAAGTTCACCACCACTTGACCGTAGTTCTGCTTCAGCACCTTCGGGATGCCCCACAGCAGCGACCAGATCGATTCTTTCTCTTTCGGTCGCCCGGTCAGTTCATCCAGATAGCTGCCGCCTTCCATCAGCTTTTCGTAGCCGATGTAGATCGGCTGGAACAGCACCGGTTTGCGCGGCTGGCGCAGGAATGCCTTCAGCGTCATCGAGATCATGCCGCCCTTCGGCTGCAGCAGGCGGCCGGTGCGTGAGCGCCCGCCTTCCACGAAGTACTCGATGGAGTAACCACCGGCAACCAGCTGGGCAACGTACTCACTCAACACCGCCGAGTACAGCGCATTGCCACGGATCGAACGCCGGATGAAGAATGCGCCGCCCTTGCGCAGCAGGGTACCGACGACCGGCAGGTTGAGGTTGATGCCCGCCACGATGTGCGGCGGCACGATGCCGCGGTCGTACAACAGGTAGGACAGCAGCAGATAGTCCATGTGGCTGCGATGGCTGGGCACGTAGACCACTTCATGTCCCGGCGCAGCGGCCTTGAACTTGTCCAGGTGATGCACCAGCACACCGGCATAGATCCGGTTCCAGACATGGCTGAGCATGAAGCTGGCCGAGCGCACCGCAGGGCTGGAGTAATCGGCCGCGATCTCCCAGGCATAGGCGTGCGCCTTCTTCCACGCGTCAGCCGGTTTGCTGTTGTCGCGGCGTGCCTGGGCCGCGATGGCTTCGCGCACCGGCTCGGCCTGCAGTACCTGGTCCACCAGCAGGCGACGGGTCGACAGGTCGGGCCCGATCACCGATTCGCGGATACGCCGGAAATGGGTACGCAGCACACGCTGCAGCTTGCGCACCGTGCGTTCCGGGTCCAGGCCCTCATCGATGGTGGAGCGCAGCGAAATCGGCGGAGCGAAGCGCACGATCGTGCTGCGACCGTTCAACAGTACGGCGAGCAGGCGGCGGAAGCGGCCAACCAGTGCCCAGTTCTCCGAGAACAGCACGGCGAACCAGCCGCTCTGCTTGTCCGGCGCGCGTCCGACGAAGATCGATACCGGCACCAGGTGCACGTCGAGCTCGTCGCGCACGCGATGCGCCTGCAGCACCTTGGCCAGCGAATCGGAATGGGTCTTGGCGCCGCGTTGCTCGGGGATGAGCGAATTGCTGGAGCTGCGTCGCGACAGCGCCACATATGCACGGCGGCGTCCGGTGGGGTCACCCGGCAGCGGCACCAACGGCGAAGGCAACCCCGCCTGGCGGCAGGCCTTGTCCAGGATCAGCGCATTGGACAGACCGTAGTCTTCCAGCACATAGATCACCGGCCGGCCGTCGTTGTACTGGCCGGGATCTTCGGGCTCGATATCCAGCGACAGCCACGGCTCGACCAGACGCCCCAGCAGTCGCGCCCACCATGGCCGGCGTCCGCCTGCGACGCGCGCGGGTGCAGGCGGCGGCAGCGAACCGTCGGTCGTCGGGGATACCGGCGTCGCGTCGGCGGCGGTCGGTTCGGGTTGTTCGCCGGGGAACGGCAGGGGGTTCTGTTTCGACATCGGCGCCATTATGGCTTAGCCGGAGGCATTGCATCTGCCCCGGTCTCATCGGTTGGCGCGATGGCGGCATTGGATTCAGTCTGCGCCGCGTCAGCGTTGCGCAGCAGCGCATCGGTGTCGGCCAGGGTCCGGGTGAGGTACCAGTGGCCTTCGCGGCGGGTGAGCGGGATCTGCAGGCTGACGGTCTGTCCGGCCAGCGGGTACTGCAACCGCACCAGGGCATTGTCGCCCTGCTGGGACAGCACCTCGCCGCTCAGTTCCCGCAGCGATTCGTCCGCGTCCAGTCCATAGCTCGCCATCACCGCTTTCAACACGCCGATGAAGGGGCCGAGTTTCTGCAGGCTGCCTTCCATGCCGTGCTGCTGCAGGTGGCTGTCATCGCTTATGCCGGTGGCGCGCGCCGCGCCGGTCAAGGCCGTGATGGCGGCCCGTGCACGCGCGCGATCGCTGATCGGGGCATCTGCGGCCCAACCCGCCAAGGTCTCCACCACTTGTATGTAATGGCTGCGCTGGCTGGCCGTGATCGTGTTCTCGTGGCGAAGGTACTGCACGCCGAACAGGCCCATGGACTGCGCTGCCTGGCGCACTGCGGTGGTCTGACCGGCCAGTTGCCGCTCGAAGCTGCGCTGCAGCTGCTGGCTGCCGTCCGGCGCCGACAACGCCTGCAACATAGGCAGCAACTGGTCATGCAACGGCAGCTCGGTCAGTGGCCAGCGGCTGTGCCCTTGGCCCCAGGCGTCCTGCAGGCGGCGGTACTGGGCCGGCGGCACGGACAGCCGCGCATAGGCCAACAGGTCGTTGGCGGCCACGGCGCGGGCCATCGCCTGCACGGCGGCAACCGGTTCGGCGGGCGGCTTCGCCGGATCCACCGCGTCGCGCCCGCAGGCGGCCAGCATGAGCAGCAGCACGGCTCCGCAAGCCCACGCCTGGCGCTGTGTACGCCGTTTCATGATCGACATGTTTGTTCGGACTCCCCAGACCGGCCTGCATCTTGACCGGTCATGCATGGCGGCAGCAAGACAGGCGCGAACGGCGCCGTCCTGGTCGTGAAAAACCATTGGATCACAAAGCGTGCCGGGGAGACGGGGTCCCGCACTGGCGGCGGCCTACGGTGGAAGCGGGTCACGGGGGTGACCCGGCATGGGCTGGCAACCGAATCGCGGGCTGCACGCACCGCATCACCGTCGCCGTTCGACTATCCAGGTGAAGTGGGTTGCCGGTCGCTGGCCACCTGCGCGGCGGCACAGTGATCCCGCCCTTCCCCGCGCTGATGGCAGCTGATTGCGTCGTGGATGCATCACGCGGGTACCCGTTGCACGCCGGGATGGATCTGCCGCTTTGACGTGTAGGGATGCGGCCGCGAGCACGAAGGAAGTGACCCCGTGCCCCCTTTGGCTGCCCTCTTTACGGCGGAATGGCGGCGTCGGCGTACCGCCGGCGTAACGGAGTGTTCTCATGCGCCTTATCCCTGCCTGCCTCCTGGCCAGCCTGCTTGCCGGCCCCGCCCTGGCGGCTTCCCCCGAACTGGCAAAGCCCGCGATCGTGGGGGGCGAAGACGTCGCCGATGGCCAATACCCGTTCCTGGCCAGCCTGCAGGTCGCCGGAACAAACGTCCCCCGTTATGGCCACATCTGCGGTGCCTCCCTGATCTCGGCCTCCTGGGCGCTGACCGCCGCCCATTGCGTGCGGGGCGCATCCGCCTCCCGCTTGTTCATCCGCACCGGGGAAACCGACCTGGAGGCCGGCACCGGAACCAATCATCCGGTGGCCGCCATCCACATCCATCCGGCATACACAGGCAGTACGAACGATGTTGCCCTCCTGAAACTGACACGGCCCGTCGAGGGCATCAAGCCAGTGCGTCTGCCGCGTGGCGAAGGCACGGGCTACGAAGTACCGGGGCGGCTGCTGACGGTTGCCGGCTGGGGTCGGCTGTCTTCGAACGGGAACTCGCCTTCCCGCATGCAGCACGTCGAGGTGCCCTTCATCGATACCCGCGCCTGCCAGGCGCTGTACAAAGGGCGGGCTCCGGTACACCTGGACAGAGAAATGTGCGCCAGCCGCGCGGGCAAGGACTCGTGCCAGGGCGACTCCGGCGGCCCGTTGTTCGTAAAGAGCGCCGATGGCAGCTGGTCCCAGTTGGGCGTGGTGAGCTGGGGTATCGGCTGTGCGCGCGGCGATTCGCCTGGTGTCTATGCACGACTGGCATCGGCTGACATCGATACCTTCATCCACTCGGTGTGGACGGGTGATTGACTGCTTTTTTCCACTCCTTACCGAGTATCCCCAGATGCGTGGCACCCCCCCTTGGTGGTAACGGCCCTGTGTCCGATGGCGCTTTTCTCAGCGTCGGCCGCGGCAGCGCATCGCATCATCGGCGATGACGCCTATAGGCGTCATCGCTTCATGGTCAGCATGCCGGTCTTCGCCGTCGGTGACCTGTACGGGCCGTTGACGGTGAACACGGGACGCACCGAGCGTCCCGCAGTGGTCAGCGCCGCAGCGCCGTACTGATTTCCCGCTGGATGCTGCGTGCCGCCGCCTGCGGATCCGCTGCCAGCCGGATCGGTCGCCCCACGACGATCGCATCGGCGCCGTCGTTGAAGGCCTGGGACACCCCGACGGTGCGCTTCTGGTCATCGCCTGCCGGTCCACCGGGACGAATGCCGGGGCAGACGATGGAGAACCCGGCACCGGTCGCTGCGCGGATCGGTGCGGCTTCCTGGCCCGACGCAATGACGCCATCGATGCCCGCGGCCTGGGCGGCCAGCGCGCGTTCCACGACCACATCCACCGGTTCGCGGTCGATGCCCATCTGCGCCAGGTCTTCCCGCCCCATCGAGGTCAGCACGGTCACCGCCAGCAGGCGCATGTCACCGCCCGCCACCGCGGCACAGGCTTCCATCATCACCGGATGCCAGCCATGGACGGTGCAATAGCTCACCGGCCACTGCGAAAGCCGCTTGATCACCGCCGCAGCGGTGGCGGGGATGTCGAAGAACTTCAGATCAACGAAGACCCGCTTGTCGCGACGGGCCAGTTCATCCAGCACCTGGAAGTACTCGCCCGACGCCAGCAGTTCCATGCCGATCTTGTAGAACCCCACGCTGTCGCCCAGGCGGTCCACCCAGTCCAGCGCCTGCACGCGGTCCGGCACGTCCAAGGCGAAGATCAGGCGTTCATCATCACGCAACGGCAGCGGGCCGCGGCTCATGGGGCGTAGTCCAGTGCGGCGCGCTTGGCGTCATGGCGCGCCTGGCGTGGCTGGCTGTAATCGTTGTTGAACTGCGCCGGCTCCCAGCCGCCGTACGTGGGGTTGGGCAGCATCCACCAGCGCTCACCGAACCAGTCGTGGTACTGGTCGAGCAGCGCGGCACGGCCTTGTGGGGTGTTGGCGGTGACTTCAACGAAATCGCCGAGCTGGTCGCCGAACTGCATCAGCACGCGGTACTGCTGGCCTGCCAGGCGGCGACGGCAGTTCTTCTCGCTGCCGGCCTGTTCGCAGCCCGGCACCACGGTGCCCAGGCCCAGGAACACGCTGTCATCCGCCACCGGCAGGCCGACGGCACGCAGATTGGCCAGGGTCGCGTCCTTCAGATGGACGGCGCGATTGGAGATGTAGACCAGAGTGACGCCTTTTTCTGTCGCGGCCTTGGCGAAGTCGACAACGCCCGGCACCGGCTTGGCCTTCTTTTCGGCCACCCACTGGTCCCACGTCATCTCGTCGTATTCCTTGCCATCGCGAACCAGCCGCGCCTGGTACGGCGAGTTGTCCAGGACCGTCTCATCCAGGTCCAGCACCACCGCCGGCTTGAGCCCCTTGGCCTCGTTACCGCGCTCTTCCGGCACCAGTGCGTCCCAATGCGCCTCCTTCAGCGCCGCATCCAGCCGATCGGCGGCGGCCCGGTAGGTCTGTTCGGCAGCGGCCTTGTACTCTTCCGACCGCTGCACCCACAGCACCGCGTTCAGGTTGTCGTTGGCACTGCTGTCCATGGCGGGCGACGCAGGCGTCACCGCCGCAGGCGCCACATCGGCAGCCGGCGCGTCGACGCGCTTGCAGGCAGACAGGCCCAGCGTCGACAGGGCGAGCAGGGACAGGGAGAGAGGGGCGATACGACGAGGCATTGGCTTCACCATGTACAGAACCGGCCCATTTTAACGGCAAAGATGTCAAAGGCAGGGGCTATGCTTGGTGGCTGTCCGCCTGACCAGTACGGAGCCTCCCATGACCGACGTCCTCGACACCCCCGCCCGCCCGCTGTTGGATGCTGCACAGGCGCGCCTGCTGGGCAGCCTGGTGGAAAAGGAGGCGACCACGCCGGATACCTACCCCTTGACGGTCAATGCGGCGCAGTCGGCGGCCAACCAGAAGACCGCGCGCGACCCGCTGATGAACCTGGATGCGGGCAATGTGCAGCACGCCTTGCGGGCGCTGGAGACGATGGGCCTGGCCCGCCAGCACTTCTCTTCCCGCGCCGACCGGTACGAACACCGTCTCCAGGCCGCGCTGGACCTGACCCGGCAGCAGACGGTGCTGTTGGCCTTGTTGCTGCTGCGTGGCCCACAGACCCTTGGCGAGCTGGTGACCCGTGCCGAACGCCTGCACCGGTTCGGCGACAGCGACGAAGCACGCCATGCGATCGAGCGCCTGCAACAGCGCGAACTGATCGTGGTGCTGCCGCGTGCGGCTGGCCAGCGCGAAGACCGTTACATGCACCTGCTGTGCGGTGAAGTGGACGGTGCGGCGCTGTCGGCGCGCTTCGCGGCCTCTGGCTCTGGCTCTGCAGCGGCGGCCAGCCATGATCCGGGTCTGGCAGAGCGCGTGGCGCAGCTGGAGGCGACCGTGGCCGACCTGCAGGCGCAGCTGGACGCACTGCGGTGACGCACTTCGGTGATGCACTTCGGTGATGCACTTCGGTAGAGCCGACTTCAGTCGGCTGCGTCAGACATTCCGCCGAGCGTGGCTTGGCGCTACCACGACACCGCGCACGTCACGTGCATCGGCACGGCGCAGCACCCGGCAGCCGGCCCTATCCGGCGATGTTGGCTGCGCCCGGGGTGGCGAACCAGGTCACCCACTCCTCGCTGCCGGGCAGCTGCAGCAGGCCGTGTTGCTGCATGCCCAGCCCGCGCAGGATCGCCGCCGAGGCCCGGTTGTCCGGGTCGGTGATGCCGTATAGATCCTGCAGGCCCAGCGCGCCGCGTGCATGGCTGAACACCGCGCGCGCCGCCTCGCCCGCGTAGCCTTGGCCCGCGTACTGCTGCAGCAGTGCATAGCCGATGTCCGGCCCCGGCAGGCCATCGCGGCGCACCAGCCCGGCATTGCCCAGCCAAGCGCCATCGGTGATCCGCTCCACCACGTACATGCCGAACCCGTGCAGCGCGTAGCTGGCCAGCACGCGCGTGGCAATGTAGTCACGTGCCTGCTCCTCGGTGCGCACGTCGCGGTCACCGATGAAACGCAGGAAGCCCGGATCGTTGAGCAGGGCCAGCGTATTCGCGGCATCCAGCGCTGGGCTGATCAGCCGCAGGCGGAGGCGTTCGGTCTCGATCTGCACAGTCATTCCACGCACGGGAGGATGGCCGATTGTGGCCATCACTGACTCAATCAAACAAGGCCTGGATGGCGGCCAGTCCCGCCGATGCCCGCTCTTTCTTGCGGGCCGCATCGGCGACCGGATCGGCCCCATCGCGCTGCAGCTCCTCGGCCGGCAGCTCGGCGAAGAAACGGCTCGGCTTCAAACGGACATGTTCACCGAACTTGCGGGTGAGCTTGCTGTGGCTCATCCACAGCTGCACCTTCGCGCGGGTGATGCCCACGTACAGCAGCCGCCGCTCTTCCTGCAGCGTGCCTTCATCCAGACTGACCTGGTGCGGCAGCACACCGTCCTCGCAGCCAACGATGAAAACGTAGGGGAATTCCAGCCCCTTGGACGCATGCAGGGTCATCATCCTGACCTGGTTGCCGCCGTCGTCCTTGTCGTTGCGCGACAGCAGCGCCAGCTGACCGGCCAGGTCGGCGGCGGTCGCGCCACGCGGGCCGCCCTCGAACCACTGCGCGAGTTCCTCGATGTTGTTGGCTCGGCGCTGGTAGGTGGCCTCTTCCTTGGCCTGCTGGCGCAGCTCGCTGAGCAGCCCGGATTCCTTGGCCACCTTGCGGATCATGTCGCCGGAGGAAATCTCACGGGTCTGCGCACGCAGGTCACGCAGGATGTCGGTGAACCGGGACAGGCTGTTGGCCGCGCGCGGTGTCAGCTGCTGCAGCGCGCCAAGCGCCTCGGCGGCCTGCGCCATCGGCATGTCTTTTTCCGAGGCCAGTTCGGCCAGCTTGGCCAACGTACCCGCACCGACATCGCGCTTGGGTGCCTGCACCGCGCGCATGAAGGCCGTATCGTCGTCCGGATTGACCAGCAGCCGCAGCCACGCCAGCGTGTCTTTGACTTCCTGACGTTCCAGGAACACCGTGCCGCCGGACAGGTGGTAAGGCACCCGCGCCAGCTGCATCGCCTTTTCCAGCGGGCGTGACTGGAAATTGCCGCGGAACAGGATGCAGAAGTCACTCCACGGCACCTGCCGCGCCTGCGCGATGTAGGCGATCTCCGCGGCGACTTTCTCGGCTTCGTGCTCGCTGTTGCGGCATTCCCACACGCGGATGCGCTCGCCGTCGGCCTGATCGCTCCACAGCTTCTTCAGGTGCTCATGCGGATTGTTGGCGATCAACGCATTGGCCGCGCGCAGCACCCGGTTGGAGCAGCGGTAGTTCTGCTCCAGCTTGATGATCTGCAGGGCCGGATAGTCGCGCCCCATCTGCTGCAGATTCTCCGGATTGGCGCCACGCCAAGCGTAGATCGACTGGTCATCGTCGCCCACGCAGGTGAAGTTGCCCTTCTCGCCGGCCAGCTGCTTCAACAGCCGGTACTGTGCATCGTTGGTGTCCTGGCACTCATCGACCAACAGGTAGCCGATGCGCTCGCGCCAGGCCACCGCGATGTCCGGGTTCTCCTCCAGCACCTGCACCGGCAGCCGGATCAGATCGTCGAAGTCGACCGCGTTGAAAGCGGTCAGCCGCAATTGGTAGCGCTCGTAAACGCTCGCGGCTTCTTTTTCGCGGTTGCTGCGCGCCTCGCGCATCGCCTGTTCCGGCGACATCCCGGCATTTTTGGCACGCGAGATCAGGTTCTTCACGTCGTCGATGTCATCCGGCTTGGCGCCGTACATCAGGTCTTTCACCTGTGCATTGCTGTCGTCGGCATCGAAGATCGAGAAGCCGCGCTTCAACCCCACCGCCGCGTGTTCGATCTGCAGGAACTTCAACCCCAGTGCGTGGAAGGTGCAGATGGTGACGTCCTCCGCATCCTGGTCGCGCAGGCGCTTGCCCACGCGCTCGCGCATTTCCTTGGCAGACTTGTTGGTGAAGGTGATCGCCGCGATCCGGCGTGCGGGGTAGCGCCCGCAGCCGATCAGGTGGGCGATCTTTTCCACGATCACACGGGTCTTGCCACTGCCGGCGCCGGCCAACACCAGCAACGGACCTTCGATGTGCAGCACCGCAGCGCTTTGGGGGGGATTGAGACCGTGCATGTGGTGCTGATTGTAGCGGCCAGACCCTGGGCTGCGGTGGGCCCACGCTGGCGGACAGGGGCGGAGCGACCACCTGAACAGATAGAATCTGCCAATGGCCAAGCTCTATTTCTATTATTCGGCGATGAACGCCGGCAAGACCACCACGCTGCTGCAGAGCGCGCACAACTACCGTGAGCGCGGTATGCGGGTGGCCATCCTTACCCCACGGCTGGATGACCGGGCCGGCAGCGGCGTGGTCGCCTCGCGCATCGGGCTGAAGGCCGACGGCGTCGCCTTCGAGCGCGACAGCGACCTGCAGCAGGTGATCCAGGCCGATCTGGATGCACACGGGAAGCTGGGCTGCGTGCTGGTGGACGAGGCGCAGTTCCTCACCCGCGCCCAGGTCTGGCAGCTGAGCGAGGTGGTGGACCAGCTGCGCATTCCGGTCCTCTGCTACGGCCTGCGCACGGACTTCCGCGGCGAGCTGTTCGAGGGCAGTCAGTACCTGCTGGCCTGGGCCGACGAGATGCAGGAGATCAAGACCATCTGCCATAGCGGCAAGAAGGCGACGATGACCGTGCGCGTGGACGAAAACGGCCATGCGCTGCATGACGGCCCGCAGGTGGAGATCGGGGGCAACGACCGCTACGTGTCGGTCAGCCGCGCCGAGTTCAAGAAGATCACCCGCGGCGAAGGCAAGATCGATCTGCTGTGAGGCCGCGCCGGTAGCGCGGTAGCGCCGAGCCATGCTCGGCGGATCCGTCCGACATCGTTACATCAAGGGGACAGGCCGCGCTTCGCGCTCGCCGAGCATGGCTCGGCGCTACCGGTTCCCCGTTTACCGGGCTCAGTACAAGGTGCGTTCGGGTGCACCGGCCGGTGGCGGGCTGTACTGGTACAGCCAGGTTTCGGTCAGCGTCTTGCCGCCGCTGCGCAGGAACAGCCGGATGTCGATCTGCGCGGTGCTGTCATCACCCGGCACCAGGTCGAACATCGCCCGGTAGCCATCGATCTCGCGCAACGGACGCGCGGAGACGATCTCGACCTTGCCGCGGCTGGTCTGCACCACCGCTTCCACCTCGCCTTTGTCGATCAGGCTGGCCAGCTCGCCGCCGGCGAAGTCGACGGCAAACCGCCACGAGAAATAATCGCGCTTCTTGCCGATGATGCCGCCCAGCCCGGTGCGCGTGGCCACGGTGTGTGCCAGCGGCGGACGCGCCGGCGGCTCGGCGCCCCAGTACAGGCGGTAACCGACCAGCAGCTCCTGCCCGGCCTGGGGCTTGGCCTTGGGATTCCAGAAGGCGACGATGTTGTCGAAGGTTTCGTCCACGGTGGGGATCTCCACCAGCTGCACCGAGCCTTCGCCCCACTCGCCCTTGGGCTCCACCCACAGGCAGGGGCGCTTCTCGTAGAACACGCCGTCATCCTGGTAATGGTCGAAGTTGCGGTCACGCTGCAGCAACCCGAAACCACGCGGATTGCGGTCTACGAACATGTTGAAACGCAGCTCGCGCGGGTTGACCAGCGGCCGCCAGATCCACTCGCCACTGCCGCTCCACATCGACAGCCCGTCGGTGTCATGGATTTCCGGACGCCAGTCCCACGCCATGCGGCGGTCGTTCTCGCCGACCTGGAACATGCTGGTGCAGGGGCCGATACCCAGCCGTTCAATGGCCTTGCGCGGGTACAGCGCGCTGTCGATATCCATCAACAGCACGTCGCCGTTGGTGATCGCGAAACGGTAGGCACCGGCGACGCTGGGCGAATCCAGCAGCGCGTACACCACGATGGTGTCCGAATCGTCCGCCGGGCGCTCGAGGTAGTACGCGATGAAGTCCGGGAATTCCTCCGGGCCACCGGTACCGGTATCAATCGCCAGGCCACGCGCGGACTGCCCGTACTGGCCTTCCTTGCCCACGGCGCGGAAGTAGCTGGCGCCGAGGAACGCGGCGAAGTCACGGTCGGTGTCCTTGCGCGTGTTGAGGCGGAATCCGGCAAAGCCGAGATCCGCCGGCAGCTGTCCGCCCTTGATCCCACTTTTGCCGTAATCGAACGCGGCGCCGTCGTAGGCCAGTTCCTGCGCCTTGCCATCGACCACGTCGAACATCCGCACCGGCGAGTGGAAGTACAGGCCCAGGTGGAAGAACTTCGCCTGGAAGCGGCCTGGCTCGTTGCCCCACAGCGCATGGTCCTGGCGGTAGCGGATCGACTGGTACTGGTCCCAGTCCAGGGCTTCAACCGGTCCGGGCAAAGTGCGCTTGTGGGTCTGGTAGGGGGCATTGGCCAGGGCACGCGCCTGACCCTTCAGGCTGGCGAAGTCGAACGGATGCGCCTCACCCAGCCGGCGCAGGCCGACCTGCCGGGTCCCCGCGGCGCCCACGTTCAGTGCCGGCAGACCGAAGGCGGCCAAGGCCAGGGAAGCATTGCGGAGGAAATCGCGTCGTTGCATTCGAGGCAGCCGGAGCTTGGAGGGATCGCGCATTATTCCAACAGATTCGTTAATTGGTAGCAGTCGGACGCGGTTGGTGTTCAGCTGGCCACGTCACGGCAGCCATCCGGGTATCCAATCGGCGTACGGCCTCGGACGGAATGCCGCGCTGGGCGATCAGCAGTTGCCGGGCCTCACGCCATGATCCCTTGGCCGCGCCCAGCTCTCCTGCCTCGTACTCGGCCTGCCCCAGGTCCAGCAATCCCTGCGCCAGCAGGGCGACATGGTCC
>Ga0247812_10000568_pt1 | contig 22694 bp, 20 predicted proteins | sample UWRJL149409B1_FD_178011 | JGI IMG/M metagenome (GOLD analysis project Ga0247812, IMG submission 178011) | Plant litter microbial communities from Arlington Agricultural Research Station in Wisconsin, United States - UWRJ-L149-409B-1 | ecosystem: Environmental > Terrestrial > Plant litter >...
TCTCAAGTGTTCTCGGTGACCTTTAAGAGCTTTTCCTTCGCGCCGCTCTCTCCAAAAAGAACCCCTTGTTATTTTGTAGTCCGATTGCGTACCATGTATTCAAGCCTCCTCGGCATAGATGGGGAAGGATAAATTCATCCCATGCAAATTCCGATTCGCTCATCAAGGATTGCAAAAATTGTACGGAAAGCAAAACCTAAACCAAAAGAACTCCTAAGAGCAAGGACAGACAAAGACAGGAAAGAAAGGAAGGGATGGTGTGTGATGACGGTAAATGGAATGCGGAATATGGTTACGAAGTCCGCTTCGGAGTTTAGGATTATTTGCTCCACTTTTTGGGGGTTGGTATGTGTCATGACACAAGGACTAGTCGTCTTTGCGGGCGTGCGCCTTTTGACGACATGTTATGTAAGGGGGAAAGGAATTTGGGAAAGGGAACTGAGGTGGGAAATTCCATAGAAAGTGTGCGGAAAGAATGTGTTGCTTAGTAAGCCTTTGGCAAAGATGAGTACTGGCGTTGTGAAGTTGTATATTTTTAAAGATGTGTCTTTTTCGTTAGGAGTATTGACATGCTTGGGTCCTAGTGACAGGTTGGCCAAGCCTTAGATGGACCAGGAATAAATGAATGAAGTCATTGTTGCTGACAGTATGGAACTCCGGAACACGGAGTTCAATTGTTTGGATGGGGATATATTTCATTAATTTCAAAGGGATTGGATATAAGTAGCAGCGCAAGCCTGTTTTGTTTAATATTTTTACGTCTGTTTGCTCAACTTTTTTCTCAAGATACAACACTCCTATACTCCTGACTTCCTCTGGTTGCTAAAATTTCTGACCGTTGTGGATGGAGTTGTAAATAACATCAAGATATCATCAGAATAAGGATTTCTGCTTATGTAGCAAGCATTCTGGTTCTTCGTTGGAATGGAGTAAGTGCACATACTAACCAACCACCTATTTCAATTTCAGGTAGGAAGACATTTAGACATGAAAAGCTTCAAAATTAGAAAATTAGCTCATAGATTTCTAATAAAGATTGGCTTGTCCCGTATCCTCAGAAGAGAGCCTTCCAATTCAGTTGGGTGACTACAAAATTTAGGGATTTGAAAGTGAAGACACAAAAACCAAATAAAGATCGCCTACTACTTCAAAACCTTTCAAAGCGTAGGCTGAACACTCCATGCGTATCGGGTTGTACATGACATACAAATGGGCTCAATGTGAATCATGCGATATTTTTTAATGAGATGTTCGATACGTAAGAGCAATTCAATCGGAAGACACCAGTCAATACCGGAAATGTACATTTTCCACTTTACTTATTGTTTCCCCCTGCTTTACACCTGTCCTCTATACTGGTTTAATGAGAAAGCCTCAATATGTTATATAACTTTACTAGAAATTTTCTAGCCTCTTGCCCTCATATTCCATCTTATAATTTCTTGTTAGAAACATGAAACAGAACAAGCCTTTCTTTATTTGCCAGTGAAATCTAGAAGCGGCCATTGCGAATCGTCTGCTTAGACCACTCAAGATCCAAAGTAATTAAATTCTAGTAATAAAAGGCTCATAGCAAGCCATACTTAACAGGGTATCTACAATTGTAGATTTTAGCTGAGTTTTACAGATGCAAGAGTTGTTTCCACTCAATACATACACCTACTTCCGGTTGTCTGCTCTTTCTTCATGTAGGCTAGCTTCGTCTGCATTAGCGTTGCTGCACTAGCAGATTCAAGGGCCGAAAATTATAGTCTAGAGTGAAACCAACTGCTACGGGAGTTTGTAACACTACGGAATTTGCGCACTTTTGGTCTTTCGAATGCGGTTCGTCAGGATATAAGCGAGGGACAATAAGGGGTTGCCAAGGGTTTCGTTTAAGAGTATAAATATATATCCGTTGTCTTTTTCGACAACTATCAAATACATGAGATAATGATCAAGTACTTGATTGATGCTAAAAATGGAGTATGTTCCGTGAGCCGAATAAAGTTAAGAAACGAGTTTGAAACACAAGTGCTTTGGGAGTGTGCTCTTATCAGTTTTTTGCTCTACGGAAAAGGCCCACGGTACGATTGAGCCAGTCTTAATCTACCAGTGTCTAATATGTATATTTGTTGTGGCCGAAGGCACCCTTAGCCCCGCACTAGTATTACAGTACATAGCACCGCGAGCTCCTCCTTAGACTATGCCGATACAAGAACCCTTCTTTACTCTCGAGGAACCTCCCCTCTTTTGTGATATAGGGTCCTTGACAATATTACAGGGCAGAACTATTATCTGAAGTTCTTCAGCTATCAAAACGATTTTCTTATGACTGTCATTATGAATGTGTTTGCCTTAATCATGCCCCTCTCTTACATGCCCGGGAAGCGCTGCAAATCGAGCAATACACACACTTAGTTCTCTTGATTAATGTAGAGCTGAATAAAAATGAGCTACCAAAAATATTTGTGTTAAAATTCTCGAAGTGATGCATCCTGAAGTCTCAAAATTACCTGATCATTCTACTAACATGAGCTCTCGATAGCCAAGAACAATACAACCGATGCCACAAAGTCTGTAGAGATGCTTGTAACATCGCGTAATCATTATTGAATATAAACTAACCTCAATTAATCTTTAGTACTTTTGGAGTTCTTAAGGAAGCGGTAATAACAATGGTACGGTGTCATCTTGGTGCTTGTCAAAGTCAATAAACTATATAGTGCATCTGCTGTAAATATATGGACATGGACAGGAGCTTTTCACACGGAGCAATTTCACGACTGTGGAATGTGTACTGTACAATATAGTCTATTAGTCTACAAAGTTATGAAGATCAATGGCTCCATTGCAATATTTTATTCAACAAACCTTCAAATCCTTGGATGAATCTCCTGGATCCCGGCCTTCTTAATATCAGATATTGTATTGCAAATCCTACACGGCTTCAAGCAATAAATTTTGCAGTGAAGCAATACCATGATAACTGTGGTATTGTCATCTAAGCAGGCTGTCTTGATTCGCTTTTCGCACCCTTCAGCTGGATTGTACATTAATTTTGAAAATGGTCAAGCACCGAAATTTCCAGGTATATTGCCTCACGTCTCTGCTTTTATGTACAATTATCCTGTAAGACACTGTTTGACGGCTATGAAACTATGTAGTTGATGCTCAACACTTCGCCTATCCCATTAATCTAGAATATCTAGCTGAAAACATAAGCCATATGCGGCTTGAAGCAGGGGTGTCGCTGTACGAGTCGATCGTACTGGCCTGGTTGAATGACACGACGGTAAGTTATAATGATGTGCAAACGTAGTTTTATTTGACGTCTATTTGTATTCCAATACTAATCCAGTAATAAGCATGTTATGGAGGCGAGGAGAAGTGATGCAAGGAGGAGTCGTGCAAATAGGTTTGGGGAACTGATACTGGAGATGGTGATTTTGGTAGTCATGGCTGATTTTTGAGCTACTTTGATGGTAACCACTGATTAGAACGATAGGTCAACAATATTTTTAGTTAACGTGCTTATCATCTTCATCCTGACAAGGATGATGCTTTATGATGCTTTGTGATGCTGCGATGACACGCCTCCCATCTCCTTTGAAGCCGGTGTCAGCAAAGCTACTTTTACACGACGTAAGGAGTCGCGAAAATTCAATATCAGGTGATACACATACATTTGCTAGCCCTAAAACTACAAAGTTTTCCGAGCAAATCGCCCGAGCGCAGGACCAAGCTCTTCGGCCGTTGCTTCATGTTTCTTGTTCCGTCTATCCATTTGCGCCTTCCTTATTTCTTCTATTTTCACACTCTTCTCATCAATGATATTTTTAGAGCCCTTCTTCCGGAGATGCTTTCGTAAGCTACTGTTCTTTCCACGGCCACGATTCTTCTCTATATGTGAAACATCTGAAGGATCTAATGGTCTAAGGCCACTAAGTTAGCATTCACCAAAACTTGACTATTGTGATGTTATCAAGGGACAATACAACTTACTTCTTATCTAAGTCCTTCTCTGCTTTCCTCTGCTCTGCAGATGCAAGATCCAGGTTCCCGATGTACTCAGGATTCAGCGATATCATTTCAGGCTGGAGCTTATTGAGAAGCGATTTGACCTGACCCTCTTGACGTTGCTTCTTGTTCTCATAAGGATTGACCTCAAGAGCATCAAAATTAGGTTCCCCGGCACCAGGAACTACAGCATGGTTAAAGCCTGTATCGTGGGAAACACCCAGGATATCCTCAAACGGACACCACCGTACACGTTCTATCCGTTTTCCCTCCCCTCCCCAGGACATATATGGGCGTTGTATCTTTTCTTGCTCTAAAGATGATTTGGAAAACAATCCTCGCCATACTGAGACCTTGGTACCCCATCCAACAGCTGTCAGACCCCGATCGGAAATAGTGACAGAAGATGCTGGCTGATGAGTGAAGTAACTATTCACTTCTTTGAACATTCGTATGTCCCATACTGACATCTTCAGATCCTGACCAGTAGAAACCATGTAACGACCTTCTCGATCGACTGCCAGAGATCTCACTGGGCCACGATGTGCAAGAAGTTTCACCAGGGGCGTGGTGGAGTTGGGGGACCACAGCGTGACGGTACCATTTTGATGGCCCATGTGAAGAATCTACATAAAGTGCAGTTAGTATGGTGGTGATATGGTCAATATTCAACGGCTCATTGATTCAAGCGGTCTCCGTACGAATGAGAATACATACGGCGTTGTGAGGGTTCTGGGTAAGTGAGGTAGGTGATCCAAGTTTCGTAGGCATCTCCATAACCTGGAAAATGATTAGCAACAATCTCGGTCACAATATTCTTTAAATAGTGACAGCTTTAATGAGAGGAGTCGAAGGAATGAGATGCAGCTTCCAAAAGCAACGGAGCATTGTAGAACTAAAGCAGTCTACCATCCATAGTGGAGGCAGTTTGTCAAGTACTGAGACAAAAATATAGAATTAACTTACCATTTGACCAGTTGATACGTCTTGATACTTTAAATACCCAGCGTTTCCCTAAAGTTGATTGTTAGAAGACGATGCTAAGCTGCAAGTTTCGGGTGAGGCACTTACTACGGTCGCTAAAAGAAAATGGTATGGAAGATATTCCATATTGGTGACCTCTATATGCTTTTTCAAACAATGTATCTCCTTTCCTGCATGATCGTAGATGTAGACGTATTTCTTCTGTGCCACTGCGAACATGCTGTTCGCTATCCATCGTGCGTCCCTCACAGTTTCTCCCAGTTGTATTTCGCAACCCAACTTTCCATCTCTCCAATCCATGGTAGCAACATGGCCTTTTCTTCCAGCAACTAACAGCTCACGTCCGTTTCTTGAATATTCCGTAAAATAAGGGCCATTCTGCATCTCAAGTTTGAATTTGCCATACCGCTCCGTTTGCACCGCTACTGACTTTAGGATCTCATTCTGGGTGACCTATAATAATGCATGTCAGAATTCATTGCTATAGAGTTGAGCGACAGCCTAATTGCTCTTTACCTTATACGTCTTCTCTAGTGAGCTTTCCGGTTCCAAAAATCCTTCGTCATGTTCTAACAAAATCGCCGAGTCTTTCGCTTTCAATGCTTGATCGGTGTCTTTCTTTTGCATAGACTTCAGCTTGCTCCGCAACTTTTTGTCCCGAACCCCCTTTCCTGCGCCATTGCCATTTTTAACAAGAGGTCCTGTCCTGGATATCATCCCGTTTCCAGTGGAGTCGACCATTTCGAGATTATGCGTGTCGAAGAAGTCAGTTGTGGGGTTATTCGTCGCAAGAAAAAGTGACAAGGCCCAACCAAGGCTGAACATTTGAACTTTTTGATGCCAAGCCTTGCGGCTACAGTACGATAAGACCGATAGGCTTCGGCTCACCCAAAAAAAATCTTGACCCCACCTCTTGATTTTCTGAATTGTATTTCGAATAATCCAAATTTTTTAACAACTTCAAACTGGATTCTCTACCATTTCGATTCAAAGCCGGCAGCAGTGGCAATAGCAATATGCCTTCGAGCGTCGCGTCTCACTCGCACAGGAGCACAACAAAGGCTACTCAAAAGGCTTTCAAGTCGAGAAAGGCAACCAAAGGCTCACTTAAGGAACTGACGAAGGGTTTGACTTCCTTTTAATGATCTCGAGAAAAACAATGCTAATTAAAGTTCAGGCAAGGTTGCAGATTTAAGTCACCGTAAATCCCCTCACCAGCAGCTTATGTCCAAGTTCGATCGCCGAAATCAAGCCAGACAAAAGCAGCAGACAAAACACAAGGAGCATTTAAGGGAGGCGAATGTCTTTGCTGGCCGAGATGGAGCACCGAGAATAGTCGCCGTCATTCCACTATGTGAGGATGGGAACGCTTCTATCGCAATTCGAAGCCTCAGCCAGAGTCTAGATATCGAGGTGGAAGTTCCTGAAGAAGGCTCGATTAGAACCGACATCGATCGATTTAAGCAAAAGGTTCAGTACATTGCGCTAAAACGAGACTTGATATCATGTTTGGATGCGGGACGAATTGCAGATTTTGTGATTTTTATATTATCGCCGGACCAAGAAGTAGATGCCTTAGGAGAACTTATAATTCGAAGTGTGGAAAGCCAAGGACTTTCAACACTTTTGACAGTTGTTCAAGGACTGGAGAAAATAGAACCTGCGAAAAGGAGGCCTCAAGTTCTCTCGTCACTAAAGTCCTACATTACTCATTTCCACCCAGAACAAGAGAAAGTTCACAACCTCGACTCAAGACAAGAGTGCGCAAATCTCATGCGATCCCTATGTACAACAAGTCCGAAAGGAGTGCGGTGGAGAGAGGACAGAAGCTGGATGCTAGTCGACGAATTGCAGTGGCCTGAGAATGATGACGGGAATGTCATACTAACCGGTGTTGTTAGAGGCAGAGGCTTGAAAGCAGATAGGCTGCTTCAAGTTGGCGATTGGGGTGATTTTCAGATTGAGAAAATCACCGCGGCTCCGTTGGCATCTAAGAAACGAAAGACTGAAGATATGGTTATTGAGGAAGGAGAAAACATTCTAGAAATCCCAACAGCTGAACAGGATGATCTAGCAGACCTAGCTCCTGAAGAAGTCATGATGGACCATGATAACGATGCCGCTATGTCGATGGCTACGACCCAGACTCGCGGTGTACTTTTGGATGACCATCATTATTTCTCAGATGACGAAACCCACCTCCCAGCGGTACCCAAGCGTTTACCAAAAGGAACCTCGTCATACCAGGCTGCATGGTATTTGGGCGATACCTTCTCCGACTCAGGATCAGATATGGAGGACGTGGATGAGCAGGGTGATTTATCAATGGACCCACCTGCTCTCCCCCAGGATGGTGTCGAAGGATTCGCACCTAGAGAGCCAACAGAATTCGCAGCAACTGAATACGCAAAATCTGAAATGTTTTTGGACCCCAACCCAGAGGATGAAGCCGAGGCGGAACAGCTGGCGGCATTTAGAGGACGAAAGGGTGACGAGGCGGAAGATGATCGTGAATTCCCAGATGAGATTGAACTACAACCTCAAGTTTTAGCTCGCGAACGATTGCAACGATACCGAGGGCTGAAGAGTCTTCGCACAAGCCACTGGGAGGAGGCTGAGGATAGAGCTCATGAACCTGAAGATTGGAGACGTCTGCTTCAAGTGCCAGAATACAAGTCAGCTAGGGCCCAAGTATCTCGCGAGACCTTAGTTGGAGGAGTTGCCCCTGGGACTCGTGTTAACATTCACCTTCGAAACGTCTCCAAAACTCTCCAAAACTCGTTCAACCCATCACGCCCGCTCACTATATTTTCTTTGCTGCGTCACGAGCATAAGCGTGCGGCTGTAAATTTCAATTTCACACTGAGCTCAGAATACGGCAAACCAATAAAGTCAAAGGAGGAGTTGATCATGCAGTGCGGGCCCCGTCGGTTCGTTATTCACCCCTTGTTCTCACAAGGTGGTAACACTTCAAACGATGTTCATAAATTTGATCGGTTCTTACACCCTGGCACAAATGCAGTTGCCACGTTTGTTGCGCCACTTACTTGGGGTTCCGTTCCTACACTTTTCTTCAAGCGCAATGAAGATTCCAATAGTGATTTACCTCTCACCCTCCTGGGAACAGGAACTTCTCTTCCTCCATCATCCAGCCGTGTTATTGCTAAACGCATTATCATTACCGGGCACCCTTACAAGATCCATAAAAAGCTTGTCACAATCCGTTACATGTTTTTCAACCGAGAAGATGTGGAATGGTTTAAGGCATTGCAGTTGTGGACCAAAAGAGGAAGAAGTGGCTTTATCAAAGAGAGCTTGGGTACCCATGGATACTTGAAGGCTACATTCGATGGTAAGATCAATCCACAAGACTCCGTGGGTGTCAGTCTGTATAAAAGGATGTGGCCGAGACAAGCTATTGCGTGGAACCCCTCTCCATCAACCTTAGGAGAGGTCAAGGATGTCGATATGGGTGACATTGCTTAATCCTATGAAGAGACTTATGACGTTGATGTTGATGTTCAGGGGGCCGGCAAAAAGGAGTCTGGCGCTTTACTTTAAAATTACGAGTCACTTGTCTCGTCGATTTGCCCATATCTAGATTCAATTCATAGCTGTTGTTTTACAATAGAAAATAAAACTATTTAGGATCTACCTAACAAACGAGGCATCTAAATTTGTGTGAGCCTGAGGTCGGGAAAGAACCTACCTCAAGTAAGAGAGCTGGATGCCTATTTCTTATTTACCAAACCTCGTTACATTACTGTAGCTTGATAGATAACGTATGAAAACCAGCCTGAAGCGTTCCCTCAACTCAGTAGCCTTCAAACTAAATTTTCATAGAAAATCCTGTTGATCAAAGTTTTTGGTAACTTAGCGGTTTGAACTCATTTTCTTTTGTTGCACGTCGCACTTTTAAACGCCATGAAAGCAAGGCATCACCGCATCCATCTAATTTGAACGGTATGTATGTAACCTGAGGCAGTGACCGATATTGATCTGCTCTGGAACATGTCTCCTGTTGTTCGTAGAATAATTTAACCAGATATAACATCCTTTTTTCTCCTTTTGATAAGCCGGAGAGAAAGACGAGGTCCTATAAGTGAAGTTTTCATAATCCATATGACACTAGAACATTGGCAATGCACACGGAATCGTCAGCCTATTGTGGCTTCTAAAGCAACTAGCAGAGATATTGCTCTTTAAAATTTCTATATTATTTTGAAATCTAGACTAGCAACAGTCTTTCAATAAATATACTAGAACCCTGGATTTATCAGTCAGTGCCGGGGTCAATTTAAGTCTGCAAGCTTCCATAAGTTCTCCTAAACAGTCCGAAACATTTATACAGTTACCAGAAATGTGGATTACAATGACAAAACAACCCAATCTCTGTCCCCTTCAGTAGCGACAAGGTGTGTCAGCCACCTTTTGAGCGTATTAGTGTGGTCTCTTAACGGTGTGGCCCGTTACCAGTTCTAGTGATCAACGGGGAAGTTCAAAAGTGACGTCGCTGGCGGCGCGCCTTGACAACCAAAATGAAAAACCTTAAAATCTACGCGAGCTCTCAGGTTACAGGATTCGCGTCCAAAAATAAAACACATCTCGACACCGTCCATATCTTTCACCTAACTCAACAAAAGTAAAAGAACCGCAAAAATGGCAGACCGACCACCCCCTTCCGCCATGGCCATGGTAATTGGTACTTCAATCATTGCTTGTCTCAGCGGCTATATGTTTGGTATAGCCTCCTCTCTCGGATTCTTCCCTATCCCGTTTATGCCCAGGGCACCACGAGAGCGCGGCATCTCGAACTATGACGATGAAGAGGAGAGCGATGGGACGGATATCGACGAGGGAGTTTTGGATCATGCGCCGAATTGGGCGAATGGGTTAGAAGCGGATAAGAGGGATGGGTTACGGAACACGGAGAAGCCAAAACCAGCAGCAAAGGAGATTGCGCAAAAGATGCCTTCGGGGGATCCTAACGAGGAATGTAAAATGGTGCTTGTAGTAAGGACGGATTTGGGAATGACTAAGGGTATGTTCTAGTTCGGATGCTATGGGCGCAAGAACTAATTAGTGGTGTTAGGCAAAATCGCAGCGCAGTGTGGACACGCTACGCTGGCATGCTATAAGCATTTCCTCAAGAATGATCCAAAATCTAGTATCCTTCGCCGGTGGGAGAGAACAGGACAAGCAAAAATCGCATTACAAGTTAAGAGTGAAGATGAGATGGAGGTCTTGCAAGCGACAGCTATCAGCCTTGGTGTTGTTGCTGAGGTTATACAGGATGCCGGAAGGACGCAGATTGCTTCTGGTAGTCACACGGTTTTAGGCATTGGTCCTGCTCCGAAGAGCGTTATTGATAAAATTACTGGAACACTGAAGCTGCTGTAATTACGGGGTGTGGCAGGCGAAAGCTGCATTGCTGGCGTCAGTATAAGGTGCATTGGCGTATTTATCAAAATATATCCTGGGAAGGGAATTATTACAACTCTATCTGATATCCAATCTATTCAAGAGCACAATTGAGGCCATTTAATGCTCCACTGGGGGTAATCCATTGAAATCTTCGGTATTAACGAAAGCCAAGTATGGGACTGATATCATTTGATCTTAGTGGGATCTGCCACTTTGAAAAGAGTCTCACGGCTTCTCCTACATGCTCAAAATTGTCTAATTCAACTCATCCAGACCAGCGGTAGGCTTTGGCCCCCCTCTCCCCTTGCTTGTGGCTTCAGCACCACTGGCTTTCCATGCGCTCACAATCAAGCCCACAATATGATCTACTCCCACCCCCTTCTTAACTTGTGCAAAGATAGTAGGCCCACCTTCTCGCATTTTTCTAGCATCTCGCTCCATAACATCCAAATCCGCCCCTATAAGCTCAGCCAAATCGGTTTTATTAACAATCAGTAAATCACTTTGCGTGATTCCAGGCCCTCCCTTCCTAGGTATCTTATCTCCACCACTGACGTCGATTACGTATATTATAAAGTCCGCCAATTCTCTCGAGTAATTTGCAGCCAGATTGTCACCGCCGGACTCGATCAACAGAATATCCGATTGGAAGTCTCGGTGCAAGTCTTCTAGAGCGGCAAGATTGGCAGATATATCTTCACGAACAGCAGCATGGGGGCATCCTCCCGTTTCGATTGCACGAATGCGGGACGCTGGAAGAGCTTTATGCTTCGTAAGAAACTCGGCATCCTCTCGCGTAAAGATGTCGTTTGTTACTGCCGCAATAGAGAATTGTTCTCGTAATGCGAGGCATAGAGCTAGCATCAGTGCTGTCTTTCCAGATCCTACAGGTCTGCACACAGTTAGTGACTCGTCTTTACGAGAGCAGTTCAAATCGTCCACAGGTTTGGGGGTTCCACCTCAAATGGACATCAGACCTGAAAAGATACTCACCCACCAATCCCAATCGTGAAAGCTCTCTCACTCCAGTCTCTACCCTCTATAATTGGCATCTCTCTTCCCATATAGCTTCCTGGCCCGTCTAGTATCTCATGTGTGTGTCCATGATCGATCGCAGCTTGATCATGAGAATGCGAGTGGGCCTGGTCATGAGAATGATCGTGAGGCATTTTCCTGCTGTATTGGAGGATGAAGGTAGGCTCTTTAGTGGAAGGTGTGAAAGAGAGTGGTTGTCTAAAGCAGGTGGGGGTTGACCTCAATACCCCGCAATCACGTGTATGGGAGAAAACTTATGGAGGAAGAAAGATTGAGTTATTGTTTCTTTTATATATGTCTATGTAACTGGAGGGGCCGGGAACCAGTGCAATCGGAAACCTAAGCCATTAATGATCTGGGTGGAAGCTATACTATCGGCCGAGGTTAGGTCAGCAGCTACCTATAACCCCACATGACAACACTTTCATAATGGCATCAAAAGTATTGAGAGCTTAACTCGAGAATCGACATGCTACATGGCGCTTGTACTTTGTCATGCAGACCAATTTCAATTCCCCGAAAACTTCTAATTTCGGAATCTTAACTTACCTTTTTGTTGGATCACTTTGAATACGAGGCACCACTACGCTCATATAACGCAAGTGATCATTGTATTCGGTGGTGATGGATGATTTTATTAAGACTAAGTACCAACGTGTCAGGATTACGTTTACCCGGCTTACAATAGCGAGCTAGCTTAAACTAATCTGATTTAAAGGCGGTGGGCCATGATAGTACCTCGAATACCAACAATAACCTCATACAATGCGTAGTTTGCGACCTAAACCACTATGACTAGTTAGTTGTATGTATAAGACTTATACAATAATGTGAGCAGAAACATCTAATAATCAAAAAAAAAATGGCAGGTGCCTCAGGATTAGAAGGACATTCTCAATCTAAAACTTCATCAAGGAAGCTGCTGTTTAGCTATATGATAAAAGTCCCTGAAAGGTAAGAAATGATCTAAGCATTCTCTTAAGGTTTATCTTGATCTATTTCGTTGCAAATAAAGATGCTAGCATATTCTCTTAGGAAAAAGATATAAGCTAGAGTTCCACGATATACAAAGTTGCCATCCCGGCAATTAATAAGGGCGACAGTGAAGAGCAAGCATATAAGGTTTGCGACAGCTGCTGTATTGCCTGGGTGGGAATAGCGTCTTCTTTTGTTTGCTCGAGCAGCGCCATAATGTAAGAACTAGAAGAATATAAAGAAAAAATTGCCGACCGGTTTTGCTTAAAATTTATATTTTGGAGAGGAGCAATAGCTCCAAGCCCCCTTTTAAAAGGATGTTCCAACATATCCATTAAAATTTTGTAGCGAGCCTTGGCTGACTATTGGACTAGCCTAATAAAGCTTTAAATAGCCCCAGTGACTGTAACATTTTATCAACCTCTCAACGCTAAACCTATCCAGACTCCGGTGTGAAGCTGTAAAAAACTCAGCTATCTTCAAGATAATAGCCCATTTGATTGATCTTAATAAAGATACAGCCGCCTATCCAACTTCCTGAGCATTTAATTTATAATTCGTCATGAACCCTCACGTGCCAACTCCAGTGCGCAGCTGGGTTCTTCAATAATATCTTCATTTCTTCAGCGTACTCATCGGAGCCACTACTCACCATACCCACTTCCAATGCAACTTTGGCATGCCGCTGAGCAGCTTCCGTGTCTCCAACGGCATTATATGCCAGCGCTGCAACTTTGTGTCCAGTTGCCTTGGCTGCGTAGAGATTTTCCTCTTCATAGAGCCGAATTAACTCTTCAGCCATCGTCGTGGTTGCTACAGACCCTGGATCAAAGTCTGAAAGAATCGTCTGAAGTTCGAGAATTCTCTCAAGACGTTTATCAGAGGCCTCGATCTCAAGTGGAGTGCCAGAACAGTGGCGACAAGTGCATTTAAAGCCCCACACCGCATGCAATGCTTCCTGCCGCTCGCGCCAGGACGCCAAAATGTTATTATCTGCTTCCATGTCAGAAGTTTTCTCTTCCTTGGGGAAGATGTGTTACAAGGAATTGTGATTTCCTCTCCGATTTCAATGGTTCGTGCTACTGTTGTAGTATGCACTAGAGTCTTAGGATCATCATAGTACATGGCACTATTTTAAAGTCAGTCAAAGTATTTCTGACAGGAGTAGGGTTGTTACTTGGGACGGCAATCATGGTTTATAAGCTATAGTGTGTTAACAAGAGACCTAGTAAGAAAACGGCATACATACAGCTGTCTCAGGATACACCAAAAAGTGTGATGCGCCGAACATTTCAGCACCAAAGGAGTTTTTGTTTACTCTCTCCATTATTGGATCACCTGAGCCACCCACGGTATTGAGGTAGAGTTTTTGGCTTGGTTCTGGAAGTTGCATAAAAGCGGTATGTAGATAGATGTAACCCAGCTCAGAGTCGGGGGCTAACGCATCAGTGTGATAGACACCCAGAGGGAGCTCTGAGATTATAGTGTCCCCTCGTTGAAGTTGCCTAGTTGCAAATAGACCATTGCCGCGGCCTTGGATATTTTGAACCTCCCATGGCGGGTTTTCAGGCGGGTTGATGTTCTTGTGCACATCAATGTCCGTGAAGGCAGGAAGGCGCTTTATCTTCTCAATTATAGCTGGGGTTGTAAAGAATGAAATGCCCCGCCCACTTGCAAACTCGTTGCTTGTGTATACACAATAGTCTGTTTTTGAATCATTTTTTGGTATACATTTGACGGGCTCGGACCACTTAAAGTGGTCTTCAGAGACATTGGCCTTCGTGAGGCAAATTAGGGGAATTGTAGCTGCAATCAAGGAAATCAACATAGTGGTTGTAAAATAGGACGTGATGCTTTTAAAGGAGAAGAAAAAACGTGTACGAATACACTCCTGATATATTTTCTATGCCGTCCCTAGTATCCAAGGCGTTTCATCAAAACCCCTGGTTTCAGATTTGCAGATAGAGAACAAAAAAAAATGCACTTGAGCCAAACGTGTATTTACATATGTGTAAATGCTATATGATGAATTAAAGGGCGAGTTATACAGTGATATATCAAGCAAAATAGATCGCAATGTATGCCACTTGTTGTTTTGAGGAATAGGTTCCTCACTTTGCCAATTTGATGGCCATGGGGAATGGTGGCTGACTTTGTGGCTGAATCTACCCTTAGTATCACATGACTTCACATCACGTGAAGCAAGATTTGACTAGCGCACAGAAATCAAAGCCTGTTTCGGGTAAGCTTATTTCCAACGGATATGACAGGAAGAGGCTTCTCGAGGCAGCCTTCACTCACTTAGCCTCGGAATTAGAGGTGAGCTATTTAGCCCATCTTTCGATTTTACGTGCCATTATCAATTTGTGGGTAAGGGATAGTTTACTGAGTGAATCCTAGGTAGGCTAATGATCGTCCATTCGTTACACACGTAGATTATGAATGTAACCTTAGATATAGTTAAGCGGCTCAATCATATATTATATTACAGGATTAGAATTAGCGAAGCTTTAGTGGGACGGTTATATCTCCTCCACTGCAAAAATAGTTGGCTAGAATCGTGGGTATGAGTCTGCAGCTCTACTTTCTCTGGATGGTTTCGAATATACTTTGGCCGAATAAATATAAATGTCACAAATATATATATCTCCATCATACGCTGTCTTACATGGCTCTTGATATTACCCAAACATCCTTAATAGCACAGCTGTACTAGTTCAGGGGTACACTTTTCATAACAAATTATATCTTTCTACCAAGTCAACATTAATATTTGATTATCCATAATCAATAAAATACTTCCAGACCATAATATACTACATCATTAATGGGTTTTCTCCAAGATCTGAGAACCTCGCACCAGCTCTAGCCCAATATCACCAATTACTATAAAGATACTGTTGTGTGTGGCACTTGCCTTAGCGAAACCGCAGACACAACATAGAATATTAAAATGAAGTGGCACATGGAAATTGTTACTATGTTTGCACCCTGCACCCTATCAGGATATTCAGAGGCAGTGAGATGATCCAAATCGCAACCTTTATTTCAATGACAGGTCAATCTTAGAATTCTTACAAGCTTGAATCATGAAAAAGACTTAAGCATCCAGAGCATATGAGTTGTACCAAATCTACTAGGTGGATCATTTGATGTGACATAGTGTTGCAGACCAAAGATCAATATAGTCCCCCCACCTGTAGCCAACCTTTGCGACAGAAATTTCTTAGATTGTAAGATATTCAAGAAAAGGGGTTATTTTATAACCCTTGCGACGAGTCTGGCCGCAATAACTCTAGAATGAGTGGTACTTTTGAAAAGCCAGCTGCCATCTCTGTTCTAGGATTCTAGAAGCAAAGTCACGCTGTTGATGAATATTTTGTCGTCTCGGAGTTTAAACAATGTTCTTGGGAGGATTAGTTAATGATATCAATGCAGTGCAGGGAACCTTGGTGATATTTGCTGGGTTATTATCGCTTTGGTAAGTATCAAGTGAGTTAGTGCGTGAGTAGTCAATGTGTAGCAATCGTTCGTAATGCAGCACTGCTATTGTGTGCAGCCTCAAGATTGGTGTTTAATTTCATAGCCAGTTTGAGGTACCAAATATCTCAGGTAAGCTTGTATTGTCTTAAAGAATGGGACTACCTGTGTGTCTGTGTGAGTCTGCAGTGTTACGTATTACCTATATTATCACGAGATTCAACTACGCCACTATGTTAAGACTCATAGTATCAGCTTGTGTTACGTGCTAACCTAACCAGTTTAGGCTGTTCGAATATTGTGCTATTTATGCATAAGATCTGGCTCGTGAGACAAATACTCATCCTTCTTAGATTGCAATGAGATCGGCGGACGCCTCCCGGTTGGTGTCATACACAATTCTTCTATTGAATCTGTGAAAGATTCAGAGTACAAACAAGTGTATATTAAATAGCCAAACCAACCACAATAATCAAAGAACTTGGATCCCGAACTTACTGCCCATATATTTCCCTAGTGGCGATTTCAAGTTTCGCTTCACTTTTTGCGACTCCCAAGAGAAACATATTTGATTCATAATTTCATGGCTTCAATTTCCAAGGTCTCCACGACTGTAGTGGTCAATGGAGAGAAAACAATTTCTGGATATCCTGAGAATCCTCTATACGAGAAGCTTGGAGGACAACTAACGAACTACAATGGCATACCTCCTCAATCCCGGCCACTTTTACTTCATAAAATCTTTGAACTTCAGGTGGAAAAGACACCAACTCACGCAGCTCTTCAATGGGAAGACGATGTGGTAATGACCTACGATAAACTCAACAAAGCATCGAATCAATTGGCCCGCTATTTGGTAAGCTATTTCGCAGATTTCAGTAGAAGTTGAGCATGTCAATGCATGTCTGTATTCTGCTAGTTTCTTATCATGATTATTTAGAGAGCTAACCCTCGCAATTTCCAGGAATCTCAGTTTCCAGCTCACTCATCCGTTGCTATATACATGGAAAAGTCGGAGCTCCTCATTGTCACTGTTCTGGCAGTGCTGAAGGCAAATATGATATCAGTGCCACTTGACATTGCTTCTCCCGCTTCTCGACTAGAACATATTCTTAAATTATGCAGCTGTCACGCCATTCTCACAGTAACACAATCAGAGCAGTCTATTTATGAATTAGCACGAATAGTTCGAATTGATATTCTTGTGGCTAGTCCAGAACTTCAAAGACTCTCTGGCGATAATATTGATAATGCTAGTTTTACTACTGAACATCAAATCTGTCACATATTATTCACCTCTGGCTCGACTGGATTGAGTAAGGGCGTCAAAACTTTACACAGTGCTGTTGCTCACAATACCTTGGCTTTCGCTGGGGTATTCAAACTTGATCATAATACAAGGGCACTCCAGTTTGCAGCTCCAACCTTTGCTATTTTCGTTCTGGATACCTTCCAAACGCTTTTTTCTGGAGGATGTTTGATATTAGCAACTAGAGCAACTATCATGGCGGATATTACCACCTTCATACGCAACTCGGAAATTACATTCTGTTGGCTCACTCCTACCGTATCTCGTTTGATTGACCCAACTCAAGTACCTAGCCTGAAAATACTTCTCAGTTCTGGGGAAAACTTGCCGGTTGAGGTGGCAGAAAGGTGGAAGCAGCAAACATCTTGCTCACTCTGGAATACATTGGGATCTACTGAAACTTTAGCATATACGGTCCACAACTTGAGTGAATCATCTACAAGCTCATCCCATGTTGGTCAGGCAATTCCTGGGATGAAGGTCATTTTATTAGAGCAAGGATCTTGTGACGAAGTTGAGGAAGGTCGACAGGGGGAGATATGTGTTGCTGGTCCGCAATTACTTCAGGGATATCTAGGCAGTAGTGATCCTCAATCGCGGAATATTTACATAGGAGGAACTAGGTTCTTCCGAACTGGTGATCTTGGAATTGTTGAAAAAGTCGCCTGCGGCAGGACCTCGATCCGATACATAGGTCGTGATGACAGCCAGGTGAAGATCAATGGAGTTCGTATTGATCTAGGTGCCGTTGAGACATCTATAACAGGCTGCCCACTTGTTAGTCAAGGTGTTGCACTTGTACCTCGCGCTGGCAATATTACTGGCCAATTGACGGCTATAATTGCACTTAATCCTTCTTGTAACGGTTTGGCTTTGTCAACTAGGCCGTCTCACCAAAGCTCGCACTCCATCACCGCCCTGGAATCATCATTCATGCTTATTTCTCAACTTGGTCAAGTCAAAGACTACGTTCATAAAGCGCTGCCCGTTTATGCTGTCCCAAGGCATTGGTGGATTGTTGCGACCTTACCTATGACCACCAATGGTAAAATTGATCGTTTCAACCTTCGACTTTGGCTCGAACGAATGGATCGATCTGAGTATCTGACTCATATTGGATCTTGGACAAAAACAGAAGACATCTTCGCCCTAGAAGCCCTTGAAACAAAACTAAAGAGCCTCTGGGTGGAGGTCCTTGAATTACCTGAGTTAGTACTGCGGCATGACGCCTCTTTCTTCGAATATGGAGCCGACTCCCTCACAGTCACTCGACTAGTGTCTAAGGCGCGTGAGGTTGAGCTGAGCATCACCTACGAACAAGTTTTTATCCACAAAACTATCAGAAATCTGGCGAATTCGATGATCTCTCATTCGCTTGGGGTACCTAAGACAAGCTCTCAGGTCTTCTCTTCAACAATTAATCGAGGAAAAAGCAGACTCCAAAATGATACTCAGCTTCAGTCTCTCCCCCCGTTTTCTCTGTTGGGTACTGATGACGTTTCAGCCATACTTTCTAGCCAAAACGATATTGAAGACATCGTACCTGCTTCCGAACTTCAGTTGGACTACATTCTCTCCTCCCGAAAGCTTGGTCACCCTGTGTTTGTGTGGTTCTTCATCAAGCTGGACAAGACTTCTTCAATTACCCGTTTGTTAGCCGCTAGCAAAGTTGTTACACAAAAACATTCGATTCTTCGGACGGAGTTCGATATTATTAGTGGAAAATGTTACCAGGTTATCAAGAAACATAATATTGATTTCAAGATTAGAGGTTGCACGAGTGACTACGACCAGATATGCTCAGTAATTGATCGAGAAATGGCTATTCCATCCCCTTTTGGAAAAAGACTTGCCCGGTTCCGTCTCTTTGTCAGTGATACCGGCACACAAAACCTCGGGATTGGGCTGTGCCATTCCCTATTCGATGGATTTTCGATGCCACTAATCTACCGCGACCTCGAGGCAGCGTATTCTGGAACGCTTGAAAATTTAGTTGCTCCACCCTATTCTCTTTATATCCGACACTCAATCCAAACCTCGCAGCATTCTGATACCAGTACATTTTGGGCTGAACTCTTGCGGGGCTCTCGGATAACGAGAATCTTTAAGCCACAACTGGAATCTTTGTCTGGTGGCATGATGCAGTTGACGCGGAGCTTTCAATATACTTGGAAGCGACATAATGGTACGAGCTTAGCCATAGTACTCAAAGCAGCTTTCGCATTGACCTTGGCTAAAATGTCTCGCTCTAATGATATTACTTTCGGGTCTATTGCCTCGGGAAGGAGCATATCTTTAGATGGCGCACTAGAAATCGTCGGACCGCTTCTGAATTTTATCCCGGCAAGGCTTCGTATAGATAATAACATGACATTCAGCGAACTATTGCAGAACATACTTGATCAGCAAGTTGCTACGATCCCCTATGAATCAACTCCCCTCACACAGATATCCAGACATGCCGGATGGGACTCCACACTATTTGGATATACCATTGCAGTTCAAAATGTCCCGACCCAAGGCGACTTTGCACAGTGGCGACTGGCAGGTATAGCAAGTTATGACTTTGATGAACATTTTCAAGAATGTGGGCTTGTGATTTTCCCCCGGAACGATGGATCATTAAGCATTCAGCTAGATTTCAAGAAAGGACTGGAAGTACCGAGGGTCGAGCGGGTGCTTGACTTGTTCGTTGACATCCTAAAAACAATTAATGAAAATCCGGAACATCAAGCCAGCACGATTCTTTCCGGTCCTCTCCTCTCCGAATTTTCACAGAAAAATGATGCAATTCCCAATGACATGATTCCAAAGGCACATAGGTGCGATCATGTCCCTTTTGGTGGCATTGAAATCCTGACACTTCTAAAAACTCTATGGGCAGATGTTCTTCCAGAAGTCAAAGACCCCGATCCTAATGAGTCCTTCTTCAATTTAGGTGGAAATAACATTATGGCTGCGCAGCTTACAGTACTCTGTGAAAAGGCAGGTTTTGACTTGAAGCTAAGTGATGTGATAGAATGTCCCACGCTCAATATGCAGTGCTTGCGCCTTTTAGGATGTGACGTTGGAGTAAAACGGGAGCCTGCAAAGTTGACGTTTTGGTCAACTGAGTAGTATAGTTGGTATAATTTAGAAAGCGAGATTATTGGCGGATTATATGTAAACGTTTGCCTAATGTCCCATATACTAATATTCTCAATCCGAACATTTTACTCTAAAATTTAGGATACTGATTTTAGTACAAAACTCTATATTCATCTTAGTCTTATATCCCGAACAAATTTCACGCTTCTAATATTATATCGTAGTTATCATTACTAAAAAGAACATATTATCATATAATAAAATCTACATGGAAGTACTTGGAAGAGTGGGATTGGCTTAACTGTGCCGATATCCAGCGAAGAGCACTCTTTGGTTTATGGTGCAGCATTATTGATAGAGTGATAGATTCAAATACGATATGTAGGTACGAAAACGAGATGACTTAGAGACCTGTGTACGGAAAATAATTTACCATATTCACTGCATTTTGTAGCCTCACACGCTCTGATATTCCTTTCCGTAAGCTATAGAAACGATTTTGTGAACTTTGCAATAACTGTATCAAAAATGATATCTTATTTATTCGTTTAAGAATTCTCCACTATCAAATTATTCTTCTGGGTACTTACTAATTTTACTTAGAATCATCTACCTGTGGATAATCCATGCTGCTTTCTATGAAGGTTATTGTAGTTCGTAGTTACTGGTTTTAACTTTATGTCTTATACTACACTCCAAATCTGACTTCTTCTACGTGCTACTGGAAGTCGTATACTCTGCGTTATAATTTATTTGGAATCGAAGGCCCATAAGAGCTTAGATTGAGGATTCAGTTCAATTCTCCTCGGTCTATGGCTGTATCATCTACACTTAATTTCTTACCGCCTTCTCCCTATATCATAGCGGGCTACTCATCAACCATACTCTGATTTCCATCTACTTCTCACACAAATCATCTGATCTCCGGCGGTTATCCTTCACTCCAAATCTAATTTTATACTCTAACAATGCAATTTAAACAACGACCTCCATTGGCTCTTGGTTTTCTGATACTGGCCGTCTCTATTGAGCTGGCCCATATGTTGCCTTCCACTAAAGCTGAGGCCCATGTTCAGTTACAAGAGCAGCTGCCAGTTTTAACCCAACAAGAAAGCCAAATTTATGATCCCGAATCAGCCTTGAGTTACAGCCCAATAAATGCAGCCTCATCCAGCGAAACATGAAATGAGAGAGAGGTCAACTCATCACCAAACGCTCGACAAAATCAAGAGCTCACATCCCAGGGAGACTTACCTGTAGATATTACAAGCCTCGCCCATATGGTGCAAGAGTGCCTCAAATACAAGCCTCTAATCTGTTCAGACCAAGACTGCGTCGGCTCCAACTTTCGGCTGCACGAGCACAAACCAGATTATGTCCGAAAGCATGGTTACAACTCGCTATGGTTGCTAATATTGTCCCGATCAAGAACCCAGTTGCGATGACAAGGGATGTCGCGGAAGCGCAGCATCATATTACGTGTGTCAGACGGAACTGTTGAAGGGGTTGCTGGTGTACGTACTGTACACCCAGACACCTACCTTGGGACGGGGATCCCCCGCAGTAGCTTTGGATACAGTCAGAGCCCTTTTCCAAACAACGGTGATCTTTAGCAGGAGGGGAATACAATACGCAACTCTCCAAGGAAGAATACCAGCCGGGAATTCCGTCACACTTCCTTCTCCAATCCCTGGTGCATTCACAGCTTCAAGCTCAGTCATAACTAGAGTGGTTTCTTACTTAGAACCTTGATACCGCCCCAACTGTACCAGCGCGTGTTTACAACATCAGGCCCAATCAGTGAAATAACGCAGCAATTACACTGCATTATGTTTAATTTAGCCGTTCCGCATCTATCGGGGTAATTTTCTAGGCAGACGGGTACGTACACGACAAATTTCAACTACAAGGTTGTTGCTCGGTACAGTAACGGAAAACCGTTGCATGTTGAATTGTTTGGTAGTTTGTATTTAACCGCTAATATATTAAGTGATAAGTAAGTAGTTACCTGTGATGAGACAAAGGTACGATGATACCTCCGCTGAGGGTTACATTTACTGGGCCCTCCCAGAGGTAGGGTTACAGTGCAGTTTCTGGTCCATGTCCGGGAACCAATCTCTCCCCTGTTACTTGTCTGGTATGCATGTGAGCACCACCAGTAAAACCCGAGACTCAGCATTTCTTTGACTGTGGTCAGAACCCACATTCCTCCACAATAAGCGTAGAGATCACCACCACCAAATGGCACAGAACGCAAAGAAACGCCCATGCACGTGATACCAGACGAGCAGATGTTATCAAGTAAGGACCAAACTTTAAGAGGCGACTCTACAGGTATCTCTTTGCCTGGGAGGATGAATGAAGAAGACGATGGAATCCAAGCTGGCGAAGGTGATGGCGA